>ENA-OQDM01000591-OQDM01000591.1-human-gut-metagenome-genome-assembly--contig:-NODE-591-length-20032-cov-7.565486_pt1 | contig 20032 bp, 19 predicted proteins | sample MGYA00242772_ERZ504605 | MGnify/ENA primary metagenome ERZ504605 (study PRJEB26092, sample SAMD00036348) | human gut metagenome | host: Homo sapiens | study: EMG produced TPA metagenomics assembly of... | reverse complement strand
CACTTTTTATTTTTTAAATTTATAAATTTAAAGTTTTTCAATTATGAACAAAAAGTTTCTAAGTGTGATCCTGTTCAGCGCCTTAATGGTGGGCACTGCAGGAACGTTCACGTCTTGTAAGGACTATGATGACGACATCAAGGACTTGCAAGGACAACTGGACAAAAAAGCTTCACTTGATGACCTAAATGCAAAAGTTGCTACTTTGCAGACAGCCGTAGATGAAGCCAAAACTGCCGCAAACGAAGCCAAAGCCAAAGCTCAGGAAGCTCTGGATAAGGCTGGTTCAAGCGAAGGTGGAGTATCTGAAGCTGATTTAGAGAAATTACAAGATGCTTTGGAAAAAGAAATGGAAAAACTGGCATCTTTAGAGGTTGTTGACACTAAGATCAAAGAACTGAAGGAGAGTCTGGCAAGTGAGTTTATTTCTGAAGCTGATTTGAAGAAATTGGCTACAGATGTCGAAACTCTGAGTGTTAAAGTTATGGCTTTGATTGGTCACCGATTGACCAGCCTTACGCTGATTCCAACTACGCACATCAACGGCATTCCTTCAATTGAACTGCTGACACTGACGTATACACCGCAGGTTTTTGCTGCCAAGAACTATGCTGACCACGAAGCAGACCCGTCTAAGCACACTGATCGCCCGGTTTTGGACCACACTGCTGTAAAGGGCGCCAAGGCACTCAGCATTTCTACCGAAAAGAATGAGGTAAGCTACAAGATTAGCCCGAGCATCGGTGTGATGAAAGAAGATGTTAAGCTTCCTATGTTTGAATGCTTTACCTCTCAGAACGTAACAAAGGCTGCTCCTGAACTTTCTCAGAACAAGCCTCTCGAAGTTGTAGACTACGATGTAAAAGACGGTGTAATGACTGTTCTTTATAAGAAGAATGCAGATTACGTAGGCAAGAGCATCGGCACAACCGGTAGCGCTCACGGTGAAGGTAAACTTGAAAAGTTCTGGATGGCTTCTCTGAAGACTCCTATTGCTGACAAAAACCTGACAGATGCTGAGAAAGAAGCTGGTAAAGACGTATTTGTAAATTCCGAATACAGCCGTATCGAAGAATCTACTGTATATCCTTATTTGGCTAACAAGAAGATTGACTTCACGAAGGACTTCACGACTGATTTTGCAGACGAAATGCAGGATGGTAAATACGTTCATTATCATGACTCTCTCTGCTTGTATAAATCAGGCAACGAACAATTGGTTGATGTTAAGCAGTCATATGACAGTCCACTTGACTTGAGAACGTTGGTTACTGTATGCTATACTTATACTGACAAACAACACGCTTCTCACAAGGAATTGACGAACTACGCCGACTATGGCCTGGAATTCCGTTTCTCTTTAGCAAAAGCTAAGTATCTGCAAGGTGACCGTAAGACTGACGAACAGGCATTCGGCCGCATCTTGTCTGACGGCTACACGCTGAAGTCTGAAGTTTACGACGTAGAGTTGGGAGATACAGAATATTCCAAGACTTCCATCGGTCGCGAACCTATCATTCGTGCTGAATTGTGGGACAAGAATAATGGCAATATGATTGCTGTACGTTACATCAAGATTCGTTGGACCGGTGAAAAGGATCAAACGATTGCTGCTATTACATTCCCGAACGATACTGTAACTTGCAAGGATATGTTCCAGCAGTTGTTCTCTAAGGAAATGAACGAGAAGATCTATCATATGGTTAAGTTCGACGGTGGTCAGAGTATGAGTAAGACTCAGTTCCACAGCATCTATACAGATATGGAGATCCTTGAACTGAGAAAAGACGGCAAGAAGGTAGATTTGTCTAAATTAGCTGTTTCTAAGGTGGCTACTGACTGGAAAGAAGGTTCTGACAAAGTTGGCAAAGACGGTAAGGAAGCGATTGACAACAATAAAGACCTTGTATTTGCTTTATTGCACGATGCTGAAGACAATACGTCTTACAACTTAGTTTGGGCTATGAACCCGAAGACTGTTGGTACATTGGCTTACAATGAGTCTACCAAGACTTATGCTTCTACATTCGAAATCGACGTTAAGTACATTGACGAAACTGGTTTGAATGGTGATATCAAGCAGACATTCAAGCAGACAATCGTTGTTCCTGCACAGAAGTTTGCATACCAAGGTACATTCTGGAAGAATGGTAAGGGCGAAGGTGTCTTCAATGTGAATCCGATTGTTTACACTACTGCAAATGACGGTGGAACACAGAAAGACCCGCATGTATATCCGGGTATTACTGACGGTTGTACGCTGAAAGACTATAGCCACATCGAAGCTGACTTGGTTAATGGCTTTGTATACGAACCGACCAAAGAAAAGCCAGCCAACTTGGCTCAATTCATCCAGTATATTCGTGAGTGTGCAGAGGTTAAGTTTATCTTTGACGAAACACGCATGAAAGACCTGACTACTTATCCGCATTTGAAAGACTTTGTCACAAGCGATGACAAAACTCAATTGTGGTATAAGACTAAAGGTACAGCAAAAGACGAAGTCGTAAGTGACAACAGCAACATCGGTAGAACGGATGCAGGAATTAATGATTATAAACAATCTAACGATTTGGCTGCCACTATCAATAACCTGATGGGTGCTGATGTTACAGAAAACAAAAAGAACTTGCCTTGGAATTATGATGAAACATTAGGTAATAGCGTAAATGAATGCTCCAGTATCATCCGTCTCCACGAAAAAGATGACTTGAACGGTACTGATGCCGCCCTCAAGTTGATTGGCAAGGAAGTTCCTGTACAGCTAGTTGTTGCATACAATGAGTTCAATGTTATTCCAGTTCAAGAATTTGAGGTACACTTCATCAACCCGTTGACTATTGACGGTTCTATCAGCGACAACTTCGTTGATGCTGAAATTGACGGTAGCTTCTTGAGCGTTGCCAAGAACTTCACATTCACTGACTGGAATAATAAACCGGTAGCTGCTGCTGTAGCTGACAAGGCCACTGGTGATGAAGTTTATGCACATGCTTTGTATGACTACTATGCCGTACGTGAGGTCAAGTTCTTGACTGATAAGACCACTACCAGCTTGGCTTGGAATGCTGCAACCAGCACTTATGAGCACAAGGAGGGTACTACTGACGGTAAATTGCCGACCAATGCTTCATTGAAGATGATGAATTGGGATGAGTCTACAGACAAGTCAACAGCTAAACCTGTCGATGCTGACCCGACTCACTTGGCATACTTCAACAACCATGGTACACCGGTTAACGTTGACTACAATATGTTCTTGACAGTAAATGTCAACTACAAGTGGGGGGTATTGAGCAAGGATAACCTGAAAGTCATCGTTAAGAAGGCTGCCGGTACACCGAGTGCCAAATAATTAAGAAGAGATTCTTGATATAATTTAATAAAAGGGACGTCCTCTTGCAGGGCGTCCTTTTTTTCAATCTTTCATTTATAAATATCAGATATGAAGAAAATACTATTCATTTTGACTGTGTCAGTTTCACTCATCTGCTTTTCTTCATGTAAGAAGTCAGCAGCTACACATCCTTTTCCAGGCAAATTCGTTACTGAAACCGGTATCCAATTCGACCTTCGAGCCGACTCCACCACCCTGATTCAATATGATGATTCCAGTTCGTACGAGGGTACATGGAAAGTCTATAATCAAGGAGATACACTAAAGTATGCCACTATTGAGTTTGCCGGTTACTTTAACTATTATTATCTGCGTAATGGTAAACTCTATCGCAATGAACATAATATGATACGTCAAGCTCTTGGTGAAGAAATTGAATATCAAGATTAAAACAGAAAATGGCTATTACTATTCCTCTATTCTTTGGATGAGGAAAAGAATAGCCATTTCATATGATAGTCAACCACACATTTCCAATAATAATCGTTTTATGATTATCATCTTATGATTATCGTGATATTTTCCTTATATTTGCGTGTAAACTCAATAATCATATGAAAAATCCATTTGTTACGAACGGCTATGTATCACCGGAATATTTCTGTGACAGAGAGAAAGAAACGGCTAAAATTGTCTCACTTTTGACGAATGAGAACAACATTGCATTGATTTCCCCACGCAGATTAGGCAAAACAGACTTGCTGCGGCATTGTTTTGGACAGCCGGAAATCAAGGAGCATTACCACACTTTCATCATCGATATTTATGCCACAAGCTCTGTACGCGATTTTGTGAATGTTTTCGGCAAGGCTGTACTGGATGAACTACGTCCAAAAGGAAAATCCGTATGGGGTACCTTCTTGAATGTACTGGCCTCCCTTCGTTCCGAAATAACATTCGACATGAATGGACAGCCTACCTGGGGAATCGGTCTGGGAGCTATAACTAATCCCTCTGTAACATTGGATGAGATATTCTCCTATCTGAATAATGCCGGGAAGCCTTGCCTAATCGCCATTGATGAATTCCAGCAAATAACCAAATATGCAGACGATCCCAACATAGAAGCGGCACTACGGACACATATACAACGCTGTTCCAATGCCCACTTTGTCTTCTCCGGGTCCCATAGGCATCTGATGGGGGCAATGTTTACTTCTCCGGCACGTCCATTCTACCAATCGGTTACACTGATAAACCTGCCTCCCATTTCTGTTGATAAATACGCGGAGTTCTGCCTTAGGCACTTTGAGCGAGCAAGCAAACACTTAGATACATTAGTGGTAACAGAGCTATATGAGCGCTTCAATGGTATAACTTCGTATATGCAGAAGGTTATGAACATTTTATTTTCCATGACCGGAACTGGAGAAATATGTATTCCCTCAATGATAGATACTGCCATTAACGACCTTCTGGATTTTTCTGCCGATACCTATGATGCCTTATTATATCAGATGCCCGAAAAGCAACGTATTGTGTTTATGGCAATAGCAGCAGAGGGAAAAGCTAAGGCTATCTCAAGCGGTGACTTTGTACGTAAATACAAGTTGCAATCTGCCAGTTCTGTCTCTTCAGCTGTAAAAGGACTACTGGAAAAAGACTTTATTACGTATGATAAAGGCATTTACCAGGTATATGATCAGTTCTTCCAACTTTGGTTGCAAAGGAATAAGCTTTAATGGTTTCTTTCTTGAATCTTATATTCATTCTATAAACAATTTAGAAATGAGTAGAGATGCAGCAGGCTTTGCAAAATATAATTATAAGACTAAAGTAAATACCTTCAATATGGTTCCAACGGATAAAATGTTGTAGCAAATCATTGTTGTTTGAAGGATAATAACTATCTTTGTTCTAAAGACTCGAAATATGGATAGTAAAGTAACCTTATTGGATTGAGATGTCAGATTATGATTTGGAAACAGCGAATGCAATGCTGCTTACAGGCCGTTATCTCTATGTCGGTTCATGTGCCATCAAACAATAGAGAAAATTCTCAAAGCATATTGGACTAATTGCTTAATGGAAGTTCCTCTAAAGATACATTCACTATCCAGACTTGCGGAGAGAACGGGATTGGACAAGCAATTGTCGGAGGAGCAGTTAGCCTTTATAGACAAACTTGAACCTCTTAATATAGAAGCCCGTTACCCCTCTTATAAAGAAAGATTAATGAAGAGCTTAACCAAAGAATACTGTGCTGAACTTTTGAGCCAAACTAAAGAGTTGCAATTATGGATAAAGAACAAGCTATAAACCTTGCCAAACGCTATAAGGAAATGGTAGCGGAGAAGTCCATTAAAGGCCCTTTATCTTTATGGTTCGTACAGTAAAGGAAATTATAGAGCAGACAGCGATATAGATATTGCTGTGATAGTAGAACGCCTGGATGACGATTATTTTAAAGATACTCCTCTATTGTGGAAACTTAGACGCAAGATAAGTAACCTTATAGAGCCAGTCCTGCTTACAGAAGATATGGACAATCCTCTTTATTGTGATATTAGAAAAACTGGAATTCTAATACAATGAAGTCTTGTTTATCACATGCCATCTATTTCTATAATTTATATTCTTTTTTACTTCCAACGCATATTCTTCTCCTAAATCTTCGTACCATACCAAGTACTGCGAAATACATACCTGAGCGTTTTTCTCTTACTTATTCCCTTCTTCATCCAATCCCTATCATGACTTAAACATTTTTCTCTTGCAGCAATAATCACTTGATATTGCAAAAAATGAGGAATATGAAATCATTGTATTTGCAGCTATAATTGTATATACTTGTAAGATAAACCTTTTATAAATAAATTGGAAATGAATAGAAATGAAATTACCTTACAAGAGATGTTCTCCTCAGTCATCGGGGAACTCCGGGAAAGCGGCAGGTGGGGGACGGCACACATCTACCAGTCAGCGGTGAATGCATTCTCGGCATTCACCAAATGGCAACCGATGCCCATGCGCAAGCTGAGCCCGACCGTACTGAAGAGATTCGAAAACTACCTCAGGCAGAGGAACTGCAGTTGGAACACCGTATCCACCTACATCAAGACGGTACGCTCGGTGTATAACCGGGCAGTGGACCGAAAGTACATACGGTATGTACCCAGACTGTTCGAGCATGTATATACCGGCACACGGGCGGACAGGAAGAAGGCGCTCGAGGCATCCGACATCAGCAGCCTGGTAAGGGAGACGGAAAGGAGCCTGCAAAGAGGGACGCTCCCAAACACACAGCAGAGAACAAGGATTTTCTTCGTACTCATGTTCATGCTCAGGGGCATACCCTTCGTGGACCTGGCGTACCTGCACAAAAGGGACCTGCAGGGGAATGTGCTGTCTTACAGAAGGCGGAAGACGGGACGGGCGCTGACCGTGTCACTCACACCCGAAGCCATGCAGATGGTCAGGATGGTGGCGAACAGGAATCCCGATTCCCCCTATCTGTTTCCCATTCTGCAGAGCGAGGAAGGTACGGAAGCAGCATACCGGGAATACCAGTCGGCACTCAGGGGATTCAACCAGCGGCTGGCAGTACTCAGGCAGTGCCTGGGAATGCAGTCGGCACTCAGCACCTATGCAGCCAGACACACCTGGGCCACAATGGCTTACCATTGCGAGATACACCCCGGAATCATATCGGAAGCCATGGGGCACTCCTCCATCACGGTGACGGAAACCTATCTGAAGCCTTTCAGCAACAGAAAGATTGACGAGGCCAACCAGAGGGTAATTTCTTTTGTAAGAAGCGGAGCGTGTACAGTATAAAAGACGTTACTTCTTTTGATAGGATAGAATAGATTTGTTGCGCATTTTCCGGAGTCTTCAAAATGAGTTTTGAGGAACGGAATGGTGTTGTCTTTACGGAGCTCCCATTGGTGCTATCAATGGACTGTCATTCAACCTTTTGAACTGAAAAATACATACTTTCATTCTTTGAGAGCCTCATTTCATCCCTTTCCCACTGTCATCTTTCTGGACTTCCAATCCTCTTTCCAATATCCCAACGGACTGTTTTTTACTATTCCAAACAAAACCGGTCTATTTTCTCCTTATTCCCTGATTATTAACGAAATTAACAAGATTTCATTACCTGCGAAGTAACGGAAAAAATCACATGACAGACAGCTATGTGGAAGGGATTCGAAATGAGAGATTATTCACTTTTTTATTTTTTTAAATTTATAAATTTAAAGTTTTCAATTATGAACAAGAAGTTTCTAAGTGTGACCCTGTTCAGTGCCTTGATGTTGGGTACTGCAGGTACGTTCACGTCTTGTAAGGATTATGATGATGACATCAAGGACTTGCAGGAACAACTGGACAAGAAAGCTTCACTTGATGACCTGAATGCAAAAGTTACTACGTTGCAGACGGCTGTAGATGAAGCCAAAAGTGCCGCAAACGAGGCCAAGAACAAAGCTCAGGAAGCTTTGGACAAGGCTAATTCGACAGAAGGCGGAGTATCCGAGGCAGATTTGACTGCTTTGAAGAAAGAACTGGAAAAGCAAATTGAGAAGTTGGCTTCTTTGGAGGCAGTTGAGACTAAAATCAACGACTTGAAAGAAGAATTGGAAGGCGGCTTTGTTACAGACGAAAAACTAAAAGACTTGGCTGCTGAGGTTGATGCATTGAGCGCTCAAGTTATGTCTATTATCGGACATCGTTTGACTAGTCTGGCTGTAATTCCTACAAGTCATATCAATGGTATTGCAGCTATTACATTGACTACTCTACAGTATACTCCACAAGAGTACAAGGCAATGGCAAAACATGCAGACGGTCCTCAAACTGACAAAGATTCTGAAGGTACGTTTACAGCACATTCCAAAACTCCTGTACTTGACCACGTTAATAAAGCTGGTGCCAAGCCGTACACAGTGTCTACAGACAAAAATGAGGCTTACTTCCACGTTAGCCCCAATATGGGTGTACGTACAGAGGATATTTATATGCCTTCTTTCGATTGCATCAAATCTGAAAACATCCTCACCAAAGCTGGCGCAACGATTTCCGAGAATTCTCCTATCCAGCTACTGACTATAAGATAAAGACAATGTATTGACAGTACAATTCAAGAAGACTGTTGCCGAATCCATCAATGAAGCAGGCGGTCATGCAAGTGGAAAAGAAACTTTCTACATGGCTTCTCTAAAGGCTCCTATTGCTAAAGAAAACCTGACTGCTGATGAAGCTAAAGCTCTTAAGGAAAATGGTACTCAGGTTTATGTGAACTCTGAATATGTTCGTCTGCACGAAACAAAGGTGGCTCCCTACATTGCTAATGCACGTACGATGTACAACGGAAATATGGGTGGTGATTTTGCTGACGAAGTTCAGACTGATGGTGAAGGTAGATTCTATGTGCACTATCACGACTCTATTTGTGCATATGAGTCACAGGCTAACGACATGATTGACGTTTATGCACAGTATAACAAGGTACTCGACTTGAAAAAATTAGTGGAGGTTTGCACAACAGAGATTGATGCTACAGATCACAAAAAACATGCTGAATTGGAGAAATACAAAGACTATGGTCTAACATTCCGTTTCTACAAAGCTACTGGAGAATATTTTACTTTGGGTGGCCCTGAGGGTAATAGTAACAAGACCGACCAGCAAAAATTCGCAGAAATCGATTCTCCTATGAATGGTCACATGACTTCAAAAGTCTATAGCCTTGACGGTGTATCTGCCACTGCAGTAGGCCGCGAACCGTTGGTACGTGTAGAGTTGGTGGATACTGTAAACAATGCTTTGGTAGCTATGCGTTACATCAAGGTGAAATGGGTGAAAGAAGAAGGTATGCGTGAGATTGGCTTCACATACGATGACACCATGTTCAAATGTGGTAATTTCGCAGACAAGATTGGCACTGTAGCCATGAACGAAGTTATCTACAACGGTGCAAAAGAGGGTGGTATGACCAAGCAGGAATTCCACGCCGTTTACACTGATGCCGGTTTCGACGCACAAGATGGAGTAGATTATGGTAAGGTTAAACTTATTAAGAATACAGAAGACGGAGTTGAATCTTATAACATTGAGTGGACTTTGACTCACGCTGACATCGTGAAGAAATATCCGGTATGGAAAAATCACGAAGATATGGTATTCACTAAGACATTCTTCTGGAAAGATCCGACAAAGGCATATCCTACTTTGAAAATTACATTGACACGTACTATCTACAAACCTACATTCGGTGGATATGGATATGACAATCGTTATTGGAAGAAAAACACCAATAACACTGTATTCAATGTGAACCCGGTAGTTTATGGTGCCGTGGAATGGAATCCTGCATGGAATGAAACCACTGGACACATATTGACTGGCGATAAGACTAACAATAATCCGACCGTAAATATCTACACTGACTTAGTGAACGGTTTCTTGAACAAAGACGGCGTGAAACCTGCTACTGGTGCATGGGAATACCTGTACTTCCAGGATAAGAACGTTGCGAATGTGAAGAATCCTTATTCTCCTACATTTGAATTGCTAGGTGTACGTTTTGAATTCGATGCTGAAAAGTTGGCTGGTAGAACTTATAAGTACTTTGATGTTGCCAGCAAGACATTCAAGGATGGTGCTGTTACATTGAGTACTGACAACACAAAATTGTACATTGCAGGTGAATTGGCTGCAACAATTGACAATTATAAGGACAACCTCTGTACAAATGCAAATAATCCTCTGAAAGGTCACAAGACTTATAACATCAAATTGCAAGAAGCTGATCCGGATGCAAAATCCAATTTCGGAGAAAACACCAAACCGACAGAAGCTGCCAAAGCTTTGGTAGGTCAGATTGTTCCTATCAAGTTGGTTGCAGACCTTTGCTATGGTGATGCAACTCCGGGACATCCGGCTGCTCATACTGAAGTTATCAAGGCTTATGATGCCAACATCATTGAACCGATGACTATCACAGTGAATAAGGAAGAAGGAGAAGTAACTGATGCTGTTGTTAACGGTAGCTCTGTAGATGTAACAGGTGCTTATACTTACACTTGCTGGAATGCAGACGAAAACGGTAATTTCTACACTGCTTCTGAGGCTCCCAATGCAACAGCTCTGCAAAAAGAACTGTTCAAATTCTACGAATGTACTCCGAGCAACTGGATGACTGATCAAGTTAAGACTAACCTGAAACTGGTAGACGGCAATTTGCAGCCTGTGGCTGGTTACAAGGAAGGTAGCCTTCCTGCCAACACAACTGTAGTTTACAACGTAGATGCAACAACTGGTAAGGAAACACTGACTTACTACAACCACAGTGGTACTCCTGTAAACTGGGATTATGAAATCTATGTTCCTATCAAGTTCGGTTATAAGTGGAAGACTTTCACTCAGGAATTCAAAATCCACGTAAATGAAAATGCCGGTACTCCCGCAGGAAGATAAGAGACAACTCTGAAAAGAGATGCCAATAAAGTAAACAGACAAGAGAGAGTGCTTCATCCGATTGAAGCACTCTTTTTTATAATATAACAACTAAAAATATGAAACAAACAGTCATTATAGGAATATTGTTGGGAATACTGCTACTAACCGGATGTGACAACAACGAAAAAGAACATGATTTTGTCGGTATATTTACTACTGCCAACGGCATAAAGTTTGAGCTTCGTCCAGATTCTACATCAATCATAACTTTCAAAGATTCTATGATTTACGAAAGTTCTTGGAAAATAAGCAAAGATCGTAACAATGAAACCTATGCCAACATAGAGTTTGCTGGTTATCAGAATTATTATTATTTGAAAAATGGTAAGCTTTATCGCAGTATACGCGAAATGAACCATGATGCCTTAGGTGAAGAGGTGAAGTATCTAGAATGATTTCCGCGCCTCTCATCACTCTCTAGATTTTTTTTCTCCCTACTTTGCTTCCACACTTCCACCCATCTCCTGCATCCCCCTATCCATCGGCATTTACCCCGCTGTGGAAGCAACCAAAAAAGGTGGAAGCAAATTTTGCTTCCACCTACTCAAAACGCTATAGTTTTACCGTAACCTACTCGTCTCTACCATAATACCCCGTGCAAGGTACATAAATCGGTTGGTTCAGTTTTCCTGCATTCTCGAGCTTGCCTTCGCTGCGAAGCAGGCGAATATGAAGCTGTGCAGTAGAGCGCATCATTCCGCAGAGGCTCTGAAAATCACTGCGCGTAAGGAACTGATGCGTAGAGAAGTAGCTCGTCAGCCGCCTGTCAATCTCCTTGTCACTCAGCTTTTGGGAATGCTCATTCAGCCCTAGCGGTTTAGCTTGATAGCGCCTATCTCATTCTTCAGCACCTGGTCGGCACGAAACTTGATGCCCTTCAGCTTAATCTTGGTGGTTTTACGTTTGGTCGCGGCAGTCACCGGTTCCGTGCTCGTCAGTACGGGATAAAAATAGCCGATACCGTCCAGATGTACCTGCCGCCCCTCGGCGAGGTCTTCCCCCATGACGTGCGACAAGGCATCCAGTACCGCCGAGACATCAGTCTCCGTCAACGAGCTGCGTTCCTGAATTCTGCGACGCAGTTCGTCGGTAGTGGTAGAGCCGTTCAAGCGGATGCGCGGATGAAGTATCTTTTCTTCCCGCTGTTTGTCTTTAGGTTCCGGGAGCTCATACCAATCGAATAAAATTGCCATAGTTCAATGTCTTTTAAGTTGTTGTACAATACGTTCGCGCCCTATGCGGAATAGGTGCGGGTTACGTACTTCATCCGTAAAAGCTTTGGGAAGAGAAACGCCTAACGGCCATGAACAGCTCTGCTTACGGTCGTCAAGCGATTGCTTCATGGCCGTAAGCAGAGTTGTTCATGGTCGTTAGGCGTCATCTATTCCCTATACAAAAGTAGACAAACAAAGGGAGAAAAGCAAAGGAATGCCAGTGTTTTGACAAAGAAACTCACTTGCTTTTAACACTTCTCTACATGAGTCGTGGAGACTTGTATCCATTTAATAATTATTCCGCAGAATGCTTGCTTTCAGCTCTTCAATGTAGTATCTTTACGAGAATTATATTTACTTAAAGCTGACAAACAGAATGAAAATTACCTTGATTAGAGCAGAAAAAGAGAGCAGAAAGGAAGCCCTCAGCACCCTGGAAGCGGATGCACTGATTAAAAAACTAAAAACCGAAACCAAAGCCGGACATGTATCGACCCTCCGGGCCATCCTTCCTCAACTGGAGGGCACTTGCGCCCAATACGAACATATAGACAAGTTGCCCCGCATCTATCCCGCCGTGGAATATAGCCGTACACAAGAGGGGGAACGGTGGATGAAGAACTATAACGGACTCGTACAACTGGAAGTAAACCGTCTGTCGGGCATTGCCGAAGCGGAATATGTAAAGCAACAAGCCGCCCTGCTGCCACAGACCTTTGCCGCTTTCTGCGGTTCCAGCGGACGGAGTGCCAAGATATGGGTATTGTTTGCCCTGCCCGACGGCACGACACCGAAGCGGGAGAGCGATGCCGCCTTGTTTCATGCCCACGCCTACCGTATGGCGGTGAAGTGCTACCAGCCCTTGCTGCCGTTTGCCATTACATTGAAAGAACCTTCCCTTACCCAGAGTTGCCGCATGACTCTGGACGGATATCCTTACTACAATCCTGCCGCTGTGCCTTTCTGCCTGGAACAGCCCCTCGGCATGCCCGAAGAGGAGAACTTCCGGCAACGAAAACTCGCAGAAAAGAGCCCGCTGTTGCGGCTGCATCCGGACAGTAAAGCCTCGGACACCTTCGCCATACTTTTCGAATCGGCCCTTGACCGTGCATTCCGCGAATTGGACGGTTGGAAACGGGACGGGGATTTACGGATACTGCTGGTGCCTCTGGCCGAACATTGTTTCAAGGCAGGCATCCCCGAAGAGGAAGTAGTCCGCCAGACATTGATGCACTATTACCGGGAAACGGATGAATTCATTGTCCGTCAAACGATTCATAACCTATATCAAGAGCTTAAAGGCTTCGGGAAAAAGAGCAGTCTGACGCAAGAACAGGAGAGCGTTTTCCGGCTGGAAGAGTTTATGGGTCGCCGGTATGAGTTCCGCTACAACACCGTTCTGGATGATTTGGAATACCGTCAGCGCGACTCCGTCCATTTCTATTTCAAGCCCGCCGACCAGCGTGCCCGCAGTACAGTCTCTATGAATGCCCTGAAGGAGGGTATCCGCGTATGGGACCGCGACATCAACCGTTTCCTAACTTCAGACTATGTGCCACTCTATAATCCCGTCGAAGAATACCTTTACGACACCGGCCGCTGGGATGGGAAAGACCGCATCCGGGCATTGGCCGACCTCGTCCCGTGCCACAATCCTCATTGGCGGGAGCTGTTCTACCGCTGGTTCCTGGGCATGGGTGGCACACTGGCGTGGAATGGACCGGCAACACGGAAACAATACTTCTCCTCTGCTTGTCGGTTCTCAAGGGTTCCGGAAATCCACCTTTTGCCGCATTTTGCTGCCACCGGAGCTGCGTTTCGGCTATACGGACAGCATCGACTTCAAGAGCAGGCAGGAAGCAGAACGCAGTCTGGGACGCTTTCTGCTCGTCAACATTGACGAGTTCGATCAAATCAACATCAACCAGCAGGGCTTCCTGAAGCATCTGCTGCAGAAACCGGCTGCCAACCTGCGCAAACCCTACGGCAGCACCATCCGTGAGATGCGGCGGTATGCCTCCTTCATAGGCACCAGCAATCAGAAGGACTTGTTGTCCGACCCCAGTGGCAGCCGCCGTTTCATCTGCATTGAGGTCACCGGTCCCATTGATACGAATGTCACCATCAACTACCGTCAGCTCTATGCGCAGGCTCTGAATGCCGTAGCCAAAGGTGAGCGCTACTGGCTGGATGATGCCGACGAAGCCATCTTGAAGCGGACGAACCGGGAATTTGAACAGCTCACCCCACTGGAACAACTCTTCCACAGCCATTTCCGTGCGGCAGAAGAGGATGAGGAGGGGCAATGGATGATGCCCATGCAGATTATTTCCGCCTTGCAGACAAAGACGCGTGACCGTCTGGCTATCAATAAGGTGGCCGTATTCGGGCGGACGCTCAAGAAGCTTGAAATACCGAACAAGAAGTCACGGCAGGGGACGCTGTACCATGTAATGCCGCTGGATTAAATGCTCTGCAGTAACCCCGCACAAGCATCTTCCAGAATGTCCAGCACATACTCAAAACCTTCGGAACCGCCGTAATAGGGGTCCGGTACATGGTCGGCATGGGTAAACTTTGTACAGTATTCCGTCATGCGGTGTATCTTGCTCCATTCGGCGGTTGAAGGGGCACGATCTTTCAGGTCGTCGATGTTGCGGTCGTCCATACCGATAATCAGGTCGAAGTTGTAAAAATCCTCGGTACGTACGGGTCGCGAAAGATGCGTCAGATTGTATCCACGGCGGGCGGCATGGGCACGCATCCGGCTGTCCGGCAGTTCGCCCTGGTGATAGGACAGAATGCCTGCAGAATCGATTAAAAACTCATCCGCACGTCCGGCTTCTTCTACCAGATGCTTCATGACTCCCTCTGCCGAGGAGGAACGGCAAATGTTGCCGAGGCAGACAAAAAGTATTCTTTTCATATGATTAATAATCAACGTATTATATTCTATCTAAAAATATTGGTTTACTATATAGTTTACATTCTATGACACAACAAATATGGCTTTATCTAAAACATACGTATTCCAACATAGAATAAACACATACACGACAATAGCCATAGAGACACCGTTAAATATTGTTTTAAGCACAAATAACACAGCCCTAATCTGTCTCTTTTTGTTAATACAACAAACTTGCTAAGACCACATTTTAACAAAACAAATCGTGCAAAGATAAGCGGAAGAATAGCCTATCTAAAAGTTTTTTAGGAAAATAAGAGATTTTATTCCTGATTTTTAACATCACAGCAACGAATCAACTTTAAAACATCTGTATTCAAACAACACAGAAACGTCCAACATATTGACTATCAAGAATATACCGAATTTATAATTTACAGATTAGATTATATGACGGAAAATATACTTTAGAGTGTTACCTCTACCCAAAAGAGAGATTACTCCCCCTTTTAACATGATGCAAATATAAACTTTATTTCCAAGATAAACAAGCATTAAATATTGTTTGATTTAAATTTTATTATGTTCACGTTAAAGCCATTGTGATTTTTGGATTTCAAATAAATCTTTCCGTACATTTGCAACGTCAAACGATTGAAATACAGATTGTTTCTTATCAAGCAGTCTGATTAAATCATGAAAGTGAAAATGTTATCAATATTTAATTTAAAACATAAAACAATGGAAAATTTGAAAAATCTCGTACTGGCAGCAAGCCAAAAAGTAGAAATGAATGGTGTTACTGATATTAAAAAGTTATACCCTGATTCAATTGTATTTGATTCTATCGAAGAATTTGAACAGCATGTCATTGATAGGGCAGTTGAATATTTAGCAGACAATTATCCTGATGAAGAAGAATATACATCTTCAAATTGGATGTTGGCGACAGCTTGTGATTGTGAGGGTGATTGGTTGTTTCTGATTGACGGTAATTACTATCTTATGGATTATTGTGATTTAGATAATTCTAAAGTTGAAGATGTTCAAATCGAAATTTGGGAAAGTAATGGCGAAACGTTCGCCAATCAACTTGCTGAGAAGTTAGATAAAGAAACTCAAATAGACACATCATGCTACTATCAGACTGCAAATGGAGAAAAAATGCCGAGCGTTACAGTTTGCGTAATCAATAAATAAAATTAAGTTTAAAAATAGGGAATTATAGTCAAAAGTGAATATCAGTTTTAACTATAATTCCACTATTTGTCGTATATCACTGTTTATCAGCAATATAAATTTGAAATTTATATTCACTTTCAAGATTTGTGAATATAAATTAGAAAACTAACACAATACCTATTTTTCATTTCTTAATGGTGCATCAGGTAAGAAGTCTTTAGGAGAGCAACTAAAAACTTTAGCCAACTCGTTTAAATGGTTGAGGTTATATTTCGCTCTTCGTTTGGGGTTTTCAATATCCGCAATAAAACTTGGGGAAAGATTCATGTAGTCTGCCAATTCTACTTGTGACCACTTTCTTTCCATCCTCATTGCCTTTACCTTTTGTATTACAAATTCTTCTATATTAGTCATATATGCTAATTATTTAAATTTGTAAAGGAAAGATTATTGCAGAAATATTTTGAGCGTACATGTACGTGTATTATCTTTGCAATCTCAATTATACAAGAAACGTTTAACTAAAAAAAGAAAAATGAAAAAGAAAACTATTTTTTTATTGACCATTCTACTAATGGTAATTTCCGTAACAAGCTGTTCAAGCGATGATGATAATGAAAAAACAGAATTCACATCAACACTAACAGTAAATGGTAGTTCTGTCAAAATTACAAATCTCGAAGGTAAAGTATCAGCGAGTTTTGAATTTTGGATAAATGATGCAACATCCGATTTCTATATTCAAGGTAACACTGACCATCGTGCAGAGTTGGCAACGGGAAAAGATGTAACCAAAGATTGCAGAATATTGATTGGTTTAGTAAAACTTGAAGAATGGTATTCCTCTGAAAAAGAGTATGTTTCTGGTACTGTTACAATTGAAAAATGGGATTTGGAAAATTTTAGAGTTACACTTGTATTTAAGGATTATAAATGCAAATCGGGTTCAAAAAGTATTGTTTTGAACGGTAGTGTTACTTTTCCAACATCTATAAATATTTAATCAACAAAATAGACAACTTTAAATTGAGTAGTTACGATTAAATGAGACTTCATTATTCCTATGAATAAAATTGCACTTACACTTATTTTATTAATATTACCATTCTCTTTAGCCTACACATCGCCACGAAAAAAGGTAGGTATCGTTTTAGTGGTGGTGGAGCTAAAGGGGTTGCGCATATTGGAGTAATAAAGGCTCTTGAAGAATTAAATATACCTATTGATTATATTGCAGGAACAAGCATCGGAGCTATTATTGGTGGATTATATTCTATAGGTTATACATCCGAACAATTAGCAGTAATAGTGAAACAAACAGACTGGATAGACTTACTTACCGATAAAGTTTCACGCAAAGAAATTCCTTTTCCGTTTAAATCCGATGATAGTAAATACCTTATGTCATTTCCTATCAACAATAGTGGAAAGAATGGAGGTATAATAAAAGGGAAGAATATATCACAGTTATTACATCAACTTACAGAAGGCTATCAAAATGTAACTAATTTCGATAGCCTTCCAATTCCTTTTGCATGTATTGCCACAGATATGGTAAGAAACAAAAAAGAGGTCATTCGCTTTGGCAAACTTTCAGAGGCAATGCGTGCAAGTATGGCTGTTCCCGTTGTTTTTTCACCGATATATTCAGGAAAAAAAGTTTTAATTGACGGAGGATTTAAAGACAACCTGCCAATTGATGTTGTCAAAGCTATGGGAGCAGATATTATTATTGGCATTGATGTACAATCTGAATTATCGGATGCAAACAATTTGCATTCCATTGCAGGGATAGCCAATCAGCTTATGTTAATGATTTGTCAATCATCACTTGATGAAAGCGCCAAGGATATAGATGCTTATATAAAAGTTGATGTAGAAAACTATAATGCTGCAAGTTTTACAAAAGCCGCAATAGACACTCTTATTATAAGAGGAGAAAATGCCGCAAAAGCCAATTACAACACATTATTATCAATCAAGAATAGGGTAGGCATAGTAAATAATAAAAAAAACAATAAAGCCAAATTACCCTTATTTTATCCGCAATATGTTCCAAGTAATGATAATCAACTAAGAATTGGACTAAGATTCGATAGCGAGGATATTGCAGCAGTGATTCTTAATATCAATTTGAATAAACAAAAAATCGGGAAAGCCGAAATAGTGGCAAGAGGAGGAAAACAATCTTTCCTCAGAACCCAATATCATCTCCCTATTTCAAAACCACAGTGGATAACACTTTCAAATCAAATTGGCTACAATGATATATTTTTATACAATCATGGGCGCAAAATATCTAATCCAACCTTTATACGGAATACTAGCAGCCTAATTTACTCTATTATACCCTCAAGAAATCTTCAAATGGAAGTTGGAGCTTCATTAGATTATCATCGGTATTATAGAACATTGGTAAATAAAGATGCAACACTAATGAAACGAAAGAATTTATTTCTTAATTATCACACAAAATTGAAATACGAAACTTTAGACAAAAGATATTTTCCTACTAAAGGTCTGAAAACTAATATTTCTTATACAATATATACCGATTTACATACCAACACTGCATACTCATCACTTGCTACCCAAATTACCAAGATATTTCCAATCGCACTAAATACATTTATTATACCGACAATATATGGAAGATTTATTTTCAATGATAATATTCCATTTATGTACAGCAATGTCATCGGTGGAGAAGGGTATAATTTACGTTATGAACAACAAATACCTTTTTCAGGGCTAATTCATACAGAATCCACCCTGAAATTATTGGGAAATGCACAAATCCAATTAAGACATAAATTTCACGAAAGGCAATACTTTACCGTATCAGGGAATTATGCTACTCATCAAAATCAGTTTTTCAAATTCTTTGCAGGTAAAAAAATATATGGAACAAGCATTGGATATGGTTACGATAGTCCAGTAGGTCCTTTAGAAGGATTTATTTGCTACTCAAATAGAACTCACAAATTAGAATTCTATCTTAATATTGGATTTGAGTTTTAAACTAATTAGTTTAGTTAGAAAATTAATGCCACAAACTCCTTTTTCCAAAAAATATATCTTAAAAGTGAATATTTCGCTATTTAGCTGGTTTTTTTCATGATTATTCTTTTCCTTTGCAGAAAAAGTTAACCATGAAAAAGAAGAAAATCTCAAATGGGGAAATTGAAGCATTGTCAAATGCTCCTACGTGTACTTTTCCTAAGTACACAACTCAATTTATTAATTTAGTAAACAGTAATGCACAAGGTACGCGCCCTAATGTCGTAGGACAAATGTCTGAATTAATTCAGGAATTTGATGGGAAGTCATTGGAAGAATGGATTAATTGGTATTCACAAAAATATCCAAATGCCATTAGTAATGCAACAGAAAAAATTTATTCTAAATTTTTAGAAATGCGCAATGCAACGGAAAAGATAGACAAAGATTTAATAGAAAAATGGGTTAAAGATTTAGTTTATACAAAAACGTATTGTGGATTAAAGTTTCAAGAAGCCATCATTGCTTATATAGCAACGGATATGAATAAAGATTATAGATTAGCCACAACCAATGAAGAAGCACAAGGTATTGACGGTTTTATTGGTGATAAACCAGTCAGCATAAAATCTTCAACATATAAAATAGAAAATAGACTGGGGGAAATCATTCCAGTTCCTATTATTTATTATACTAAAATGAAAGATGGAGTCACCGTAGAGTACAATCCTAATGACTTCAATGATATTGATTAAGAAGTAAACAATGTTATACCCTAATTGTTTCAGAGATGGATGAATTTATTTTACCTATTGACCGAACTAAATTTAGTTCTACAAACAGTGCATGGAATGACCTAATGTTAAA
>ENA-OQDM01000590-OQDM01000590.1-human-gut-metagenome-genome-assembly--contig:-NODE-590-length-20087-cov-1.369489_pt1 | contig 20087 bp, 21 predicted proteins | sample MGYA00242772_ERZ504605 | MGnify/ENA primary metagenome ERZ504605 (study PRJEB26092, sample SAMD00036348) | human gut metagenome | host: Homo sapiens | study: EMG produced TPA metagenomics assembly of... | reverse complement strand
TTATCTACGTACGTAGTAGCCGTACGACCTGCCTCCATCATCGAAACCATCCAGTCTCTCACGACATCTCCGTCTATCGTTTCCCAAGACAATGTGGAATCCACCTTTTTATAATACGATTCAAACGCATTCAAATCGTCGCGGTATTCTTCGACCGTCCTCAACGAATAATTCCGTTCAAGCGTCAAATATTCCAAAAAAGCTTCTGTCCACATACCTCGTTGCTTTTACGACAACGAATATAGGAAATAAAAATGAAAGTTCAAAGAAAAACAGCTAAATTATTCTTCTACACGTTGCATTTTCTGAACGTAAATCGCACGTTCTTTAGCGAGTCTGTTGACCACTGAAGGTTTGTCAAACTGTTGTCTGCGTCTCAATTCCTTTACGACACCAGTCTTTTCAAATTTTCTTTTGAATTTCTTCAGCGCTCTCTCGATGTTCTCGCCTTCTTTTACAGGTACTACAATCATGTTTTTTTGTTTTTAATAATAATGTATGAATACTATTTTTGCAAAATGCGGTGCAAAATTAAACAATGTTTTTTGAATTCGACAAAGAAAACACGTTTTTTCTATGACACAAACCTTAAAAAGGTGCATATCCCGTCGAGATATGCACCTTCTAAACCTTATTGGCATCAACCGATTACAGATTCGGATTGATTTTGCTCCATTCTGAAATAGCAGGAACAATATTCAATGTCACGAGTTCGTCGCGCATCTTGCAAAGGTGTGCGTAGCTGGCATCCAATTTGGCAATTTCTTCGGCCGTTCCTTCGGGCATCGTATAATGACAGCCGTTTGCGTCCAAGGTCGTATTCATCGCCATCATGATATGGTCGTACTTGTCTGTCTTTACGTATGTACCGGCCGGCCAACGGAACTTCTCACCACCCATAGCCGCACGAATCATTCTACTGAAAGATAAGAAGGACTCTGGAAAGAAGAACGTCCGCGGAGTTCGATTATCTTAGCGCCTCCCTTGGTCACGTCCACTTTCATGGTTTCCCATTCTTCTGCCGTAAACGCATCTGTTCCGATCAAGTCGTTCAAAGGCTTGCCGTCAACCTTCACGGCCGAACCGAACACAGCCATCTGCTCGCCGTGACCGCCGTATGTAGCACAACCTGTCACCTTGCTTTGCAACACGCCGAACTTCTTGGCCAACGCGCTCTGCAAACGAGTAGAATCCAAACCAGCCAAAGTCGTCACCTGAGAAGGCTTCAAACCAGAATAAAGCAATGTCACCAAACCGGTCAAGTCTGCCGGGTTGAAGATGATGACTACATGCTTCACATCGGGGCAATAGGCTTTGATATCCTTACCGAGCTGTTCTGCGATTTCGCAGTTGCCCTTGAGCAAATCTTCACGGGTCATACCCTGCTTACGAGGAGCACCACCTGAAGAAATGATATACTTGGCATCTTTGAAAGCCTCAGCCACATTGGTCGTAGCGTGATGTTCACATTGTCGAAACCGCTCTGGCGCATTTCTTCTGCCACGCCTTCGGGAGAGAACACGTCATACAAGCACAAGTTTGAAGTCAAACCCATCATCAGGGCAGTCTGTGCCATGTTCGAACCGATCATACCGGCTGCACCGACAATCACCAATTTGTCATTCGTCAAAAATTCCATACTCTGTTTTTTATATATGATACAATTAGAAGTTCTTTATTACGCACACAAAATTAAAGAAAAAGGTTCAGACTTACTAATTAAAAAGCGGAATATTTTTTTTCTTAAACAAGAATAATATATTTTTGTAATGCACAAATGGCAAAACAGTATCATGAATAAAAACATCAATAAAAGAGTAGCCGAATTAAGGCTCCATTTACGGAAAAACGGATTGGCCGCCTATATTTTCCCCAGCACAGACCCGCACCATAGCGAATACCCTCCCGAGTATTGGAAAACACGGGAATGGATTTCCGGCTTCAACGGTTCTGCCGGGACGGCTGTCGTCACATCGGACGATGCCGCACTGTGGACCGACTCCCGCTACTTTATCGCAGCGGAAGAACAACTGAAGGACACTCCGTTCCGCTTGATGAAAGAACGTTTGGAGGGCACGCCGTCCGTCACGCAATGGCTGGCGGAGGTTCTTCCGCCGGGAAGCGCCGTGGGCATGGACGCATGGACCAACTCCGCAGACGAAATCCGCACCGTCAGGGAAGAGCTTACGCATTGCGGACTGCACCTTGAAATAGCAGACCAACCGGCTGACACGCTGTGGAAGAACCGTCCGGCTCTACCCGATTCACCGGTCAGAATACAACCGCCCGCCTTCGCAGGCCGTAGCATAACCGAAAAACTCGCACTCATCCGCGAGGCCATGGCCGGGCGGCAAGCCGACGGGCTGATTCTGTCCGCCCTCGACGAAATAGCCTGGACGTTGAACCTGCGCGGCACGGACGTACATTGTACGCCCGTATTCGTAGCTTACACATGGATTACCCCCTCCCGCTGTACCTTATATATAAATAAGGTGAAACTCACGGAAGAGGTTTCTGCCCATCTGAAGGAATGCGGCGTGGAAACACGGAACTATACCGACATCCTGCCCGATTTGTCACGTTTTGACGGCAAGCGGATATGGACAGACTGCCAAACCACAAACTACGCCCTCTGCCGCAGCCTGCCCGAAACATGTTCCGTAGTAGACGCTGCATCCCCCGTGGGCTTGCTCAAAGCCGTAAAACATCCGGCAGAGGTGGAAGGCTACCGCCGCGCCATGCTGCGCGACGGTGTGGCCATGGTGAAATTCCTGAAATGGCTCACACCGGCGGTACAGGCCGGAGGACAGACAGAGCTTAGCATCAGCCGTAAACTGGAGGAACTGCGCAGTGAACAGGATTTGTTCTGCGGTAACAGTTTCGACACCATTGCCGGATATGCCCACCACGGTGCCGTAGTCCATTACGAACCGACTCCGGAAACCGATTTGGAACTCCTACCGAAGGGACTGTTGCTGCTCGACTCGGGCGCGCAATACGAAGACGGCACGACGGATATCACCCGCACCATCGCCCTCGGCCCGGTGAACGAGGAAGAACGCCACGACTATACCTTAGTATTGAAAGGACACATCCGACTGGCCCGTGCCAAGTTCCCGCAAGGTTGCAGCGGCACGCAACTCGACGCTTGCGCCCGCTATGCCATGTGGCAGGAAGGCATCAATTATCTTCACGGCACAGGACATGGTGTGGGTTCCTGCCTGTGCGTGCACGAAGGTCCTCATCAAATCCGCATGAACTATATGCCGTCCCCGCTCCTCCCCTACATGACCGTGACCAACGAACCGGGCATCTACAAAGAAGGGCGGCATGGCATACGCATCGAAAACACGCAGATCATCTTGCCCTATCGGGAAACCGAGTTCGGCACATTCCTCCAGTTCGACCCACTCACCCTCTGTCCCATCGACATGAAACCGATAGACTGGTCCTTGCTCGACACGGAGGAAATCGAATGGCTCAACCGTTACCACAGCCGGGTGTACGACCAACTGGCTCCGTTGCTCGACCACGAACACCGCACATGGCTCCGCGAAGCGACCCGGCCATACGAACACACAAAACCATCTCAAAAATCATAAAATATGGCATTGATTAAAAAACTCAACGACTTGACTCCCAAGTTCGGCAAACACTGCTACTTCTCCGAAGGGGCAGCCATCATCGGCGACGTAACCATGGGCGACGACTGTACCGTATGGTTTAACGCCGTCCTGCGCGGCGACGTACATTTCATCAAAATCGGCAACCGCGTGAACATCCAAGACGGCTCTTGCCTGCATACGCTTTACGGCAAAGCCCCCATCATCATCGGCGACGACGTGACCGTAGGACATAATGTCACGCTGCACGGTTGCGAAGTGAAAAGCGGTGCTCTCATCGGTATGGGGTCCACCATTCTGGACCACGCTGTCGTCGGTCATGGCGCCATCGTAGCCGCCGGCGCCTTGGTTCTGAAGAATACGGTCATCGGCGACGGCGAGTTATGGGGAGGCGTACCGGCCAGATTCATCAAGAAGGTAGACCCCGAACAAGCCAAGGAACTCAATGTAGGCTATGCCCAACACTACGTCATGTACTCCGACTGGTACCGCCGTTCGGATGCCCATCCCGAACACACGCATTACTGCACCACATCGGAAGAGTATGACGAAGCTACCCGGCGATAATACGTCAACACGTGAAATTATGAGAAAATTCAAATCCTCTTATTCTATCGGACTGCTATGCACCACCTGGTTCATGTCTTTCATCTTGCTGGCAGCCGCCGCTACGGCCATCTGCCGGCTGATGAAAGGACAAACCGGCATAGGACTTGCAGTAGCTCTGTACGCCTGTATCTGTCTTGTCATCGTAGCATTCATATATTCCTATTTTAACCAAATCAAACAGGTAGAAGTGACAGCAGACAAGGTTGTCATCAGAAAAGTATACGGTGCCATAACCATCCCCCGAAAAGAAATCCTATATGCCCGCCACAGAAAAACGCTCACCCGTGCCATCAAAAGTTGGGGTGTTTATGGGCTTTTCGGACTCACCGGAGAGTTTTGGGAGGACAAGACAGGACAATTCACTGTAGCAGTCAAAGACACCCAATCACTGATTGAAATTAAAACATCAAACAAATGTTACGTCGTCAGTTGCGACCGCTATGAAGAGGTTCTGAAACTATTGGAACAAGCTGAATGAAACTCCCTTGGACCGAAATATGACTCTGGCCGCAGACATGAAAGCCTCTGCGGCCAAAGTCGTTTCTCGGAAAACTTGACATCACCACGACGTAACCTTCGCCAGAATCGAATATTTTCCCCCTTCGGGAAAGCCAAAGGAAAATACGCCAGCCACGCACGGTTGCCCCTCGTACAAAAAGAAAGCCTACACCGTCTTCCGGTGACATCCGTACCCGTAGGCTCCGCAGAACCGGGCGACAGCACTTCCGCCGTGACACAAGAAACAAGGAAAGGAGGAGCATCATGCTCTTATATTTTGGACTGTGAAGTTCATGCAAATAGCGAAAAAAGGAGGTAAAAAAATGATTGCAAGCCCCCAAAAATGCCGTTTGGAACACTTTGATTTTCCAATCTCATGAGAATGATTTTTCGTTTGGAGCAGAACGATTTTCCAATTTGCTTCAAACGAAAGACAACAAACCTCGAAAAAACGGGGAAAACTCCCCCAAAACGCCCCCCAAAATACCGCATTTTACTCTCTTTTTCCCGGAATCGGACATACAGACGGGAGCTGTTTTTGCCGGTTTTCAGCCTGTCGGGACACAAAAAAAGCGGACAAACGCCCGCTTTTTCCAACTTGTATCCTATCTGATTCATCCTTCAGAATTTCACACTATCGAAAATCAAATCCGACGCTCCGGCATTCCGCTCGATATACTGTCCGGCAATCCGTCCCCGCTCCGCCAAGAACTTCCCGTCGGAAAGCAGACGGTCCATCGTCCGGCCGAAGGTGTCTGCATCCGTCACTTCCATGCAACCGCCCTCGCGCAACAAATCCTGCGCCTCACGGAACTTACGGTTGTTCGGACCGATAAGCACGGGTACACCATATACCGCCGCCTCGGGCACGTTATGGATGCCTACGCCGAAACCGCCGCCCACGTAGGCCATCTCGCCGTAACGATAAATGGACGAAAGCAAACCGTAACCGTCGATAATCAAGCAATCGGCACGGGCGGCACTTTCCTCCGTGACACGGGAGTAACGCACAAACGGACGGCGCAACTTTCCCTCTATCTCCTTCAAATGGTCTTCACTGACCACATGGGGCGCCAACACCAACTTCATTTCCGGATGGGCGTTGAAGTAAGGAATAATCAAATCCTCATCCGGTGCCCATGAGCTTCCGGCCACCAATACCTTGGCATCTTGCTTGAAAGCTTTCACCAACGGCAAATCCTTGGCCTGCCGGCAAATGTCCAGCACACGGTCGAAACGCGTGTCTCCGGCCACGGTGACGTTCGTGATGCCCTTGCGTGCCAACAATTCGCACGAAGTTTCGTTTTGCACGAAGAAATGGGTCACACAACGCAGCACATCGCTGTAACTGCGCCCATACCCAACGGAAAAACACTTGGTTCTCACGGAAAATACTGCTCACGCTGTACACCGGAATCTGACGACGGCGGCAAGCATGCAGGTAATTATTCCAAAACTCATATTTGATGAAGAACGCCATACGCGGACGAGCCAACCGCAAAAAGCTGCGCACATTGCCCGGTGTGTCGAACGGGAGATAGCACACCACGTCCGCCCCCTCGTAATCCTTGCGCACTTCATAACCCGAAGGAGAGAAAAAGGTCAGCAATATCTTGTACTCCGGATGCTCCCGCCGCAACCGCTCCATCAGCGGACGCCCCTGTTCGAACTCGCCCAGGGAAGCGGCATGAAACCAAACATACATTTCCTCCCGGCGGATGCTTTTCCGCAAGATACGGAAAGTATTCCATTGCCCTTTCAACCATCAGCCACGCTTTCTTGCGGAAAGGCGAAACCAATACGACTGCCAAGGCATACAGATAAAGCGCGATCGAATATATCATTTCAGAATCTCTACGGCTTTACGCATTCTACGTAATGTTTCCTCCTTCCCAAGGAAAGCTGAAAGTTCATACATGTCGGGGCCCTTTCCTGTGCCCACCAAAGCCACACGCCAAGGATTCCAAGGTTTCTTGCCTGTCTCTTCCGCCCAACGGTCCACAGCCGCTTTCTGTCCCTCTACCGAGAAATCATCCAAGCCTTCCAGCAATGCGGCCAGTTCGGCCATGTCGGCCGCCGCCGTTTCCGTCCAGTTCTTCCGCACGAACTTGTCCTCGCGGTCGTACGTTTCGGGGGCAATGAAGAAGAAATCGCAAAGGGGCCACAGCTCTTTGATGAAATTGATTTTCTTCATCTTCATCATGCCCACCACGGCTTCTACGCGTTCCATCGGTGCTTCTATCCCATTCTTGCGCAGTATCTTGTCGAAAGCGGGAGCCAATTCCTTGTTGTCCTTCATCAGGATATATTCACGGTTGAACCACAGGCCCTTCACGTAATCGAACTTGGCACCGGCCTTGCTGCATTTGGTGATGTCGAAAAGCTCCACCAGTTCGTCCAACGACATGATCTCTTGGTCGGTTCCCGGGTTCCAACCCAACAAGGCCAGGAAATTGATGACAGCCTCCGGCAGATAGCCGCTCTCACGATAGCCGGAGGACACTTCGCCCGTCTTGGGGTCGTGCCATTCGAGAGGGAAAACCGGAAAGCCGAGACGGTCGCCGTCGCGTTTGCTCAATTTCCCCTTCCCGTCGGGCTTGAGCAACAAAGGCAAATGGGCGAACTTCGGCATCGTGTCAGCCCATCCGAACGCACGGTAAAGCAGAACATGCAACGGAGCCGAAGGCAACCATTCTTCACCGCGAATCACGTGGGTCACCTCCATCAGATGGTCGTCTACGATGTTGGCCAGATGGTAGGTCGGCAATTCGTCGGCACTCTTGTAAAGCACCTTATCGTCGAGAATGGAAGAGTTGATGACCACATCGCCGCGAATCATGTCGTCCACATGTACGTCCTCGCCCGGCTCTATCTTGAACCGGACGACGTACTGCCGGCCTTCGGCCAACAGCCGCTCCACCTCGTCAGCCGGCAACGACAGCGAATTGCGCATCATACCGCGCGTAGAGGCATCGTACTGGAAATTCTGGATTTCCTGCCGCTTGGCCTCCAGTTCTTCCGGCGTGTCGAAGGCGATATAAGCCTTACCGGCATCCAGCAACTCCTGCACGTATTTCTTGTAAATGTCCCGGCGTTCCGACTGACGGTAAGGACCATGCTCCCCACCGAAACTTACTCCTTCGTCGAAAGGAATGCCGAGCCAACGGAAAGATTCCAAAATGTATTCCTCCGCTCCCGGGACAAACCGGTTGGAGTCTGTGTCCTCGATACGGAAAATGAACTCGCCGCCATGCTGGCGCGCAAAAAGATAATTGTATAAAGCCGTACGTACACCGCCTATATGCAAGGCTCCCGTGGGACTGGGAGCGAAACGAACCCTTACTTTTCTCTGTGTCATAACAACATTTGTGAATATTGTGCAAAAATACTACTTTTTATTTAAACGCCCCGTATTTTTTCGTATTTTCGCCCTATATAAAATACGGAAAAAGAGATGAACAGACATAACCAACAAAACAGCCTTACCCCGAAGGCTTTGATTTATAGAATCGTCATCACGGTCACGGCCTTGTTTATCGTGTGCCTGTACATGCCGCGTGACGAACGTTCGACCTACCAGTTCGACGTGGGCAAACCTTGGCGTTACAGTCAGCTCATCGCGACCTACGAACTTTCCGATATACAAAAGCGCGGAAACCATACAGACGGAACAGGACAGTATCTTACAGCACTACGAACCTTATTTCGCCATCGACGAGACCGTGGGGAAAGAACAGATAGAAAAGTTCAAGGCCACCATAAACGGACAGAAACCGGCCACCATACCGGCCAATTATCTGGCATACGTGGAAAACAAACTGGAACATATTTACGCGCAGGGCGTCATGGACACGGAGGATTTCGACCAAATGCACAGCGATGAAGTGGCGTCTATCCGCATATTCGCACAGAACATGGCCAAGGAACAACCGATGACTCAGGTCTTCTCGCACAAAACCGCATACGAATACCTTATCGACTTGGGAGAAGACAGCTTGCATTATGACCGCAGAGTATTGCGGAAATGCAACCTGAGCGACTATATCGTACCCAATCTGACCTACGACAAGACAAAATCCGAAGAATCCCGGAAAGACTTGCTGTCTTCTCTTTCCTATTCGTCCGGTATGGTCATGAGCGGGCAGAAAATTATAGACCGAGGGGATATCGTGGACAAGGAAACATACGACATCCTCACTTCTCTGGAAAAAGAATATACCCGCCGAAACACGTCCAAAATGCAAACGCATACGGTATTGCTCGGCCAAATGCTTTACGTGGCTCTCATCATTGCCTGCCTGACGTTGTACTTCAACCTGTTCCGCCGTGACTATCTGGCCAACACGCGCCACATCCTGTTCATCGCCTCCATGCCGGTCATCTACCCGTTGATAACTTCATTCCTCATCAAGCATAACCTGTTCAATGTCTACATCATCCCGTTCGCCATGGCTCCTATTTTCATCCGGGTGTTCATGGATTCCCGGACGGCTTTTGTGACTCACGTGGCTACGGTGCTCATCAGTGCCATATCCCTGAAATACCCCTACGAGTTCATCGCCACACAGCTTGTGGCGGGCATGGTGGCCATCTACAGCCTGAGGGAGCTTTCCCAACGTTCGCAGCTTATCCGTTCGGCATTTTATGTCACATTGGCGTCTATAGCTTTTTACATGAGTATGGAACTTATTCACGAAAAAGACTTCGCACGCCTGGAGTATGGCATGTATATCTATATTATCATCAACGGCATCCTCTTGTTATTTGCCTACCCGTTGCTGTTCTTGTTCGAAAAGGTTTTCGGCTTCACCTCCAACGTGACTCTTGTCGAATTGTCCAACACCAACAACGAACTGCTGAAACGGCTCTCGGAAGTGGCTCCGGGCACATTCCAACACTCCATGCAGGTGGCGAACCTGGCTACGGAAGTGGCGAATAAAATCGGTGCCAAGGCGCTGCTCGTCCGAACCGGAGCCTTATACCACGACATCGGAAAGATGAACAGTCCGGCCTACTTTACGGAAAACCAGAATAACTTCAATCCTCACGATCGTATCAGTTACGAACAAAGTGCGGCGATTGTCATCAGTCATGTCAAAGACGGACTCAAACTGGCCGACAAATATAACCTGCCGCAAGTCATAAAGGATTTCATCTCGACGCACCACGGCAAAGGCAAGACCAAATACTTCCTGATTTCATACAAGAACCAGAATCCGGACCAACCGGTAGACGAATCCCTTTTCACTTACCCCGGTCCGAACCCGTTCACGCTGGAACAGGCCATTTTGATGATGGCGGACTCTGTGGAAGCCGCTTCCAGAAGCCTGAACGAATACACGGAAGAGAGTATCAGCGGACTGGTGGATAAGATCGTGGACAGCCAAGTGCAGGAAGGATTCTTCAAAGACTGCCCCATCACGTTCCACGACATCACCGTGGCTAAAGACGTGTTCAAAGAAAAGCTGAAGACGATTTACCACACGCGTATCAGCTATCCGGAACTGAAAAAGAAATAAGCGTCCTGCCTTACATGGGGTCTACGTCATAATAGATTTGGGCACTGCGGTAATCGGGATGTGCCATCAGGCTTTGGCGGAGATAAAGCAACTGTTCCCGTACCTTGGACAGAGAAGCTCCGGGTTCTACTTTCACTACGATTTTACGGATGTAGAGCAATTGGATTCGTGCCACGGGCGGCGCGTCAGGCCCTAAAATACGGGAACCGAACACCTGGCGCAGACGGCTCCCCATTTCAGCAGCCAGATGGTCGAGCACATCTGCCCGCTTATGTTTCATATAGACATAAATCAAACGGCAAAAAGGAGGATATACAAACATCTGACGCTCTTCCATCTGCCCTACGTACAACCCGAAGTAGTCATGTTCCGTCACTTGACGGATGAGAGGCAGATCCGGACTCTTGGTCTGCAGGATGACACGTCCCTGCCTGCTGCGGCGTCCGGCGCGCCGGCCACTTGTGCCATCAACTGGAAGGCGCGCTCGAAGCTTCGGAAGTCCGGGATATTAAGCATGGCGTCGGCATTCAATATGCCGACCACGCTGACTCGTTCGAAATCCAATCCTTTGGTCACCATCTGCGTTCCGATAAGCACATCGGTCTTTCCGCTTTGGAAATCCTCCAAGATTCCTTCGTAGGCCGAACGTGTACGGGTCGTATCCAAATCCATCCGGGCCACGGCGGCCTCCGGAAAGACTTGATGTACGGCATCTTCCACCTTTTCCGTACCGAACCCTCGCTGCACCAGCTCCGTACCTTCACAGGCTGGGCAGCGAGTCGGCACGTTACACGTGTAGCCGCAATAATGGCAAGTCATTTGGTTCAGTCCCTTATGGTACGTCAGGCTGACATCGCAGTTTTTGCACTTGGGCACCCAACCGCACGTGTGGCATTCTATCATCGGAGCGTAACCTCGCCGGTTCTGGAACAGTATGACCTGTTCCTTGTTTTCCAATGCCCGGCGCATCTCCTCCAACAAACGCGGCGAGAACGGACCGGCCATGCGCCTTTTGCGTTGCAGCTCTTTGATATCCACCACCTCGACTTCCGGTAAACGTACTTGTCCGAAACGTTCGGTCAGCTCCACCAAACCGTATTTGCCCATGCGGACGTTATAATAAGTCTCCAACGCCGGAGTAGCCGTACCGAGCAAGGTACGGGCACCGTACATCCGGGCTAACATGATCACCGCATTCCGGGCATGGTAACGCGGCGCAGGCTCCTGCTGTTTATAAGATTGTTCATGCTCTTCGTCCACTATGACCAGCCCCAGATGCCGGAAAGGCAAGAAGACGGACGAACGAACGCCTACAATAATATCGTAAGGCTGTTCGGACAACTGCTTTTGCCAAATCTCGACACGTTCGGCATCGGGAAACTTGGAATGGTACACGCCCATGCGGTTACCGAATACGCGATATAACCTGTCCGTCAACTGGGTGGTCAGCACAATCTCCGGCACCAAGTAAAGCACCTGTTTCCCTTCGGCTATCATCTGACGAATCAGATGAATGTAAACCTCGGTCTTCCCGCTCGATGTCACTCCGTGAAGCAGGCATACCGGATGACGGGCAAAAGCTTCTTCCAGTTCCCGGAACGCCCGTGCCTGTGCCTCACTCAAAGGAGAAACACCAATCGTTTCGGTGACCTCCGTATGCGCCAAACGGCCTATCTCGTATGGATAGGCCTCCAATACACCCTTCTCTTCCAAAGCACGGCAAATCGCCAGACTGCCACCAACAGCTTCTATCAGCTTCCGCCCACCTCCGCCAGCATCTCGGATTACGCAACCGGAAAGCCGTTCCGGCACCTGCCAGCTCTAAATACTTTAATAAAAGGGACTGCTGTTTGGGTGCTCTTCCTAAACCGTCAAGCAATTCATGAAGTTTGTCCTCGTCAAAATAGGTTTCCGATAAGCGCACATGTACTTCCGTACGTGGCTTATAGCTGCGTTTGACTTCCTCTTTCATGGCAAGGACACCCTTGTCCATCAAAGACCTTACCACCCGCAACACCCGAAAATCCTCACATTCTTTTTGAAGTTGCGTCACGGTCGGTTCGGAACGCCTCGAAACCCAAGTAACGACCCGTTGCTCCCGTTCCGACAATACGGCATTTCCCGCATATTCACTGTTTACCGCCACCTTGCTCTCGCTTTCCAGTTTCATACCGGACGGCAGGGCAGCCTTATACACATCCCCTACGGCACAAAGGTAATAGTCTGCCAACCATCTCCAAAAATCCAACTGCACCGGAAGTAAAACGGGAGCCGAATCAAGTATCTCCCACACGGTCTTCACGGCATAACCTTGCGGCTGCCGCCCGTGAACGTCAACCACAATAGCCGTATAAAACTTTTTGGCTCCAAACGGCACGATAACCCTACAGCCCGGCCGTACCACTCTTGCCGCTCTTCGGGCAAAGCGTATGTATAAGCCGCCGGCAAGGGAAGAGGAAGAATGACATCTACAAACTTCATACGCACGGATTTTAATGCGTTACAAAAATACGACAAAAGAAGCTAACAGACAAAAGGAAAGCCGTCCGCTTCATGCAGACGGCTTCCGTTTATTCCATTTTTCTATCGGACTACATTAAAACAGGTAAGCCAAACGAACTTGCCATGTGTTGTTCTTTACGTCAAACTCTTTTATGACATCGCCCACACCGCCTAATTTTCCGGTCTCACCCATGGCGATATTGTAGGTCACACCTACTTGCAAATGGCTAAGCAGTGTCACACCGGCTCCCACATTCCAACTGAACGTAGAGCGTTCCAAACTTCCGATACTTTCACCGGCATACTTTAAATTACGGCTCCCCAGATACCAGTTGTATTGCGGACCTGTAGCCAAATAAACGCCGACCAGACTGCTAAAGCCAAAATTATACCTTAAATTAATGGGGATCTCCACGTAAGGCATGGATTTGTTAGGCGTACTCCCGTTGACATTCTCCCCGTCTACTTCACCTGAAAAATCCATCTTCATGTACTTCTGGGAGTAGAGAAGGGAAGCATCGATACCCAAACCGATGACCGGCATGGTCATCTGCACTTTCGGTCCGACGAACCATCCCGTACGATTGGAAGCATCGAACAAGCCTCCGTCACCTTTTATACTTGCCTTACTCAAGTTCACACCGCCTTCAAGTCCCCACTTGAACTGCGCATTGGCAGGTGCCGCCCATAAAAACGCCACCATACACATCAATACTGCACTTAATTTCTTCATAGAAGTTTGCTTTTTATTTCTTATCGAAAAACAAAGATAGCAACTGTTTGCCGTACTTTCAACTTTTTCCGAAAATATATCTCCTTTTTATTATCTACGTTGTCTGCGTACGGTCACTCTGGGCGTGGAGGCTCCTCCCCCTCCGGAACTCCCCCTACGCGTCTTGGAAACCTTAGTCTTTTCTGCCTTTGCCTTTTTCGAGTCGTCCGACGATGCCGAAGCACGACGCGAATTACGTGTAGTTCGGGAAGCTTTCTCCTTTTTCGTTTCTACAGCCTCCTTGGCTGCCGTTGAATCTACAGCCACCGAGTCGTCATGCCCCCAAACATGTTTTTCAAAGTCGGAAAGTTGTTTCTCTATCCGCTTCTGTTCGTTGGCCATGGCACTGTCCGTCTTACAATAGTTAGCCAGCACCTTCCCCTGCATATTGTTCGTCTTATAAATCTTTCCGTCATACAGATTCATGGAGAAATAATCCGCCGCCGTCATGTTCGTCACGTTGTTATAATTGCTTGCCATCATCGCGTGACGGGCCAAATACGTACTGATATCATCATATTTGAGCCAGAACAAAGGATATGGGGTAGCCTCTCCGCCAAAATCATCTCCGCGCATAAGCACTGGGCATAAGGCCGTGACTTTCGTACGGAACGTCGAGGTCCTTTGGTCGAAATAAGAGCTCTCCTTTATATAATAACGGGAAACTTCAGCCGAGGGAATATCGCTGGCATTCACACGGGGACGCCCGTTCTGCTCCTCGTAATATATATGGTAACGCTCTAACAATTCTTTCACGTCCACCTTATCGCGCGAGGTAAAAGACTCGTTACCGTCCAGTTTATATTGGTATGCCGTAATCTTTCCCGTCAGCAATAAATCGAACAGATACGTAAACAGATTTATCTGGCCTGCGGAAGGCTCCACCGGATAATATAGGGGGGCGTTCTTGTCCAGCGTCAGATCCAACTGACGATACACATCGCGACGCCACACCACGTCCTCAGGCACTTCCACCGCCACGGGGAACTGCAAACTGGCACGGTCTACGGTTTTCTCGGCCTTGTCTGCATCATTGGGTTTCACCCTGCGGCGAGCCGGCTGCGCCTCCGCCTGCACGTACAGGGCAACTCCTAACAAAACAAAAACAGACGTTTCATCCTTATCTTATTTTTACTCATAGTCTTCATTTCCATCCATTCATTAGTTGACAATCACTTCCATAGAGCCGTCGAGCGTCCGCTCTGCCCCGTCGGGGCCTACGGCTCTTATACGGGAAATATAGAACCGTTTTCCACGTCCCAACGAACGGAACATCGAACGTTGCTGCTCGGTGAAAGACGCGCTGTTCGACACCGCCGGTACGGCGTTACCCATATTGTCGAAAAACACCGTCTCGAACCCTTGCACCCGGAACTCTATATTCAAAAGTCCGTCGTCAATAGCTGCGCCGATGCCTTTCGTTCCCATCAACACTTGTTTGGACAAACGCCCGCCACGGAAACGGTTGCTACCGCCTTCCGCCGCATACTCTATATAAGCCGACGGGTCGGGCAACTTACGCACACGAAAGGCAAACTGTCCCATCTTCTGCATACGTCCCTCCATATTGGCATTGACCGTAATCACGGCATCTTTGCCCACTTCTGCCGGTCGGGCTATATATTTGCCCGCCCCTGTGGGCTGCAACACTCCTCCACTCATGGAAGCCACCACCTTATTGGCCGGAACCCCGGGAATAGACACGCTCATGGGGTTCTCATATCCGGCATACAACACATTCATCAAGTCTGCCGACACCGTAGCCGAAGGAGCCACCACGGTGTAAGGCTGAGAGAAGTCCCTGCGCACCATCTGGCCACGCCCGTCCATCATCTCGATATAACCTTTCAGCGTATAATCGCCCGTACTACTGCAAACCGTCTCATACAGCCCGCCCGGTGAAGTGATTTGCCGTCCGTTGACATATACCGTCGGACGTTGGGTCGTATCCACAGCAGCCATGATGATCTGGGCACTGAACTTCCCACCTTGTACCACCGTACGCGAAGCCGGTATCACAAACGCATTCAACTCGTTCACACGCAAGTCTTTCATGTCTATATTGGCCACCAAGGCATGAAGCACCTCTCCTTCGGCATAACGCACATCACTCTGCAATTTGGAAAGCAAAGTGACGGCCGCAGCCACCGGCGTATTCTCAAACATATACTCCTGCCAATTCTTCCCTAAAGTACCGGCCTTGTTCGGAACCTCCGTACTCAGGTTGTCCGCAATGATTTTCTTCTGCGTCTCGTCTGTCAACATGCCGACGATGCTTTCACGAAAACTGTTGATGGCCGCGAACAACCTCTGTCCTTCTCCTCGGCGCGGCGCCAACATCACATGGGAAGCCGCCTCCAGATCCTCCTTGTTCTGCACGTCTTTCACGTCACCGTCTTCCCCGTCCGCCTGTTTCACGATACTGACCTTCAGGGCTTCCGCATAATTATATAAGGAGTCTGAGATTTTCTTCACATACTGTGCCTTGTCGAACCATTCCTTCACTTTGGCCGGATTGGCCTCCATCTGTCCCTGCAAATCCTTATAAAGGCTTCGTTGGACGCAGAAGCGTTCGCCGTAGTCCGCAGAAGGCTGTCTTCCACCAATGAAAAACCGTTCAACACGTCGGAAGACACGTTCAGGCCAACATAGCCATCAGCACCACATACATGAGGTTGATCATCTTCTGACGCGGAGACATTCTATTTTGCTGGGATGCCATTTTCGTATTCCTTTCTGATTAATCCGTTTATTCTGTTATCGAACCGCCCGGCGTATGCTTCATGTTCACCGTCAAAGCCTGAATCATACGGTTGTAAATGCCGTTCAATTCTTCTATCTGACGCGCCATCTTGCGGGTCTGTTCGTTGATTTGGTCTATCGTGCCCACCTGCGTACTGATACTCTTCAACTGCATCTCGTATATCGTATTGATGCCCGTCAGCGTACGGTTCAGATTATCCATCTCTTTGGCATCACGCGTCATGTGTTCAGCCTGTTCGGACACGCGAGCCAAGGTTTCGGTCAACGTCTTCAGCTCTTCCACATAGTTTTCAGCCGCCTCCTTCATTTCGGGAGTAGAAGCGTTACGGGCATCTTCAAGCACTTTCGCAAAAAGTTCTGCGTTGGAAGCATTCACCATATCGGCCAAAGCCTTTATATCCAACGCCTGCTGCCCCACGCTGCCCTGCACGCCTTGTGTTCCGCCGCCTGCTGCGCCAGACACTTCCGGATTTACAGTAGCCGCCGCCCTGGAAAGAGGGATGCCTCCATTTCCTCCGACTACGACCGGCCCTCCCACGACTATGGGTTGGGATACCCCTCCACCGGACACAACCGGTTGGGCCACTCCACCTTGCGCAACCTCAGGAAGGTTCCCGGCTTCCTTTTCGCCGACAGCCTCTTCGTCCCAATCCTCTTCATCCGAAGCCAGACTCACCCGGTCTTCATCGCGCTTCAGTTCTGCCGGACGGTCGAAACCGGAGATGAAAAACACCAGAACCTCCGTCCCCATACCGATGAACAACATCGCATTGGCCCCGGGAATATGAGTCAGTTTGAACAAAGCTCCAAGAATAACCACGGCCGCTCCCCAACTGTACGCATAATTCAGGAATGTCTGTCCGGGCACTGACTCAATCCAATCCTGAATACGGATAATTATGTTTTTTCTATTCTTAGCCATATTTTTACCTCTTTAATCTTTTTATTTACGTTTATTGGTTGTCCCCGACACAGAACGTACACAACGGAAACCGATGTACGAACGCGGTTGGTTTTGATATTCGTATGAACGCCATACGGAACGTATCATGGATTCCGGGTCTTTCCACGAACCGCCCCTCACCGACTTCTTCTTCAGGCGATAAGGGTCTTCTTTCGCGGCATTGTATTTCAGTTCCGGATTCATGTCGCTCATGCCGTCCACACCCGATTCGGTGTACACCGTACTCGTCCATTCCGCCACATTTCCCGCCATGTCGAACAAACCGTTGGAATTGGCCGAATAGGAACCACATTTGGACGTTATCAAGCTCCCGTCGTCCGTATAGTCCCCACGGTCGGGTTTGAAGTTGGCATAATAACAGTCTTTCTCGCTTTTCACCCCTTTTGTCTCCCACGGGAACAAGGCTCCTTCGGGACCACGTGCGGCAAATTCCCATTCCACCTCTGTCGGCAAACGGTAAGGCTGTATCTGACTGGCTGCGGCTCCCAAACCACGTTTCAGGAACTCCGTACGCCAATCGCAGAAAGCATTGGCCTGTTCCCAGGTCACACCGACCACCGGATAATCGTTATAAGCCGGATTGGAGAAGTATTGCAACATGTAGCGTTCATTTTCCGCATTGGAAAAATCGTTCACCCAACACGTCGTATCCGGATAAATATTCACGATATAAGTATTCAGGAAATCATGCAGTCCCGAAAGCGGGCGGGTGATGGTTTCACGCACGATACGCCCTTCGTCGTCGATGTAAGCTGTGTCCTTGGAAATCATGACCACTTCGTCCGCATCCACGGCATGGTCGGTATTCAGGTTGCGTTCATCCGGATTCAGGCGGTGCTTGCGTAAAGCGGCAGCGGTATAATCGAACACCTCATAACGGTAATTCATCTGGCGCGCATCCAACATACGCTCCCCCGTAGCTGGATTCGTCACGTACACACTTTCTATGGCCCTCAACTCGTCTTCGTTCGGGCGTTTCCAGGGTATCGGCTTTTTCCAGTTCAGATAAGGAGTCACAGGATTCCCGAACTTGTCCTCCTCTATCTTGTAGGTCTCGTCGCCCGCGTATGCCGGATCGGCCAGGCGTTCGCGGATAATAGAGTCGCGCACCCAAAAGACAAACTGGCGATATTTGGCATTCGACACTTCGTTAGCGTCCATCCAGAAGCCGTCGACCGAAATTTCCCGGGTAGGAATGGTCATTCCCCACAACGAATCGGTTTCTTCCGTACCGATTTTCAATGAACCTTTCTTCACGAAAACCATCCCGTAAGGAGTCGGTTCACTGTAGGCCGTTCCCCCGACACCGGTCACTTCTCCACCCGTGGCGGTGGATGCCGAACGGGGACCCAGACAAGCACTGAACGCCAGACCTGCCATTATGCCCCATATCAACCCACAACACTTCATATTCATTATTATAATATTCTTACGCTTTTATGTTTATTCTTTCCTTTCTTGAACAGATTCAACTCCGTCTTATAGCCGATGATGATCTCATGACTGCCGTTCAATGCCCCGATGCCGGCCGTGTACATTTCGTACGCATAACCGAGATTGATGCCATGAAAGTCTCCGCCGAAGAGGAAACTGACCGAATTCATCGGACTGTACGACACCCCGCCGTACAACTCATGCTTGCTGCCATGATAAGCGATGCGTCCCGTCATATCCGCCCGGAAACCCACGGCATCGGAACGCAGCATGGCGGTCGTATGTATGGTATATAACGGACTTTTAAGCCGTATATTGTACCCGCCCGTCAAATAATAAGAAGGAGAGACCTTAAATTCGTTCACTTTTTCCTCTCCCAACGTGACGGTCGGCGAGGTACAGTGCATCATGGCAAAACCGGCATACCACGACTTACGGGCATACTGGATGCCGAAATTCATATCGAAACCGGCCCCGTTGGCCTCAGCCGTAGGAAAGGCCGGGTCGCCGGACTCTCCCAAATCCAACTCTCCCCCGTCGAACGTCTCACTGAGCATGGACAAATGGATACCTCCGCTCAGTTTGCCTCCCCACAAAGGCTGATGGTAAGCATATTGCAGAAAAAACTTCTGGTGCTTGAACAGACCGATCTGGTCGTTGGTGAACCCCACTCCGGCACCGTGCCTCGCGCTGATGAAAAACAACGGCAGATCCACGTAAGCAAACATTACGGCGGGGGCGTTTTCAAAACCAGTCATCTGCATGCTGTAAGCTCCTTGAAAGTTCAGCATGGGAGACTGTCCCGTCGCTGCGGGGTTATAAAAGGGCGTCATGGCCCAATAATTGACAAAAGACGGGTCGTACTGAGCCTTGGCCCACCGGGGCAACAAGCTCAATATCAAGATAAACCCTATTAGTTTTCCCTTTGTCTTCACTGTCTCTACAACCGTTGTACTTTAAGAAAACAGAATCTTTTTCTTTTTATTGTCCGGCATCGCACGAAAATCGCGGTTTCAGGTAAAACAATGGAGCGGATGCACACTTACACCCGCTCCAGTAATCATTTCAGGTTTTCCGTATTTCCAAGTCCGACGCACATCAATACTCGTCCTCGTTGAAAAGAAAATCCTCCTTCGTCGGATAGTCCGGCCAAACATCTTCTATCGTCTCATATATTTCGCCTTCATCCTCTATTTCTTGCAGATTCTCGATCACTTCCAAGGGAGCGCCAGAACGCATCGCATAATCAATCAGTTCATCCTTGGTGGCAGGCCATGGCGCATCTTCTAACTTTGAAGCCAATTCCAGTGTCCAATACATAGTCCTTAATATTTATAACAACTTCGTTTTCTATTTTGTGCGCAAAAATAATAATATTTTCGATACCATCAAACGTTTCTTCC
>ENA-OQDM01000588-OQDM01000588.1-human-gut-metagenome-genome-assembly--contig:-NODE-588-length-20127-cov-2.055650_pt1 | contig 20127 bp, 17 predicted proteins | sample MGYA00242772_ERZ504605 | MGnify/ENA primary metagenome ERZ504605 (study PRJEB26092, sample SAMD00036348) | human gut metagenome | host: Homo sapiens | study: EMG produced TPA metagenomics assembly of... | reverse complement strand
AAAATTTAAAAAATTGTGCACTTTACGACCATGTCTGTTAATTTTCAGACGGACATTATTTTCCCTTTTTGAACGATGTTTTTATCTGCAGATCTTTATCCAGCAATAGCAGGTTTCCATAATTTCCAACTGCAATCCTGCCGTAATCTTTCTCCACACCGATCGATTCCGCAGGATTTTCAGTTGCTGCCAGGACTGCATCCTCGAGCGGGATTCCCATATTCTGTACACAGTTTTTCATGCAGTCAAACAGGTTTGTGACACTGCCTGCGATAACACCCGAATCTTTTGTCAGGACGGCTTTTCTGCCTTTTACGGTCACGCCCTGCCCGCCAAGCTGGTAGTCCCCGTCCAAAAGTCCCGTAGCTTCCATACTGTCTGAGATCAGAATAACTTTATCTGCCCCGAAAATACGGAATGTCGTTCTCACCATCGCCGGATGAATATGAATACCGTCTGCGATCAGTTCCACCTCGGCTCCTGCCTCAAGTGCCGCTATGATGGGTCCCGGCTCCCTGTGATTGATCCCCGGCATGGCATTATAGAGATGTGTCATATGGCCCACGCCTTTTTCCAATGCCTCGCGCGCCGTATCGTAATCACTGCAGGTATGCGCGATAGAGATTTTTACCTGGTCATGGCACTGTTCGATAAATTCCATCGCACCTTTTTCTTCCGGTGCGATATCTACCAGTTTGATCAGCCCGCCGCTTCTCTCCTGCAGACGCAGAAACATTTCTTTATCTGCCGGCATAATATATTCCGGATTCTGCGCCCCGGCTTTTTTTAAATTGATAAACGGGCCTTCCATATTGATGCCGACTAAATCCGCTCCGGTATCTTCTTTGTAATCTGCCGCCTTGTCCATGACATGTCCTAAGATTTCTTCATTATAGGACATTGTCGCCGGGCAGATGGCAAGAACACCGTTTTTTGCCTCATACTCTGCTATTTTTAACAGTTCTTCTTTCGATGCCTGACAGAAATCATAGCCTACCGCCCCATGAAAATGAATATCCACAAGTCCCGGTATCGCATACATGCCTTCCCCGTCGATCACATCCTCATCTGTGGCAGTAATCTGACCGTTCTCTGCGATCTCTGCGATCCGTTCATCTTCGATCCTGACATCTTTCTTTTCAAACTTATGATCTTCTGTATAAACCAATGCATTTTTTATGATCATTTTGGATTTTCCCCCTTTTAAATCTCCGAAAGTGCATCCTCATCTGCGATCAGTGTGAAATCCGGATGCATCTGCAGAATGGATGCCGGGACTTCCGGTGTGACCGGTCCGGTAAATGCTTTTTGATGATATCCGCCTTGTTTTTTCCATTTGCGATCATGATGACTTTCTTTGCCTGTACGATTGGCAGGATACCCATGGTATATGCCTGACGCGGAACTTCATCCTTACTCTCAAAAAATCTCTTGTTTGCCTCGATCGTGCTCTCCGTCAGTTCCACACAGTGTGTATTTTTTTCAAAATGATCCGCCGGTTCGTTAAAACCGATGTGTCCGTCCAGACCAATTCCAAGAAGCTGCATATCAATACCACCGGCTGTTTCTATGATCTTGTCATATTCCCTGCAGACTTCCTCACTGTTAAGATTTTCTCCGTTTGGAATGAAAATGTGGTCTTCCCTTACATTTACATGTTTAAACAGATTTTCCTGCATAAAACTCCAGTAGCTCTGTTCGTGGTTTCTTTTGATTCCTCTGTATTCATCCAGATTGATCGTCGTAACCCCGGAAAAATCAACCTCACCGTTGTTATATGCTTCCACGATCTTTTTATATGCCCCCACAGGTGAACCACCGGTAGCAAGTCCTAAAACCGCATCCGGTTTTAAATTTACCTGTCCTAAAATCAAATTTGCTGTCTTTACAGAAACCTCATCATAGTTTTTCACTTTAATAATTCTCATGTTGTTTTCCTCCCTCTCCTTACTGGTATGAATCATATGACATCATAAAACGCTCTTTTACCGGCTTTGTATCAACCCCACATAACAGGCAGCACATGATACATGCGCCATATACCGGTGGATAGTCCGGAACGTCTAATTCAATATCCGGATGCAGCATCTCTTTTAACATTTCCCGGAATGCCGGTTTCTGTTTTAAAATTCCGCCGGATGCAACCACATATTTTCCGACATCATAATGATCCACGGCAAAATTGATAAGTTCTGCTAAACATGCTGCATTGTTCTTTAAAATCGGCTCTGCGATTTTATCCCCATTTTCATATGCCAGAAATACGCACGGCGTAAATGAAGCGATATAGGACTGGTTTTTACTGTAGATGTCCTGGATGCTCTCCCATACCGTATTCCCTAATTTTTCCTCAACAAGATCCGTCAGTATCGTATGTTCTCCGATCCCGTCCCTTGCATCCTGCGCTGCACAGATCGCATCCCGTCCGATGTGATAGCCGCTGCCGCCTTTATCAAGCAGATATCCCCGCCCGCCAAAATGCTTTAAATTTCCATTCTGGTTTGCGTAAATGATCATTCCGGTTCCGCTGATTGCAGCCACACACCGGTCAAGATTTTTTCCACAGGCAATGACGTTACGGATGTCATTTTCGCACTGGATTTTTACCTTCGGATATTTTTCTTTTAACATCTTTTTGATCTTTGATGTATTGTTTCCGGAATCTAATCCTGCAGCACCCACAAAGATTCCACTGATCTTCCCCTTGATCTTCATGAGCGTATCAATGCCAAGCTGCAGGATGTTCATTGCCTCCTCCATTCCTACCGTATTCGGATTGCAGCCGTCAAGGACGATCCTGTTTAAAATTCTTCCACTTTCCGAAAATAAAACAAACTCTGTTTTCGTTCCCCCGCCATCGATTCCGATCATCATCTTTTCACTGTCACTGTTTTCACCGATCAGCGTATCGATGGAAACATCTAAAATCTCTGAGATCACACAAAGATTTTCGATACTCGGGCAGGACTGTCCACACTCCCATTTGGATACCGCCTGTGGGCTGATTCCCAATTTTTCCGCAAATTCATATTGATTCAGTCCTCTTTTATTCCGGTATGTTTTGATGTTTTCCGCCATTGTCATGATATCAAACATTTCGCATCCCCCATCTCGTTTTTCTAATTTCATTATAAAACTAATGGTTGATTTTTCAAGCATGTGCCGGTTGTTATTTCTTTTTGCGTATCAACTATCAGTTGATATTGAACAAAGAGTCGCTTGCGACTCTTTCGCGCCCTGGCGGTGCTGTTTACAGCTAACTTCTACTCCGCGAGATGCGCATCCCGCCCGGAGGGCTTTTTAATTCATAGGACGTAATTTCCTATGAATTAAAAAAGCAGAGCTGACATCGTACATGAATATAAAAAATCCGGGCAGCAACACCCGGATTTTTTATGGTCTGGATACTTAGTCCATATAGGCACCCTTCATCGCACTGGTCGCATGCTGTGCATACAATTTTAACAGACCACTCTTATATTTGCTGGTAAAACCTTTCCAGTTCTTTTTACGTTCCTCTAAGATCTGTGCAATTTCTTCCTCGGTCTTTTCCTCGCCTTTGACACCTACGATCGCAAGACGGCGGTTCTCAACATCAAGTTCAATGAGATCTCCCTCTTCCACAAATGCGATTGGGCCGCCGGCTGCTGCCTCCGGAGATACATGTCCTACGACCGGTCCTCTGGATGCGCCGGAAAAACGTCCGTCTGTGATCAGTGCAACGCTGGCTGCAAGTTTCGGGTCGGAGCAGATTGCCTCGCCGGTGTAGAACATCTCCGGCATACCGCTGCCTCTCGGTCCCTCGTAGCGGATAAATACGGCATCTCCCGGTACCACTTTTCCCTTCAGGATCGCATCGATCGCTTCTTCCTCGCTGTCATACGGTTTTGCGTTTAATCTTGCATGGAACATTTCTTTCGGGCAGGCAGTGTGTTTAATGACTGCTCCCTCCGGTGCAAGGTTGCCGCGCAGGATTGCGATGCTTCCCTCTGTACCGATCGCATGGTCAAAATCAGCGATGATATCGGTACGTTTGATCTCTTTTCCGATCAGTGCGGATTTCTCTTTTAAGATCGCATCACAGTGCTCGTAGAAACCGTTCTTTTTTAACTCTTCTAAATTTTCACCGAGTGTTTTTCCGGTAACTGTCATCACATCAAGGTGGAGCATGCTCTTGATTTCTTCCATGACTCTCGGCACACCGCCTGCATAGTAGAAATACTGTGCAGGCCAGTCTCCTGCCGGGCGGATGTTTAGCAGATAATGTGCACCGCGGTGCATTCTGTCAAAAGTATCCGCATCAATTTCAAAACCAAATTCATGTGCGATTGCCGGAATGTGCATGACCGCGTTGGTGGAACCTGAGATTGCAGCATGTACCATGATCGCATTCTCAAGACTTTCCATTGTGACGATATCTTTTGCAGCAATTCCCATTTCAACTAATTTCATTAACTGTTTTCCGGCATCATAGGCAGCCTTTTTTAATTCCGGTGCAGTTGCCGGCATCAGTGCTGTTCCCGGAAGCATCAGTCCAAGTGCTTCAGCCATAACCTGCATTGTGGAAGCGGTTCCCATGAAAGAACATGCGCCACAGCTTGGACATGCATTGTGTTTGTAATAGCGGAGCTGCTCTTCCGGGATCTCACCACGCTCATACTGCGCGCTGAATTTTCCGATCTGCTCTAAGGTTAAAAGCTCATTGATCTTACAGCCCGGATCATTTTCCACGTATTCCGGTTTTACAACCGTGGCTTCCATAACGCCACCGGTCACAACGATCGCGCTCATCTCTTTTAAACGGCCGATACTCATAAGCATCGCCGGCATTGCCTTGTCACAGCTTGCGATAAAAACACCACCATCAAACGTTGTAGCGTTTGCCTGCGCCTCCACAAGGTTTGTGATCGCATCTCTGTGTGCTAAAGAATAATTGATTCCATCGTGTCCCTGGGACATTCCATCGCACATATCTGTTGCATAATAACGCGCTGCTTTTCCACCGTTTTCATCAACACCTTTTACTGCTTCTTCCACAAAAATATTTAAATGGCTTGAACCGGATGGCTGTTTCCATAAGTACTCTCAATGATGATCTGTGGTTTGGAAAGCTCCTCCGCCTTCCATCCCATACCCATGCGAAGCGGGTCCATCTCCGGTGCAAGTTCTCTTACTTTCTGACTTCTTAATTCCATGATAGCCTCCATTCCTGCGCTGCTTTTTACCGTGAAAATCTATAATATACTAAATTTCATGCTCTGTGATTGCTCTGTCATTACCGTTTCTTCTACACGAAGAAAGAAATGATCAGTGCAACGATAAATCCGGTTCCACCAACCAATGTCTCCATGATCGTCCAGGTTTTTAACGTTGTCTTCTCGTCAAGTCCGATCAGTGATCTTACCAGCCAGAATCCGGAATCGTTAAAGTGTGAGCAGACTGTCGCTCCACCGGCAACTGCTGCAACCACACATGCAAGATACATCGGTGATAAGGATGCGATCTCCGGCATTGCTGCTACAATTCCTGCTGCCATGGTCATTGCTACGGTTGCAGAACCTACACAGATTCTTACCAGTGCTGCAACTAAAAATGCTACAACAACGATTGGAAGATTTATGGATGCCACAGCATTACCAATGATCTCACCTAAGCCGGAATACTGTAAAATATAACGGAGCACGCCGCCACATGCTGTCACAAGAAGGATCAGTCCTGTCGGCTCTAAAGATTTTGTAAGGATCTTCTCTAATTCCGGCATCGTGTATCCATGTCTTGTTCCAAGGATGAACATTGCGGCTAATGTTGCGATCAGAAGTGCTGCAAACGGCTGTCCTAAAAAGTTAAATAACGGTGCCACTCCTGCCAATGCCGGGACCACTCCTGCGACAGATTTCAATATGATAAGGACCAGAGGGATCATGATGATGGTAACGACCGATGCAAAACTCGGAAGTTTGGATTCATCAATATCTTCCTGGTTTGCAATCTGATCCGGAACCGGAACATAAAATTTCTTTCCGCAGATAGCTCCCCAGACCGGACCTGCAACGATCATTGCAAAAAATCCACAGCATACACCGACTAAAATAACCCATCCAAGTTCCACATTTAACATTGTGGCAACTAATACCGGGCCGGGTGTCGGCGGAATAAATGCGTGTCCTACGGCAAGTCCTGCTAAAAGCGGGATCGCATAAAACAGGGAAGATTTCTTTGTTCTTTTTGCAAGAGAAAATGCAAGTGGAATTAAAATGATAAGTCCTGCATCAAAGAATACCGGGATAGAAATAACAAGGCCGGTGATTCCAAGCGCCCATGCAGCCTTCTCATCCCCAAATTTCTTTACCATTGTAACTGCTAAAGTCTGTGCTCCACCCGATGCTTCAAGTATCGCACCGAACATGGAACCGAGTCCTACCAGGAGGGCAATTCCCTTTAGCGTGTTTCCTATACCATCGTCCACCGCCGTTACGATTTCTTCAAACGGCATTCCTGCGATCAGTCCGATTGCAATCGCACCGATTAAGATCGAAAGCATTGCGTGAACCTTAAATTTGATGATCAAAACTAACAACAATGCCAGTCCGATAATTGCTGCAATAACCAGCCGGGTTGTATCTAATTCTGCGACGTTACCCATGATATACCTCCTTATTGATATTTGTATGACGTCTGATGTTTTATTGCGATTATTGTATTTTATTGATCATTTTTTGTCAATACATCTGATGTCCAGTTTGTTAAAACCTCTCTTTTAGACAAAAAAACAAGGTGTTTTCCTAAAAAAGCACCTTGTTTTTTGTATATTTTTCCGATATTGCATCATGTCATATGACGTCTTACCAGTTTTTGGAGTTTTTGTCCCTTACTCATTTTTTTGCTGCGCCTTTGCCTGTTTTTTCAAAATCATCTGACGATTATAATTGAGGTGCATGATCATCGCATATTTTGCACCCGCACTGTCTCCATTTAAGATTGCATCCGTGATCGCACGGTGGGTATCAATCGTTTCGTCTTTTAACTGGCGGTGTGTCAGGTTCACGAACGTGATGACCGCCGACTGAATGATCGGTACCAGTTTCTCAATGACTTTATTTTTGCTGCACCGCGCAATGTAAGTGTGAAATTCCACATCTTTCTGCAGATGGTTCTCCCCGGCAAGATACAGATTTTCCACCTCATCACACAGCCGCTTTAACTCCGCCTTTTCCTCGTCCGTCGCGTTTTCACTTGCCAGCATGGCGATCTCCGGCTCTAACATCAGGCGCACATTGCAGAGTCTAACGCCAGTTCATATTTGTCCGTAAACCCTGAAAGTCCTAACGGATCATCCTCTAAGCGGTTCGTCCCGATCACATAAGTCCCGGAACCCCTGCGGACCTCAAGCACACCTTTGGAAACCAGGCTTTTTACCGTCTCCCGCACTGTGCTCCGCCCAACGCCGAACAGCTCTGCCAGTTCAAACTCATTTGGCAGTTTCTCACCTATTTTCACCGGCGTATGCAAAATATAATCCATCAGTTCTTCTTCCACATGCGGTGCTAATAATTCCCGGCTCTTTTTTTCCATATTGTATTATTTTCTCCTTTGTCCTGTGTGATGCATAAAGACATCATACCACTTTTTGCCGGATGTTTGAACGCAAAATTTTTAACGTGCCTTCGCAAAATAGTCATTCAAAATTTCCTTGATGTAGTGATAGCGTCTTGCATAAGAGTTTTCCACACGGATGATCTGCATATGGTGCGCCTTACAGATCTCATTTTTCTGTCTGTCCCGCTCCCGTACCACTTCATCCTCAAAATGCTCCTTGCCGTCGAGTTCGATCGCAAAAACGGGCAGCTCGCTTTTTCCCCTCTTTTCATAGACAACAAAGTCGAATCTTCCCATATAAAACAGATTATCATAAGTGACATTATCCCGGAACACCTGGGATATGGCAACCTCTTTGTGGATCGTATATTTATTCCGGGTGAGCCAGATATTTTCCAGCGCATGTGTCAGGTTTTTCATAAATGCCGCTTCTGTTTCCGTGGAAAACGGCTGGATTCCAAGTGCTCTCGAACTGATATGCTTTTCCGTAATTTTGGATTCCCCGTTCATTTTCACATACTGCACCAGCTCGTACAGATCATCATCCTCATTTCCCTGATGAAGGCGCTCCAATTCTTTCCCGTCCGCAAGAAGGATCAGCTTGTCCTTCGCCCGCGACGTTGCAACATTGATCAGTTCCTTATTATTTTTGAGCCAGTCATAAGTTCCCTTTCCAGTCCGGTCGCTTAACGCCGTGGAAAACAGCACCACATCCTTTTCGTCTCCCTGAAATGCATGTACCGTTCCGCACACGACATGCTCAAATCCGTTTTCTTTGATCCCTCGCTCGATCAGTATCCGCTGATTCACAAACGGTGTGATGACAGCAATACTTTTATCAGGATTTTCCCCCGCATAGCGCATGATCTCCTCCACCTCTGCCGGAGAGGTATTCTTCATGTCACCTGGCCCGCCATCCACATTGACATAGACAAGCGGCTGTCTTTCCCTGCTGTCAGACTGCACCTGAAGTTTGGAGTTATAATATTTTTTATTGTTAAAGTCTATGATTTTTTTATTACAGCGGTAATGATTTCGCAAAAGTATCTCATCGCTGACCGCATCACAGGCAAGATATGTCTTATAAATGGAATTTTCGCGGTAATCATATTCATCCGCAACATGGTATTTTCTGCGCAGTTTCCGGTTCGTGAGTTCGTCCAATAAAATAACCGGCTTTAACTGCTGCGGATCTCCCACCAGCATCAGTTTTTCACCCCGGATGATTGGCACAAGTGAGACCGCAACATTGCACTGGCTCGCCTCATCCATGATTGTCATGTCAAACAGCGGTTCCGGTTCACCCAGTTTATGGGAAGAAATGCAGGTCGTTATCATGATTGGAAATACCTTCTGCAGCTTCTTTACATTCTCCGATTTCTGCAGATACTTGTTAAATGCTGCTGCCTGCTCATTCACATCTTCATCATCATCTAAAATTTTCCGTAAATCCTGAAACCTGTTACTTTCCAGCTCCTTGATGTATTTTGCGGAGGTATAATACAGATAACTGTAAAATTCATCCTCATTGCGGTCTAATAGAGCCATTGCATCCCGCTCAGATATCTCACCGATCTTCTGGATTTTTTCATCCAGATTCCGCAGCTGACGCCCCTGCAGATCCGTATGGAAATGAAAGAGCGTCGCCACATTTTTCATCCGTTCCTGATACTCCATGACCTGCGTTAACGTTTCTTTGCGCTCCGTCAGGTCTAAGACTTCCTCATATTCCTTTAACCTGCCGGAAAGCTGTTTCGCCCGGTCAATTCTATCACCTTTTCGACGATCTAACGTGGAAGAAAATACTTTAATGCCATGCACCTCTCTCCGCAGCTGGTTGATGTAACAGATACATTCTTTTACTTTTTCCTGATTTCCAAGGCGCAGTACCGGAAATGCGACCCGTTTTCCCTTATAAGTCAGGGAACTTAATTTTTCAAATACATTGTTTATGGGTACATTGTTGTAAGACGCAAACAGTACCGTCATATTGTTAAAAAATGCCGTCACGATCGTGTTTAAGATCGTATTCGTCTTGCCGGTTCCCGGTGGTCCCTGAATATAGGCAAGCGGATATTTCATGGCATTGTTGACTGCAAGAAGCTGGTCGAGATTGATGTTCTGGTTTAACAGTGCGATCGGATATGCCTTCGTTCTTCGCGGACGTTCCAAAAGATCGCCGAAAAATGCCCGGATTGGAAAAGTCACCTGCTCTTTTTCGTACATGTCAAGAATCGCCTTATACTCTTCATGCAGATTTAATGCACAGTCCATGCCAAGTCCGATGACATAGGGCATGTCATCCACAACCGCCCGTGCACCGTTTTTTTCTGTAATCGCATCTTTTATTTTTTCAAGATTTTTTTCAAAATCGGATAACAGCTCATATTCATCCGCATCTAAATACCTTCGGATATTTTCCTGCTCTCCCCCTATGGTAAACTGCGTGCAGATCGTGATATCTTCATCCGGTTTAAATGCCTTGTTTTTTACATCCAGATTCAGATTCCGGTATGCCAGCACATACAATCCATTTTTTGTATGGATGCTTAAAATATTTAGTGCCAGCTTTTGAATATGAAGCGTTTTCCCCTGTTTCGTGCCCCGGTTCATGCGCCGCTGAAAATTTGTCACGATCTCTTTAAACTGTTCCTCCGACAACTGGTACTCCCCGTCACGCACCTGATCTCCGTCGATATAGCGCACCAGTTCATAATCGGTCGTATACGGCGTGGCATCCAGTTTGCTGCACATTTCCAGATAATTCAGTATTTTTAAATTTGCCGTGTTTGCAAAAAGGTTCTGGTAGCGTTCCGGGTGCAGCGCGATATCTTCGATCAGCCGCTCATTCTCCGGGCAGTACGAGCCTTCCACGATCTCGGTCGAGAGGATGGAATCGATATAGATCTTATCGTATCCCTCAATCGAGCACCGGTTGAGATGAAGTCCGTCCACTTTTAAAGTCTTGTTCCGTGGGTCTAAGTCCCGGATTCCGATCCAGTAGTTCGTGTGCCTGCCCTCTTTGTTCAGATATTCAATTTTCAGCCATTTTCCTTCGTGGATAGCTTTGAAGATATCTCTGTGTATACTGTTCATATGTTTTTGCCAGTCTTCCCAATCCTCCTCGCATACTCCGCCAGCTCCCGGTTCGCTTCATTTAACGGTCCAAACTCTTCTACCGCACAGATACATTTTTTACAGCTGTCAATCAGCTGCTTTGCCGCCTGCACCTTATCCTGTCCAACCGGGTAAAATGCCTTTTCTGCCACAACTTCTGAAGCAAGTGCCACAGCCGCTTTATACTCCACATCATTTTCCTGCAGGATCCCTGCTGCAAATGGAATGTTTCGCGCCACAGCATGTTGTATACCGGGATGCCGCTGCCCGCACCACCGATCACAAAAAACTGTGGACTGACCGGATCTGGATTCTTCTTACCACATCCAAAATTTTTGCCAGAGCAATTCTCTGCACTAAAATCTCTCGAAACAACTGCCTTCTCATGTCCCGTGCACAAAAAAATCTGTCCCGTCACCGGATCAAAGCTCTGATCTGCCACCCCGTATAATTCCTGCACATAATTTCCGGCAAAAATTTTCTCCGGTGTGCCGATGCGGTCGATGCGGTCGCCTCTGACACAGGCGACCGTATCGGAAACTTTCTGCGCAAGGTCAAGCTCATGCAGTGACATAATGACCGCCATCTTTTTATCTCTCGCAAGCATGCGGATATTTGTAAGTATATCCATCTTAAAGCCCATATCCAGATAGGAGGTTGGCTCGTCTAAGATCAGGATTTTTGTATCCTGACAGATTGCCCGCGCAAGCATCAGACGCTGGCGCTGTCCGTCGCTGATTTTCATGAAATCCTGATCCTGCACTTCACCTGCATGGACAAGCGCGATCGCCTCATCCACTTTTGCCCAGTCCTCTTTTGACAGGATGCCAAATCTTCCCGTATAGGGATAACGCCCGGAGGCAACCACTTCCCTGCCGCTCATCAGCTCCGTGCGGAGGCGTTCTGTCATGACCATGGACAATCGTCTGGAAATCTGGCTGTCTTTTAATTCATCCATGGATGCTTCGCCCAAAAATACGGTTCCATCCAGTTTCTTTAACTGCTTTGTAATCGTCTTTAAGATCGTGGATTTTCCGGAACCATTCGGCCCGATCAGTGTCAGTATCTCCCCCGGCCGGACAGAAAGATTCACATCCCCGATCAAAGGTGTTTTATCATAGCCGACAGTCAGATGCTCTGTGCGGATCTCCTGCATATATGACTACCTCCCCTCCTGTTTTCTCAACATTGCTGCGATCACGACCGGCACCAGAAACAGTGCCGTAACCGAGCTGATACTGATTTCCGTCGGCGCAAACACGGTTCTTGCAATTCCGTCACAAAAAAGTGTCACAACTGCACCACACAAAAAACACCCCGGAATCAGGATAATCGGGCGCGCTGTTTTTGTCGCCATCCTCACCAGATGCGGCACTGCAATTCCGACAAAGGAGATCGGTCCCGCAAATGCAGTCACGCAGGCAGACAGAAGGCTTGATAAAAGAATCATCGTGACCCTCAACACTTTACATTGACACCAATATTTCTGGCATATGCCTCCCCCATCTGATATGCCCCGATCGGTTTTGCCAGACAAAAAGTCACAAGCACTGCTGCGCCGACGATCACGACGATCATTTTTATATTTTCCCATGTCATGCCGGAAAAACTTCCCATCGACCAGTTGTGAAGATTGACGATATTCGAATCGCTGGCAAATGTGACGCCAAAGTCCGTGATGGCGGAACAGATATAACCGATCATGATCCCACAGACCACCAGCAGCGACATTTTTGACACGCGAAATGAAATTAAAAGCACGAATCCCATGGCAAGCATGGAACCCACAAACGCAGCCATAACCATGCCAAAGGAACTGATCATAATGCCTTTTTCCAGCAGGAAAATCATGGTAAGTGCCACCACCAGTTTTGCGCCGGATGAAATTCCAAGCACATACGGTCCTGCAATCGGATTCTGGAAAAAGCTCTGGAGTAAAAATCCCGACACTGACAGTGCTCCTCCTAACAAGATCGCAGCAAGGATGCGCGGCAGTCTGATTTTCCACACAATCTGTGAAAATGTCTCATCTTTTCCACTTCCCGCAAGGATTGCAAACAGATCCGATGTGGATATGTCCACACTTCCCGCCCCGACATTCCATAAAAACAATACCGATAATATGATAATTGCAACAACAAAAGAGATGATATAACGTTTTTTCATGATTTCCTCTGGTTTATATGAATTCCTGTCAGTTGATTTTCTTCAAAAACCGGTACTCTGCATCTGTTTCCCCATTCAGTACCTTATTGAGATCCTCAATGAAATCACAGGTTCCACTGGTCTGCTGGTAAAAATTGCTTCCGGTTGTGTAGACCTGTCCTGTTTTTACTGCTTTAAAGTCGGCAAACAGACTATTTTTCTGTACCAGTTCATCGATCGATGTCAGTTCTCCCTCTATTGTACCATTGTAAATGAGAATGTCAGCATCTTTTTCGGCCGCATAGAAATCTTCCATCTGCATTTTTAATGTGGAGAGTGCATTTTCCTCTTCCGGGACATAACCATTTAAGGAATAAGTGCCCCCCGCAAGTTCGATCATTGATGATACATAATCATTTGGTTTCCGTACCGTAATCGTTCCATCCGATGCAACTGCAAAAAATGCTACCGACAGTCCCGTTTTTTCTTTTTCCAAAATCGGCTCAATATGTGCTGCCTGCGCATCAAAAAACGCTTTGGCCTGCTGTTCTCTCCCGAACAAAACGCCAAAAAGCTTTATCCATTCGAGTCTTCCAAGCGGGTGCTTTTCATAGCTGGAGCGCTCGATCATGACCTTGATCCCAAGTTCTTCTAATTTTTCTTTCACTTCCGGGTTGTGCGTAATCATCGTATTTTCAATCGCAAACGTGCATCCACCGGAAAGTAAAAGTTCATAGTCAGGCGCACTGTATTTCCCGGCATAGATCAGCTTTCCCGCTGCCATCGCATCTGCCGCCTCTTTTACATACCAGTCTTTTTCTTTTACTCCTGTATATTTCAGATCGGAGACAGCACCGATCTGGCAGACTAAATCCATCACCGCACTCGACACCAGATATACATTTTCAAGCGGCTGTTGTAAAACTGTCACATCTGCCGGAACATCCGCCGGCACTTTGACACCTTTTGGCACAAGCAAAAAACGACCGTTATCCACGATCGTAATCAGCTTATAAGCACCATATTGTTCTACTTCAAACTGATCGGCGCAGGATAACTCCATACGCCCATTACAGTCTAAGTCTTTAAAACCTGCCGTTTCCGGAAATTGAAAAGTCAGGGTGTAATCAATCTCATGCGGCGTACTCATTGCCGTCGTATCACCGATCACATCCATCTCACATGGGATTCCATCGATTGGAAATGTGAATGTAGAGTTTCCACCCTCATTTTCATTGAGATATTTCTCCCCGTTCACGATCATGTAATCGTAATGCGTACTGCTCCATGTGATCGTCGCATATGCCACTCCATCCGTTACAGTAACTTTCGCCTGTGAATCCACAGTTGCTTTTCCGCTGCCGCCTTCTAATGTGACTTCCACCGTATATTCGCCATCCTCAGGAACTGAAACTTCTGTGCTGTCTGCCTGTTCTGCGGCATCATTTCCAGTCATGCTTTCTTCTGTTCCATCCTGATCTGCCGTTCCCTGCACATTTTCCTCTGCTGTCTGTGCATTTTCCTCTGTGACTGTACCTGCCGCTCCCTGTGCACTTTCCGTGGCTGTCTGACCAACCCCGCCTTCTACTGCAGCGGCATTATTTTTTGCACCGCATCCCGTGAATATCTGCATGCACATCATTGCGGATAAGATTACTGCGGTCACTCTCTTTTTATTCATACAAATCTCCATTTATTAGTTATCTGTCTCCTGCGGATCAGAAACGCTTACTTTGTGATCGTACCACTCGCCTTTTGTGCCGAGGATTGCAAGATCAAATTCTTCATCTAATGCTTCTACCGGCACATCAAAACCATATACCTCTCGGTGGTTCCATCACTGTATTTTACAGTATCCGTTGTCGGCTCTAAAATATCAGCACCGTCTTTTTTCGCATCATCTGCTGTTCCGACAAACAGATTTACAATTTTTTTTGAAACAAGGCTGATATGGATCGTCATTTTCCCATTTTCTACGGTAAGGATACCACGTCCCTCATCTGCCTCATTTACATGAAACATGCTGCTGTCTGTATCAAACTTTGCGGTGTAAACACCATCCTCGAGAGTACCAACGGTACTCTCTGTGGTGGATGCTGACTCAAGGTTTCCAAGGGAATCAATTGCATCTTTTGTATGATCAATATAGATCTGCTGGATTGCTTCGATTCTTCCAAGTCCTGAAATCTGTGTATCAACGCTGTCAAAATATCCACTTGCTGTGAACTGGCTCTTCCAGGAATCTTCGTCGTCGCCTGCCATATCGTTGTTTGCATGATCTCCTGCAACAACCATAAGAGGTCTTAAAACAACTTTTGTATAACCGGCTTCTTTTACAGCTTCGATCACATTTTCACATGCTGTCTCTTCCGGTTCACCCTCAACAGTTCCGATAAATACATTATCATAGGAAAGATCTTTCATCTGTGCTGCCATCTGGCTGTAGCTTACCTTTGCAGAATGAGAAGTTCCATGTCCCATAAATACGAATGCTGTACCATCTTCTTTTGCTGCATCTAAAGAATCATATCCTGCTGTCTTTACTGCCTCTGCTGTAATTGCTTCTGCAACTTTTGCCTTGTCCTCATTGACCACAGTTGCGTCAGATCCTACTTCACCAAGCATCGGTTCTGCAACGGTAACTGTCTCAAATTTGTCTTTGTAATTGTCAATTGTCTCTACCAGCTCGTCATACTCTGCACCATGCATTAAGTGTGTCGGCTGAACAACAAGATTTTTTACTCCGTTGTCAACAGCTCTCTCTAATGCCTGATCCACATTATCAATCTTTTCGTCATCTCTTGCCTGTACATGGTTGATGATGATCTGTGCGGTAAATGCTCTTCTTACAGACCAGTCCGGATATGCTGCTTCCAGTGCTTTTTCGATTCCACTGATATCCTCGGCACGACTGTCGTTAAATGAGGTACCAAACTTACTACAAGAAGTTCATTTTCTCCGATATTATCTTCATTTAACGGATCATCCTTTGAGGCATCTCCTGTATCTCTTCCGAAATAATCCGGATCTGCGTTCTCGCCGGAAACTAATTCCTTCTGTGCATCTGTCAATGCATCCCATGCCTCTTTTGCCTCTGCACACTGTGCGTCCGTATCATCATTTCTTGTCTGAACATAGATCGCATCGATCAGTTCTGCGACGTGATCGGCTGCCGCCTGATCGTCAACTTCCGTGCTCTCTACGGTTTCTGTTGCCTCTGTTTTCTCTGAAGATACTGTCTCAGAGGTTTTTGCTGTGTCTGTTGCTGCTGTGTTGCTGCTTCCGCATCCGGCGACCATACCTGTTGCAAGCGCTAATGTGGTAAGTAACGCGATAGTTCTTTTCTTCATAATGCTCTCCTTATTATAATATAATGTATCGTTCATAGTACACAGTGGAATTTTTCCACACAAAGAAACACTCCGCCTTATTTGAGGGCGGAGTAATAAGTCTGCATAAATAAGCTGACAATCTGACAGCCTACATTTACGGTACGACCAATTACTCGTGATCCGGGAAATATTTCCCTGTACCAGACAACTGGCAGGTTTCCTGGCTGAAAGATCATCACACAGATTCCGCCTTCCCAACATACTGCAAAGTACATCAGTGACTTATCTTTGGAATCTGCACTCCCTAATCACAGTGACGAGATCGTACAGGAATCGCACCTGTTTCCCTTTTAACCAACCTATTTTTAATATGAAAAATATACTGTACTTTATGTACTGCTCCATTTCCCGGATAAAAATAGCCGGCACCAATTATCTTCTCTATGAAACTTTTAATATACTAGCATATCCACTCCCTATTTACAACAACCACTTTTCTCTTGCAAATCATTCAAAATATGGTATACTAATCAAGTATTTGCAAAAACATATCTGGAGACGTATCGAAGTGGTCATAACGGGGCGCACTCGAAATGCGTTAGCCCTCCGGGGCACGAGGGTTCGAATCCCTCCGTCTCCGCTCTTCCAAAAGGAAACACAATTTGCTTTATATTTGTGTTTCCTTTTTTCTTTTCACACTTTTTCGTGATTACCCACAATTTCATAGCCAAAGTACCATATTTTTTTAATTTATGTCTACCATTTTGTCAAAAATAGTAAAATAAGTGTAATTAATCTATAGGAAAGGGCGCTTGATATCCATGAAAAGCAAAAGCGTAAAAAATTCACTGACACTAATGTGTCTTATGATTGTTCTTGTATCTGTCATAGTCATTGGCGGTATTTCAATTTCAAATATCAGCACTATGACTTCCACGGCAAACAAGAATTATGAAAATGCCAGGTTAGATGGGTACAATACTGAGATCAAAAGTCAGGTACAGTCTGTCATCGCTATTTTACAGGCAGAATACGACAAATCCCAAAACGGTGATCTGACTGAAGACGAAGCAAAAAAAGAAGCAGCAGAGATCGTCCGCAACATGCGTTACAGGGATGATGGAAGCGGCTATTTCTGGATCGATGATACCGACTACAACCTCATTATGCATCCGATCTTAACCGATCAGGAAGGTAATAACCGTTACGATCTGACAGATCAGAATGGCGTCAAGATCATTCAGGAGATCATGAAGGTCTCGACCGGTTCTGACGGCGGCGGCTTCAATGAATTTTATTTTACGAAAGCCGACGGTGTTACCGTAGCACCAAAGATCGCGTACTCTCAAATCTTTACCCCATGGAACTGGGTTGTTTCCACCGGTAACTATGTAGATGATATGGAAGCGGAAATGAATAGTTCCAAAAACGAAGTTCAGGCGAAATACCATACTATGATCACAGTCATAATCATAATTGATCTGATTTTTACAGTTATCGTATTCATTGCTTCCCGTATTTTCGGTAATACGATCTGCAAACCTTTGATCGAGATTCAGAATTTTGCAAACAGGATGTCGACCGGAGACCTGACTACCGGAGTCAATGTTTCAAGTAAAAATGAACTTGGAAAACAGCCGGTGCACTTGATCTTGCACAGCAGGAGGTTGTCGGACTTATCTCCAACATTGATGGAGTTTCCTCTCATTTACAGTCCGCCGTTTCGGATTTCAAAAAGAATTTTGACAGCATGAACGAATCTATCCAGAACGTTTCGACTGCAATCAATGAAATTGCCCAAAACAGTAACTCTCAGGCAGCATCAACTTCAAGTGCCTCTGAAAATATTGCTGAGATTGCCGATGGCATCGCAGATACTTCCTCAGAAATGGAATCCCTTGATCAGAATGCACAGCTGATGCAGGATCGTTCCAATAAGTCCATGGAAACTTTACACAGACTGATTGATGTCAATTCTACAACAAAAACTGATATTGATTCTATGTATAACCAGACTGCCCAGACAAATGATTCCGTCAACAAGATCAGTCAGGCAGCTACCCTGATCAGCGAAATTGCATCCCAGACCAACCTGCTTTCCTTAAATGCTTCCATTGAGGCAGCGAGAGCCGGTGAAGCCGGACGTGGATTCGCGGTTGTTGCAGAAGAAATCGGTGGACTTGCCACCCAGTCTGCGCAGACGGTCAGTGAGATCAACAATATCATCAGTGAATTAAGCCAGAACTCTGAAAAATCTATGGAGCTGATGAAGAAAATGAGTGAGGCATCTGACGAGCAGGTTGCAGCGCTTGAAAGCACACAGCAGATGTTTGAGGATTTAAAGGGTGCACTTGATTCCTGTATGGCTTCCATCCAGACCATTACCGGAAAAATCCAGAATGTCAACTCACAGCGTGAGCTTGTCACAGAGAGTATTGATACTCTGACACAGCTTGCAACCGACAATGCATCCTCCACAGAAGAAACTTCCGCAATGGCAACCGAGCTCGATGCCGTTGTCCGGAAATCTTCGGATCTGGTATCTGCTTTAGCAGATGATATTGAAAAGCTTTCTGCAGATATGAAACAGTTTAAGCTGTAAATCATATGAACGATATACAAATTAATATTTGCTCAAAAAAACCGTGCGGTAATTTTAATCCGCACGGTTTTTATAACTAAAAAGCAGAACTGCACCCGTGCAGCCCCAGCAGTAAAACGAGTGGAGCAGGCTCAATGCCGCTTCCTCTTAAGCAAAACATTTTTTGATCTGTTCTGTGATCTCACCGTCTATCCATCCCTTTTGCACCATATTTTCCAATATCTCACATGCTGCCTCGTGCGTCATTCCGGATTTATACGGTCTGCTCTCCGTCAGTGCCTGATAGATATCAATGCACGCCATGATACGTTCCTGCCTGTTTAGCTCGTCGGCAGTTTTACCGAACGGATACCCGGTGCCATCGAGTTTTTCATGGTGGAGCGCCGCCCAGTCACGGATATCTTCCATTCCTTCTGCCTGTGATAAGATCAGATATGTGTATCCCGCATGATTTTTCATTTTAGAAAACTCCTCGTCCGTCAGGCGTCCCGGTTTTTCTAAGATATCATTTCCGATTGCTGCTTTTCCGATATCGTGCAGCGCACCTGCCAGATACATTTTCAGCACCGTCTCCTCGTCATCACCGAGATATGTGGATAATCTGGCTGCATTTTCCGCAACACCGAGTGAATGGCGGCTTGTAAATTCGGATTTATAGTCGATGATCTTTGCAAACAGATTGGCAAAATTTTTGCACATTTCATCGCTTAAATCCCGCTTTTTTCTCGGAACAATATTCCACAGCCGTTCTTCTAAATCTGCATCTCCTAGACTCAAAAAATGTTCTTGCCCAAACACTTCCAAAAAAGCATCTACGCATGCAGTATCAAATTTTGTCCCTTTATTTTTCAAAAGATAATCTTTCGCGCGCTGCCACACGGCATCATCAAATACCGGCGTTCGGCAGAACGCATCTAAAATATCACACAGATGAATGATCCTTGCAAAAAGAGGGATCTCTTCCCACGTTTTTCCAAATGGTCCGCTTCCATCGGCATTTTCATGGTGATATAAAATCACATTTTTCACATCCGTCAGAAACGGGTACATTTTTAAGTTTTCCTCCCCGTAAATGCAGTGGATGCCAAGCTGCTTTGACGTTATATTTTCCGTATTATTTTTTGTAAGGTCATTGTGAAATTCCTCATGAATATACTGCGTCAGCGCATTGTCGTGCAGCAGCGAACACGCCGCGAGATCCTGCAGGGCATCTCCTGTAATTCCCATTTTTTGTGCTGTGCATACGCTCATATATGCAACTCTTTTTCCATGTTTTGTCGCAACATGGGTCAGTTCCGCTTCGACACAGTCGAGTCGCATAAGAGCATGCACCAA
>ENA-OQDM01000586-OQDM01000586.1-human-gut-metagenome-genome-assembly--contig:-NODE-586-length-20156-cov-7.524839_pt1 | contig 20156 bp, 22 predicted proteins | sample MGYA00242772_ERZ504605 | MGnify/ENA primary metagenome ERZ504605 (study PRJEB26092, sample SAMD00036348) | human gut metagenome | host: Homo sapiens | study: EMG produced TPA metagenomics assembly of... | reverse complement strand
GATTCAAATCCGAAAACTCAGTCATTATTTTCTCGGTAACTTTCTTAAATGGTGCTGTAAGATAATGCGGAAGAACATAGAAATCAATCAAATCAAGCCCTGCATCATCTTCTTGTGAGTAGTCCTCTGGCTTTTCATCCATTTGCTCGATATATTGGATGCTTGGAGCGCATATAATTGCGCCTGCCGACTCGCCGATCATCAATTTTCCATTTGCCAATTCCTTTTTCAGTAGCCCATCAGTTCCCGTTTTACGGAGCTGGTCCATAAGAAAGAAAGAATTTCCGCCGGTAAAATATATCACATCTGCTTCTTCAAAAACAGACTGTATCGTTGAATAAGCCTCCGTTGAAATATCAATTTCAGTTACGATTGCTCCCAACTTTTTGAATAATTTTCGAGCCGAGCCGACATAACCGGTGTAGCCTTCACGCAGTGAAGCTGTTGGAATAAATGCGACTTTCTTATTTTCAATTTCTTCCTTTATCAGACTTCCTACACTTGAAAAGTGCGAACATAAAAATAGTTTCATCAATATTCTCCTTTATAAATTCCGATTTGTTGAACTAAACCGAGTATACCACACCTGTCAAGGAAAGAACATCTCCGATAGAGTGAAATTTGCAAACCGGAAACCGCAGAGCCGCCCTGTTCGAGTCCTGTACCGTCCACCACAAAAAAATCCCCAGACCGTTCCCGCATCCCGGTAGACATTCCTACGGGTTGGGAACCGCGGGCTAAGCAAAGCCGCACTGTGGCTTTGCTTACGGCGCTATGCGCCGCCGCCCTGTTCGAGTCCTGTACCGTCCACCATACAGTTCGTACTCGAACCCGATTCTCTATGAGAAGGGGTTTGGGTACGTTTTTTTGTTTACGGGAGGTTCGCGGTTGCGGAGTGTAACGAAGCAATGAAAGCCCCAGTGGGGCTTTCAAGCGACAGAACGGTCTTGCGCAGCAAGATGGAGGGGCCTCGCCCCGACAAGTTCCTGCGGAGGCACTACTCAGAACGGTAAGCAAGAACGAGCAAAGGCAGGGTATCATCGTGGTGATGGTGCCCTGCCTTTTACGTTTGTCCCTCCTATATGCGTGTTTCGGGTCAATCGCTGCGTACGTCCGTACACAGCCCGTACGCACGTACGCAGGAAAATGAGCAAGTTCTGGCATATAGGGGTGGTCTTTCGGTTGGCAGTATGATATACTCGGCTCAACATAATAGTTGTAGACAAATGCAATTTTGAAAGTGTATCAATCGTATCTTAAATAAACGCACCATCTAAAAAGGAGGTCTTAGCTATGAAAAAAGCATCGAGCATTTGGGTTCGCAGAGGTGTTTTGATTCACCGCTTGCATGGTCAAGGGTTGGCATTAGCTCTCCTATTAAAGCAAAAGCCGATGTCTGCTCCGCAAATTTGCTCATCCCTTTTGGAAAAGGAAATTCACGTTGACCGAAAGAAGATTGGGAAACTTTTGGCAGACCTTGAATGGTGGGGAATTGTTTCTAACGAGAATGGTATATACAGCTGTCAGTGTGCTGCGTTGGATGGTTTCCAAGAGAACTATAATGAAAGCCAACTGATTGATTTGATTGGGCTGACTCAAAACACTGTAAATGGCCAGTCTTTTTACAGTTCTGTGCCTCCAATGAGTGTTAGTTCTCGTGGGCCTAGCGGGGCATGATTTTCGGATAGTAAACAGCAGGGTTTGGGGCAGGCACGCCCCAACAAGAAGCTGTCCCAAAGGGGCAGAAAATTTTCAGGAATTGAAAATTTGTGGCCACGGGACGGTTCTTGCCCTCTGCAGTTTCCATCGGTGTTATAATCGCCGTCCTTGAAAATTCGCCGTATTTCCGTTATACTATAAGAAAAAGAGGTGATAGGATGTTTCTGCAATACTATGTGACCGAATCAACCACCAGAAACCGGGTCAACATTGAAATCAATGCAGCCACCAAAGCTGATTTGGATGCAACACGGAACGGCTGGCAGACAGTCTGGAACACAGATTTCATCCTTGACCCTCAAAAGGAAAAGTATGCAGCCAAAACCGAAGATGGTGAGATCATCGCGCTGGGAGCCTATCGTGTCCGGAAAGGAAGCGTTGCCGTTTACATTGCCTATATTGAGAGCCAGCCAGAAAGCAACCCAACTTTAGTGGAACACAAAAAATATTCCGGCATCGGCAAAGCTATGATTGCGTTCGGCATACAGCTTTCTATTGATGCAAGCTGCAATGGCGTCGTAGTGTTTGAAGCAAAGACCGATGATCTGGAACAGCACTATATCCGTGATTTTGGTGCAAGGCCAGTCGCATCTCTGTATCCAGATGGCCCGAAAACCTTTATGATTGCAGATGAAGCCGCGAAAAACATCTTTTCTTCTTACCTTTTCTGAAATCGAAGGAGGAAACCGTATGAAAGAGTATAACAAAGATTTGGATATCGTCTTTTCTCCAATGTCCGATGAAACGATGTCGTGGCTGGACGAATTGTTCTCAACCTGCAAACGCTTCGGTGTGGATTATTACAACGCTTCCGAAAAAGACCGTGTCTTTGTGGAAGCTGTTGCTCGAAAGAACTATGGTTTGAAACAGGCATCTGCCAACGGAAAAGCCGCTTCTACCGTGGAGCCGTTCTTTGGGATTCACCGAGCGGTATAAGGTTTTCGGGTTCGAGTGCTGTGGAGAATGCTCCACCATGATCCCCAGGCCATTCGGTCTGGGGATTTTTTGTGGTGGGCGGTACAGGACTTGCACACGGTCCGGCCTGCCGTTCCGGTCGTCGTGCCTCCCAGTTCAGCAGGAAAAAGAGCAATAAAAAAGCAGTTCTGCCGAAGCAGAACTGCCAGGTTTGCGATACGGGGTAAATCAGCGCTTGCTGAACTGGGGTGCACGACGTGCAGCCTTCAGACCGTACTTCTTACGTTCCTTCATACGAGGATCGCGGGTCAGGAAGCCAGCCTTCTTCAGGACAGCGCGGTTCTCATCGCTCTGCTGCAGCAGGGCACGGCTCAGGCCGTGGCGGATAGCGCCAGCCTGACCGGAAACACCGCCGCCGGAAACGCGGACGACGACGTCATACTTGCCCTCCAGGCCCAGCAGGACCAGCGGAGAACGGACGATCAGCTTCAGGGTCTCCAGACCAAAGTAGTTGTCGATGTCACGATCGTTGATGGTGACCTTGCCGGTGCCGGTGTAAACGCGAACGCGGGCAACGGAATCCTTACGACGACCAGTGCCGTAGAAATAAGGTTTGGTTTCGTACATGTTCGATTGCCTCCTTCTTAGAACTCGATCTTCTCGGGCTTCTGAGCTGCGTGAGCGTGCTCGGCACCCTGGTAGCAGTGCAGGCGGGTCAGAGCCTTAGCACCGATGGTGTTGGAAGGGATCATGCCCTTGACAGCGTAGGTCATGGCCAGATCGCTGTGCTCAGCCATCAGCTTGCTGTACTGGACCTTCTTCAGGCCGCCGATGTACTTGCTGTGGGTGATGTGGAACTTCTGCTCAGCCTTCTTGCCGGTCAGAACAGCCTGATCGCAGTTGATGACAACAACGAAATCGCCGCAGTCCACGTTGGGGGTATAATCGACCTTCTGCTTGCCGCGCAGCAGAACAGCGGCCTCAGCAGCGACGTGGCCCAGGCTCTTGCCGGCAGCGTCGAGCAGGTACCACTTGCGCTCGACTTCAGCGGGCTTCACGAGAGTAGTGCTCATATCTATTTCCTCCTGATAAGCTTTTTGTACGTTTCAGGCGCCTTTCTGGGGCGCGAGTGTCAGTATACATCATAAAAAGGTGCCTGTCAACAGCATTTTTTGATTTTTTCATTGTAATTTTTTCAATCTTGCAAAATCTCACGTTTTCTCTTGAATTCTCATTATTTCTAAAAACGCATTTTCTGCAAAATTTTCTGCCCACGGCCGCACATTTTCTGCCGCTGCCCGCTACAATTTTGTCTGCCGGTGTGGTATACTATAAAGGATATGGCAGCTTTTGCTGCGCACTGATACAAGGAGAATTTTTTACATGCCAAACGACATCGACCACAACGCCTCTGCCCAGCGCCGCACCTCCAAGCTTCTGGCCGCTATGGGCATCTTTGTTGCTCTGGGCATCATTGCTTACATTATTTTAACGCTGCTGGTCAACCGCAGCGTGCCCGCAAACCCGGACACCCACTACACCGGCACAAACGGCGTTTCCGTCTACTATGACAGTTCCATCTGGAAGGTATGCCAGATGACCGAGGACAGCACCCTTGGTACCGTGCTGGAACTCGCCACGGCAGACAGCGCCGACGGTGAGGACTACGAAGCTGTGCTGCTGCAGCGCGGCACTGCCGACAGCTACGCGGACTTTATCGATGCGTCCGAGAAGGACCTCAAGCAGGCCTATGGCGTCATCAAGCCCCGCAAGGTGAACCTGACCGTGGACGGTGCCGAGGTGGAGGCCGTGCGCTGCGACATTCAGGCGTATTATGCGGTGCTGGCCACCATTACCTACCCCAGCGGTGACGTGGTGTATGTTTCCGGCCTGACCAAACTGGCCTCCATCAACGACATTGTGAATCTTGTGGAAAGTGTGACCCTGTCATGAGCAGTTCCCGTGCGATGCAGCGTCTGTGCGGCCTGATGCGCAAGGCTGTGCAGGACTATGAAATGATCGCCCCTGGCGATAAAGTGATGGTGGGCGTTTCCGGCGGCAAGGACAGCGTGGCCCTTACCATCGGCCTTGCCGAACTGCGCAAGTACATCGGCTTTGATTTTACGGTGCAGGCCGTCACGCTGGACCCGCAGTTCGGCGGCAGGCCCATGGATTACACCGTATTGCAGGAGCTGTTTGCCCAGTACGATATCCCCTATGAGATCCGCCGTACCGAGATCGGCCCTGTAGTGTTCGACTACCGCAAGGAGAAGAACCCCTGCGCCCTGTGCGCCAAGCTGCGGCGCGGCGCGCTGCACACGGCAGCGCAGGAACTGGGCTGCAACAAGGTGGCGCTGGGCCACCATCTGGACGATGCCGTGGAGACCTTTTACATGAATCTCTGGCGGGAGGGCCGCATCGGCTGCTTCTCGCCGGTCACTTATCTTTCGCGCCGGGACCTCACCCTCATCCGGCCCATGCTGCTGGCCACCGAGCAGGAGGTCATTTCCGCAGTGAACGCCGAGGGGCTGCCCATCGTCAAGAGCGTCTGCCCTGCTGACGGCGTGACCGTGCGCGAACAGACCAAGGAGTTCGTCAAGGAGCGCTGCCGCACCGACCACGCTTTCCGCCAGAAAACCCTGCACGCACTGCAGGAGAGCGGCATCGATGGCTGGCGGCCCGTCCACACCGGGCGCGGCAGCTTTGCAATTACAAACGAGGAAGAATGAATCATGAAGACTCAACCTTTTGAAAAACACGTCTGGGCCGAGATCGACCTCGATGCCCTGCGGCATAACTTCCGGGCCGTCAAAGCCCGGGCCGGCGACCTGCCGCTGTGCGCGGTGGTCAAGGCCGACAGCTATGGCCACGGCGCTGTGCAGTGTGCCCGCGTTTTTGCGCAGGAGGGTGCAGCATGGCTGGCAGTGAGCTGCCTGACCGAGGCCGTGCAGCTGCGTCAGGACGGGCAGACTCTGCCCATCCTTATTTTGGGCCATGTTCAGCCGGAGTACGCCCAGACCCTCATCCACGAGGATATCACCGTAGCGTGCTACTCCACCGAACAGGCGCAGAACCTTTCCGCTGCTGCCGTAAAGGCAGGCGGCAGAGTAAAGATCCACCTCAAGGCAGATACCGGCATGGGCCGCATCGGCTTTGCCCTGCGCACCGATTTTGATGCCGCCATCCGCGAAATGCTGGCTGTGTGTGAGCTGCCGGGCCTTGAGATGACCGGCCTGTTCCAGCACTTCTCGGTGGCCGACGACACCGCCGAAGAGAACGTTGTCTATACCGCGGAGCAGCACGCACTGTTCGTCAGAGCGTTCCATGCGCTCAAGGCGGCAGGCCGCGAGCCGCAGACCGTCCACTGTGATAACTCTGCGGGCGTGATGCTGCACCCGGACTGGCCCGAGGGATTGGCCCGGGAGCGCTGCATGGCGCGGCCCGGCATCATCCTCTACGGCTACGACCCCAGCGACGAGGTGCGCTTTGGGCAGTTCCGGCCGGTGATGACCCTCAAGACCGTGGTGAGCATGATCAAGGAAATGCAGCCCGGTCAGAGCGCCAGCTATGGCCGCCGCTTCACCGCCGAAAAGCCCACGCTGGTGGCCACCCTGTGCACCGGTTATGCGGACGGTTATCCCCGCCAGCTGAGCTGCGGCAAGGGCATCGTGGAGATCCACGGCAAGGCCTGCCCGGTGCTGGGCCGCGTGTGCATGGACCAGATGATGGTGGATGTGACCGGTATCCCGGACATCCACGAGGGCGACGAAGCCATCCTGTGGGGCGGCAGCGTCAGTGATACTGCCGAGACCATCGCCCGCAAGACCGACACCATTTCCTACGAGGTGCTGTGCGGCGTGTCCCGCCGCGTGCCCCGCGTCTACCTCGAGCACGGAAAGATCGTGGATGTCGAGGATTGGATACTGGAAGCTTAAATTTCTCCCGGAGGAACTACATGGCAAGAGACAATATCCGCAATTTCTGCATCATTGCACACATTGACCACGGCAAATCCACCCTGTCGGACCGTATTCTGGAGCTGACCAAGAGTGTGGACGAGCGCACCATGGAAGACCAGATTTTGGACAACATGGACATTGAGCGCGAGCGCGGCATCACCATCAAGGCCCGCGCTGTCACCATGAACTATACCGCCAAGGACGGCAAGACCTACGAGTTCAACCTCATCGATACCCCGGGCCACGTGGACTTTGCCTACGAGGTCAGCCGCAGTCTGGCCGCCTGCGAGGGCGCCATCCTTGTGGTGGATGCCACCCAGGGCGTGGAAGCTCAGACGCTGGCCAACACCTACATGGCGCTGGAGCATGATTTGGAACTGGTGCCCATCCTGAATAAGATCGACCTGCCCAGCGCCCACCCGGACGAGGTGGCGCAGGAGGTGGAGGACGTGATCGGCCTGCCCTGTCTGGATGCGCCCCGCGTCTCTGCCAAGACCGGCCTGAATGTGGATCAGGTGCTGGAGCGTGTCGTCACCGACATTCCTGCTCCCACCGGCGACCCGGATGCCCCGCTGAAGGCGCTGATCTTCGACAGCATCTACGACAGCTACAAGGGCGTTATCGTCTATATCCGTGTGTTTGAGGGCACCGTGAAGCCCGGCGATACCATCCGCATGATGGCCACCGGCGCGGAGTTCACGCTGGTAGAAGTGGGCCACATGGGTGCTACCAACCTTTCTCCCTGTGCCCAGCTGCAGGCTGGTGAGGTCGGCTATCTGACCGCCAGCATCAAGACCGTGCAGGACACCCGCGTGGGCGATACCGTCACGCTGGCCAATAATCCCACCGCCGAAGCACTGCCCGGCTACCGTCAGGTCAAGCCTATGGTGTTCTGCGGCATCTACCCCGCCGACGGTGCCAAGTACCCCGACCTGAAGGATGCACTGGAAAAGCTGCAGCTGAACGATGCCTCCCTCACCTTTGAGCTGGAGACCAGCGCCGCGCTGGGCTTCGGTTTCCGCTGCGGTTTCCTTGGCCTGCTGCACATGGAGATCATCACCGAGCGGTTGGAACGCGAGTTCGATCTGGATATCATCACCACCACCCCCAGCGTGCGCTACCGCCTTACCCTGACCGACGGCACTGTGGAGATGATCGACAATCCTTCCAGCTACCCCGACCCCTCCAATATCGTCAAGCAGGAAGAGCCTTTTGTGGATGTGCACCTGTACACCCCCAACGACTATGTGGGCGGCCTGATGGATCTGTGCCAGAACAAGCGCGGCGTGCTGATCGACATGAAGTATCTGGACGATGTGCGCGTTGATCTGCACTATGCTCTGCCGCTGGGCGAGATCGTGTACGACTTCTTTGATGCCATCAAGAGCCGCAGCCGGGGCTACGCCAGCTACGATTATGAGTTTAAGGAGTACCGCGAGAGCGACCTTGTCAAGCTGGACTTCCTGCTCAATGGCGACCCTGTGGACGCGCTGTCCATGATCGTGTTCCGCGATAACGCCTATGCCAAGGGCCGCCGCATCTGCGAAAAGCTGCGGGACAACATCCCCCGCAACCTGTTCGAGATCCCGGTACAGGCTGCCATCGGCGGCAAGATCATTGCCCGTGAAACGGTCAAGGCCATGCGCAAGGACGTGCTTGCCAAGTGCTACGGCGGCGACATCTCCCGCAAAAAGAAGTTGCTGGAAAAGCAGAAGGAAGGCAAAAAGAAGATGCGTCAGCTGGGCAGCGTTTCCCTGCCCAGTGAAGCCTTTACCGCTGTGCTCAAGCTGGACAGCGACGACGATTAAAAACTTTATAGATCAAAGAGAACCCGCGCTCTGGTAGGCTGCAATGCACCCAGCGCGCGGGTTCTATCTGTTTTTTTACAACCTCAGTTTACAACAAAAAATGAGATAGGCACCCCCTTTCGGGGAAACTATCTCATTTTTTGTTGTTGGGACTATTTTGCAACAGTCCCTTTACGTTGGGGCGTTAGGGGGCCGCTTACAGTCTCTTGACTGCTCTTTTCCGATTTGCTTCTGCCCGGATTATACATGATTTCAGTGCAAAAGTCATCGAGACCTGCGCGAAACGTTCTTGAATCTGCGTGAACGAATCATCTGGGCAGCAAAAAAGCCCCGGAAAGGCTGTCTGGGTGCCTTCTGGGGCTGCTGTGAAAGATGACTGCATCAGTAATACTTATCAGTCAAAAAGTACTACTGATACACTGCTTCGAGGGCTTTCTCACTCACTTTTCTGCTTCAGGCGGGCATATTCGGCATCGGCCTGAATGGCTGCAGAGGTGAAGCTGTTGTTGTTCCACCAGCTGATCAGCGCGGCCACGGTGGTGATGCCGGCGGTCACCAGCTGTTCCACAGTCTGGCTCTCAATGGGCAGCATAGGTTTGCCCAGAGCGCTCAGCACCTGATTGGTCAGGGCAAGCAGCAGCACAGCGGTGCGGGCGATGGTGGCGGCAGAAATTTTACCAAAGTTCATATCAATTCCTCACTTTCTCATTTTGTTCAAGGTCAGCGATGCGGTGGTTGGCCACCTTCATCTGTTCTTCTAAAATCGGTACGCGGCGGGCAAAATTGTTATGCTCGCGCACCTCGCGGGTCAGCTCTTCGAGCTTGGTGTCGGTCACGGCCTGACTGCGGCTGTTGGCGATCAGCACGCCGATCAGGGTCACGGCCCCGGCAATGACAGCGGATAAGATCGTTTCCATTCCGTTCACCGCCTTTACCCGGCCCACCGGCTTTTTGCTTTGCGCACATCCACATGGACAAAGCCTTTTGCGGGGTAGCGGCCGATGCCGCCGGTGCCGGGCAGCAGGGTCTCGGCGTAGGCGGCAAGCTGCTCCACCGGCACGCCGGACACCCGGATATCCGCGGCACGGCCATACTGATGCTGGCTGTAAACCGCCCCGCCCACAGCCCTGTTGTGTGCAGCGGTGCGGTAGCCGCTGGTAATGACCACTGGTGCGCCAAAATGGTCACGGATGGCCTGCAGCACCTGCACCAGTTCGCTGTCCACAAACAAAGGGTCGGTGCCGTCTTTGCAGGCAAATTCCTTTGCGCGGAAGCTGCGGCTCAGCAGCGTTTCGCCATCCCTTGCGCGGGAGTAAACGTTAAGCATGGCCGTCCTCCTGCAGCAGCGCTGCCACGGCATCTCTCAGCCGGGCGGGCACATCCTCCAGCGTTTTGATGCCCTTGCGGATCAGGGCCGCATAGATCCTTGCCATTACACACCACCTCCTTCGTACAGTTCACACAGGGCCAGCTGCAGGTCGGTCAGCTGGCAGGTCAGGCTGGCAATCGTCTCGGGCAGACGGGCTGCTTCCTCGGCCTGCTGGCGCTCTTTTTCCCGCGCGGCCAATTCTTCTTCCGTATAGCGGATGTATCTCTGCACCGGCACCTGTTCGGTCCATGCGGCCTGCGCAGGCACGCCCGGCACGTCGATGACCTTCCGCACATCCCTGCCGCCGCCGGGATACTCCGTTACGGTCTCGTAGTGGCTCACTTCCTCCACGCCTTCCACGGCGGGGTGCTCCACTGGCTCGGTGTCGTCCACCAGATACCCAAGCGTCAGATCAGGGTTTTCAATGGCTGCACCGTTCCCGTCAATGATTTTCATGGTTCAAAACCTCCTTTCTCAGGCCACGCGCCGCCAGATGTGCACATAGTAGGCGGCAGGCTGCACGGTGGCGCTGCGGCCGTAGATGGCATTAGACTTGGACGCATCCAGACTGAACTTATATACATCAGAAAAGGAATTGTATTCGCCCGTAGATGCGATCACGTTGCCGGCAGTGAATGCGCCGGATACCTTATGTTCACCCTTTTTTACATCCGCGACAAAAGAGCCTGTGATGTTCGGCAGTCCGGCCTTTACTGTGGTGCCCGCTGCGTGGCTACTGCTGGCACCCATCAGCACGCGCTCCGATGCGATCTGCTCCCATGTGCCGCCAAACAGGGCGGCAGGGCTGGTGGGGTCGGTGCTCTGGTAGATGCTGCCCACCGGGTAGGCAGCGGAGCTGGGTGCGGCCAGCAGAGCATCGACATCTTCCTTTGTATAATAGGAAGAAAAATCGGCACCGAAGGTGCGCAGGGCGTTTGCCTTTTCGGCAGCGGTCCATTCCCCGGCGGCTGCGGCGGTGGTCAGAGCCTTCTTCACGCCGTAAGGCAGCAGGGCTGCGGTCAGCGGCAGAAGTGCATCCGTCATGCTGTCCAGCTGTTCGCGGGCAGCTGGTGCGATGATCAGAGTTCCGTCGCTGCGCACGTTGATGCCGCAGGCGGGGTCCACCCGCACTGCGCCGGGGGCCGAAGCCGTGGGCACCGTGCTGCTGCGCAGATAGGGCGACAGATCCGGCATGGCGGCAGTATCGGTCAACACGGCCCCGGTGTTGGGGTCCACGCTCAGCACCCGAAGCAGCTGGCCGGAGACCGGAACTGCCGGGCAGGGAAGCGCCCCCACATCCTGCGCCGTCAGTTTTACGATGCCGCTTTTGCCGTTCACGCTCACTACCTGACCGTCGGTAGGCACCAGCTCCTCTGCCCGTGCGGCAGCAGCCTCGGCACGGGCTGCACAGCGGGATGCAGCGGCACTGTCGGCGCTGGTGCGCTGTGCCGCGGTCTGGGCCTGTGCCGCATTGGATGCCGTGCTTGCAGCACTGGCTGCGGCACGCTGCGCGGCGGTGGAAGCGGTACTGGCACTTTCCAGCACACGCGCCACGAACTGCTCATACTGCGAGGGCGGCAGCTCTTCCGCGCCGCCGTCGGTGGGCAGGATGGCGTAGGTGTCGTAGCTGCCGGGCCGGGTATAGGCGGCGTAGCCGCTGGCATCGATGGCTGCCAGCATCCACTGTCCGCCGGTGCTTCCGGTCAGGCGGCGGTCCACGGTGACGCAGTGCTGCGTGTCTAGTGAGACCGGTGCCAGCAGGGTGCCGTCGCTGCGGCGCAGGTAGAGCGCAACGGTGCACCCGGCCCATGCTTCCGGCAGCGTGAAGCACAGCTCGTCCACACCGGCAGCGTTCTGTGCACCGAGGTGCAGGCGGTGCGGCTGGGACAGAAATTCAGTGCCGCCGCACTGCCTTTGAATGATCTTGATGTTCACTTGAAAACCTTCCTTTCTGCTTTTTGTTTGATTGTACAGCCGCTGCCCGGCAGCTGCCAGTGTGGTCTTTTGCTGCACAAATTTCTGTGCTTCGGCATTTTGCCGGGAGGCGCTTTTCATGAGTAATTCGCACAGTTCTTTGTGGGTGAAAAATGGGATGAAAAAGAGGTGGCTTTGTACGGAAAACCAGCGATTTTTGGCCGCTTGCCGCATGGGAAAACGAACCCAAAAGTGCAGTTTCCGGTGCAAAAAGTCCAAAATAAATGTTAAAAATTCGTGAACAAAACACCCCAGAAAACAGGTCGAAAATCGGAAGGAAATAACCGAAAAAACAATATTTTGGAGAAAACAATGTTAAAGTTGCACAAAAAATAACGTCAAAAAACTAACAAAGTATGAGAAGGTGATTTGACAAATGGCCATTGGACTGGTAAAATAAGAGCCGCTCAACGGAACCAACAGACGTTGCAGCGTTTAAAATTTATCTGGATGAAGTAAAAAGCCGTCTTATATACGGCGCGGCGCGGGCAGATGGGGTCCGGGCCGGGAGGGTAACTGCACTCTCCGCAGCGGAGTCCAAATTGTATACGATGCTCGATTTTACCAAAAAGAGGGCATCGTATTTGATTGTGGGGCCAGATGGCTTCTGCCCGCCCTGCAGTCCGGGCGGCCGGGGCATGAAAAACATGTCCGCAGCCGCAGCCAATTTTGAAAAGAGAGGAGTTGTCTCGTATCGCTTCCGTAAAATTGAAGAAAGCATTGTCTGACTGCAAGCATGCAGTCTCTCCCCGTGTGCTGGCGTTTTGTGTCATGGTCGTGTGCCTTGTGGCTACACTCAGTGTGACCGCTGCGAATCTGCGGCTGACCTACGTCACAGACTCCAATGGTGCCCGGCAGGTGATCCTCACCTCCGAGACCGACCCTGCACAGGTTATGAACCTTTCCGGCATCCAGTCCGAAGAGGGCGATCAGGTCTATTACACGGCCTACAGCGGCAATCTTGCCGCCCTGAACATTGAGCGCGCATTCTCCGTCAGCATCACTGCCGACGGTCAGGAGTACCCCGTCAAAATGGTGTTCGGCACCGTGGCGGATGCCCTGAAGCGTGCCGGTATCACCCTGGAGGGTGACGACTACACTGAGCCTGCTCTGGACCAGCTGGTGAGCGCAGGTTCCACCATCACGGTGCACCGCGTGGACTACACCGACCGTGTGGAGACGCAGGCCATCCCCTACGATACCGAGTACGTCTACACCAGCCTGTATTTCCGCAACACCGGCCGCGCCACCACGGTGCGCCATGGTGCGGAAGGCCAGCAGACTATCACCACCCGCGACCGCTATGTGGACGGCGAGCTGGAAAACAGCATCGTGGTGGATTCCACCACCACTGTGGAGCCGACCAACCACATCGTAAAGACCTATGGCGCAGGCGCGCCGGTCTCCCCGCTGACCGGACCGGACGGCACCACCAATGCACCCGCCTCTTACAGCAAGGTGCTCACCGGAAAGGCCACCGGCTACTATTCCAAGACCGGCAAGGGTTCTTCCGGTCTGGGTCTGGGCTACGGCACTGTGGCTGTGGACCCGGACGTGATCCCCTACGGCACCAAGCTGTATATCACCTCCACCGACGGCAAGTTCGTGTACGGCTATGCGGTGGCTACCGATACCGGCATTGCCGTGCAGAAGGGCCAGATCCTTGTGGACCTGTTCTACGAGACCTACGCCGAGAGCGTGATCAATGGAGCCATTCAGGTGAACGTCTACGTGGTGGACTGAGCAGGCCGAAAAGAACCGGGGAAACCGGAACTGAAAATTTTCAACAGAAACAGAGAGCTTCTGTACACCTTCCCTTTGGGAGGGTGCGCAGAGGCTCTTTTTTATTGTCAGATTGGCAGGATTCACCATAAAATTTGTAAAAATTTGGCGGGTATGTATATAAGGAAAAAATATCAATGAAAAGATTATGGTAAATTTTACAGTAAAATGCGGCGAAACTCTTGAAAAACAGACCGAAATTCTTTAATATAAAAGGGTAAAAAGCTACAGGTGCGCTTTGTGCATCTGTACGGGGAGGAGCAGTCTATGAAACCGACCGAGGAGAAGATCCAAAGCAATGCATCGGACCTGCCGGTGTATCTGTTCAAACAGGGCAATAACTGTGAAGCATACCGCTACTTTGGCGCACACATGGAAACGCGTGCCGGTGAAGCAGGTGTGGTGTTCCGCGTGTGGGCACCCCATGCTGTAGCCATCAGCGTGGTGGGCGACTTTAACAGCTGGAAGCCGGGCAGCCACCCGATGCGCAAGGTGGATGGCGATTCCGTATGGGAATTGTTCATCCCGGGCATGAAGGAATATGATGTTTATAAATACTGCGTGACCACCCGCGCAGGTGATCTGGTCTATAAGGCCGATCCCTATGCGTTCCACGCCGAGACCCGCCCGTCCAACGGCAGCAAGGTCTACGATATCAGTGGTTTTGCGTGGCACGATGATGCATGGCAGACAGCACAGAAAAAGGCTGATGTGATCAACAGCCCGATGAATATTTACGAGATGCACGCCGGCAGCTGGAAGATGAAGGAGGGCGGTAAGCCCTACAATTATTCCGAGCTGGCAGACGAGCTGATCCCGTATATCACAGAGATGGGCTATACCCATGTGGAACTGCTGCCGGTCATGGAATATCCGTTTGATGGCAGCTGGGGCTATCAGGTCACCGGCTATTTTGCACCCACCAGCCGCTACGGCACCCCCAAGGACCTGATGGCCTTTGTGGATAAGCTCCATGCCGCCGGCATTGGTGTGATCATGGACTGGGTGCCTGCTCACTTCCCGAAGGATCAGTTCGGCTTGTACAACTTTGATGGCGAAGCCTGCTACGAGGACCCGAATCCGAAGCGCGGCGAACATAAGGAGTGGGGCACCATGGTGTTCGACTTCGGCCGCAGCGAGGTGCAGAGCTTCCTGATCTCCAGCGCACTGTATTGGCTGGAGCAGTACCATATCGACGGTCTGCGCGTGGACGCGGTGGCATCCATGCTGTATCTGGACTATAACCGCAAGCAGGGCGAGTGGGAGCCGAACAAGAACGGCGGCAAGGAAAATCTGGAGGCTGTTGCTTTCCTGCGCAAGCTGAACGACACCGTGCTGGGCCGTCACCCCCACAAGTACATGATTGCGGAAGAATCCACTGCATGGCCCATGGTCACAAAGCCTGCTTCGGACGGCGGCCTTGGCTTCAACTTCAAGTGGAACATGGGCTGGATGAACGATATGCTCAGCTACATGAAGACTGACCCGCTCTTCCGTTCCGGCAACCACAACAAGGTCACCTTCAGCTTCTTCTACGCCTTCAGCGAGAACTTTGTGCTGCCCATCAGCCACGATGAGGTGGTGCACGGCAAGGGCAGCCTGATCAACAAGATGCCCGGCGAGTACGACGCCAAGTTTGCAAACCTGCGCACCTTCTTTGGCTACATGATGGCCCACCCGGGCAAGAAGCTGCTGTTCATGGGTCAGGAGTTCGGCCAGTTCGCCGAGTGGAATGAGACAAAGCCGCTGGACTGGATGCTGCTGGGCTACGATAAGCACACCGAGCTGCAGACCTACGTCAAGACCCTGAACGCCTTCTACAAGGAGCATCCCGCCTTCTGGCAGGTGGATTACAGCTGGGAGGGTTTCCAGTGGATCGTGCCGGATGACTCGCAGCAGAGCGTCATCGCCTTCCTGCGCAAGGACACTTCCGGCAAGCAGATCCTTGTGGTGTGCAACTTCAACCCCGTCCTGCGCGAGGGCTACACTCTGGGCGCACCGGTGGCAGGCTCCTACAAGGAGATCCTGAACAGCGACGATGCAGAGTTCGGCGGTTCCGGCGCAGTCCACAACAAGGCCGTGCGCACCCACAAAAAGCCGATGCACGGCTTTGAGCAGAGCATCACGATCACCCTGCCGCCCATGAGCACCCTGTATTTTGAAGTGCCCGCCAAGCGCACCCGCAAGGCCGCAGCGGACAAGACCGATAAGGCGGGAAAAAAGACCGCAGCCAAAAAGGCAAAGACCGCTGCGGAGAAAGCTGCAGCAAAGGTGGTAAAGAAGCCGGGCCGCAAGCCCAAGGCAGAAGCTGCCGCTGCAGAGGAAAAGCCAGTGAAAAAGACCGCCCGCAAGCCCAAGGCAGAGGCAGAACCCAAGGCGGAAAAAGCACCCGCAAAAAGCACCCGCAAACCGAAAGAGCCCAAGGAATGACCCGGCACTTCGGCCGACCCATACCGCACATGTTGACGCTCATTTCCGAACAACGGAAATGTTAATGTTAAAGGGGAGAATAAAGCTATGGCAAAAGAAATTGTGGCAATGATCCTTGCCGGTGGACGTGGCTCGCGCTTGTACGCGCTGACACAGAAAACGGCAAAACCCGCAGTGTCCTTCGGCGGTAAGTACCGCATCGTGGACTTCCCGCTGTCCAACTGCGTGAACTCCAACATCGACACCGTTGGCATCGCGACCCAGTATCAGCCCCAGAAGCTGAACGAGTACATCGGCAACGGCCAGCCCTGGGATCTGGATCGTCTGCACGGCGGCGTGCACACCCTGCCGCCCTACGAGCAGGCAAAGGGCACCGACTGGTACAAGGGCACTGCAAACGCCATCTACCAGAACATCGGCTTCATCGACAGCTACGATCCCGAGTATGTGATCATCCTGTCCGGCGACCAGATCTGCAAGCAGGACTATGCCGACTTCCTGCGCTTCCACAAGGAAAAGGGCGCAGAGTTCTCTGTGGCTGTTATGGAAGTGGACTGGAAGGAAGCTTCCCGCTTTGGCCTGATGGTGGCTGACGAGAACGACCGCATCACCGAGTTCCAGGAGAAGCCCCCGGTACCCAAGTCCAATCTGGCTTCCATGGGCATCTATATCTTCAACTGGGATGTGCTGAAGAAGTATCTGGAAGAGGACGAAGCAGACCCCAACTCCAAGAACGACTTTGGCATGAACATCATCCCCGCCCTGCTGCGCGACGGCCGCAAGATGTACGCCTACCGCTTTGCCGGTTACTGGCGTGACGTGGGCACCATCGACAGCCTGTGGGAAGCAACATGGAAGTGTTGGATCCCGAAAACTCCGGCATCGATATCTTCGATGAGAAGTGGAAGATCTACAGCCGCAACCCGGTCCTGCCTCCGCAGAAGATCGGTCCCCGCGCTGTGGTGCAGGATTCCCTCGTCACCGAGGGCTGCAAGATCTACGGCAATGTGCATCACTCTGTGCTGAGCGCAGGCGTTGTTGTGGAAGAGGGCGCTACCGTTGAGGACGCAGTCCTGATGGACGGCGTTGTGGTCAAGGCTGGTGCTGTTGTCAAGCGCTGCATCCTGGCGGAGGATGTTGTGATCGGTGCAGGCGCACGTGTGGGCGGCGATGGCCCCATTGCCCATGTGGGCACCGGCCTGACCGTCGGCGCAGGCGCAACCGTCAAGGAAGGCGCCAAAGTCTTTGAATCCGTCAAGGAGGGTATGGAAGTATGCTGAGCCAGAACACCAATGCGTTGGGTATTATTTTCCCCAACAGTTATGATAATACCGTCCCCGAGCTGGTGACCGAGCGCGCAATGGCTTCGATCCCCTTCGCGGGCCGCTACCGTATGGTGGACTTTGTTCTGTCCAGCATGGCAAACTGCGGTATCTCCAATGTTTCCATCGTGGTGCGCAAGAACTACCACTCCCTGATGGATCATCTGGGCACCGGTCGTGAGTGGGATATGGCCCGCCGTCACGGCGGCCTGAACATCGTGCCTCCTTTCGCTGAGAAGGGCGTGCGCATCTATTCCGGCCGTGTGGAAGCTCTGGGCTCCATCATGAACTTCCTGGAGAACCAGAAGGAAAAGTACGTGGTCATGAGCGACGCCAATGTTGCCCTGAACTACGACTTCAACGCCCTGCTGGCCGCCCATCAGGCAAGCGGTGCCGATGTGACCGTCGCTTACCAGAAGACCGAGATCCCCGAGGGCCGCAAGAATGACAACTACACCCTGACCGTTGATGCCGACGGTCGTGTGACCGAGCTGCTGTTCAACGATTACCGCCCCGGCGTGCAGAACCTTGACCTGAACATCTATGTTCTGGAGCGCGAGACCCTGCTCAAGCTGGTCCGGGATGCGACCTCCCGCGGCCTGATCTACTTCGAGCGCGATATTCTGGCCCACAATGTCAACATCCTGAACATCCACGCTCTGGAGTACACCGGCTATGTGGCACATGTCTGTGACATGAAGAGCTACTTCGACGAGAACCTCAAGCTGACCGATGACGAGAATCTGGAAAAGCTGTTCCCCAAGAAGAGCCCGATCTACACCAAGATCCGCGACGACAACCCCACCCGCTATGTGCCGGGCTGCAAGGTGACCGACTCCATTCTGGCCGACGGCTGCGTCATCGAGGGCACGGTGGAGAACTGTGTGCTGTTCCGCGGCGTCAAGGTCAAGAAGGGTGCCGTCGTCAAGAACTGCGTGCTCATGCAGGACACCGTTGTGGAAGCCAATGCCGAGCTGGACTGCGTTGTTACCGATAAGAACGTGAAGATCACCGCCGGCAAGAAGCTGTCCGGCACCGAGAGCTTCCCGGTGTACGTGCAGAAGAAGCACACCGTCTGATTTTACTGAGTTATCCATAGGGGCGGCTTCCTCCCCGGTAGCCCCTCTTGAGAGGGGCGGGGGCATCTGTGTGCCCCCGCCTGCTCTTTTGTAAAAATGGTTCGTGCTGCCTGCAAGGGCGGTGGGGGAGAACGAAAATATCCCACTATATGAAAGGAGCGATCCTATGAGAATCCTGTATGCTGCTTCGGAAGCTGCCCCTTTTGCAAAGTCCGGCGGTCTGGCCGACGTTGCGGGTGCCCTGCCTAAGGCTCTGGTCAAGGACGGCGTGGATGCCCGCGTCATTATGCCCCTGTACGGCGACCTGAAGTTCCGTGATACGCTGGAGTACGTGACCAATTATTCCGTCCCCGTGGGCTGGCGCAGCCAGTACTGCGGCCTGTTCAAGACCGAGCGGAACGGCGTGACCTACTACTTCCTGGACAACGAGTATTACTTCAAGCGCCGCGGCCTGTACGGCTTCTACGATGACGGCGAGCGTTTCGCCTTCTTCTCCCGCGCCGTTTTAGAGACTTTGTTCTACATCGATTTCACCCCCGATATCATCAACTGCAACGACTGGCAGACCGCTCTGGTGCCGGTGTACCTGAACCTGTACTATCGCCATCTGGATAAGTTCAACCGCATCAAGACCATCTTCACCATCCATAATATCGCTTATCAGGGCAAGTACGGCACCGACATTCTGGAGGATACCTGCGGCATCGGCCGCCGTGACCAGCACATCGTAGAGTACGACGGCTGCGCAAACTTCATGAAGGGTGCTTTCGAGACTGCCGATAAGATCACCACTGTCAGCCCCACCTATGCCATGGAAATCCTCGACCCGTGGTTCAGCTATGGTCTGGACGCTCTGCTGCGCGAGAAGCAGTACAAGCTGTGCGGCATCCTGAACGGCATCGATACCGATTCCAACGATCCCGCTACGGATAAGAACATCCCCTTCAACTACGACATCACCAACTTTGAAGAGGGCAAGGCAAAGTGCAAGGAAGCCCTGCAGGATAAGTTCGGCCTGAACAAGGATGGCAGCCCCGTCTTTGCCATGGTCAGCCGCATGGTCGGCATGAAGGGCTTTGATCTGGTGCAGAGCATCGCCGATGGTCTGGTGGACCGCGGCATCGAGCTGGTCGTTCTGGGCAGCGGCGAGAGCCAGTACGAGAACTTCTTCTCCGACCTGTGCGCACGCCATCCGGGCCGCGTAGGCACCTACATCGGCTTCGAACCGGCCCTGTCGCAGGAGATCTACGCAGGCGCAGATGCCTTCATCATGCCTTCCAAGAGCGAACCCTGCGGTCTGGCACAGATGGTGGCCTGCCGCTACGGCACGCCTCCCATCGTCCGCGAGACCGGCGGTCTGCGCGACTCCATCCACGACAGCACCATGGGTGAGGGCAACGGCTTCACCTTTGCGGGCTACAATGCCCACGAGCTGTATGTGGCCTGCTGCAACGCACAGAATGCTTACTATGACAAGGAGAACTGGAAGAACCTCGTGCACCACTGCATGGAGTGCGACTTCAGCTGGGATGTCTCCGCCAAGAGCTACGAGGGCCTGTACAACGAGACCGCAAACCTCTGGTAATGTCCTGAAAACTGCATAACGGCTGCCGCCCGGTTCCCAAAGAGCCGGGCGGTTTTTTTGTGTGACCCTCTCAGCTTCGCTTCGCTCAGCAGCTCCCCCGAAAGGGGGAGCTTTATTTGTGCTGCCCGAAAGATGCATAAAAGCTCGCCCTCGGGAGAGCTGGCGCGTCAGCGCCTGAGAGGGTTCGCCCGTTTTTTGCATCTGCACAACAGAT
>ENA-OQDM01000585-OQDM01000585.1-human-gut-metagenome-genome-assembly--contig:-NODE-585-length-20185-cov-1.153854_pt1 | contig 20185 bp, 16 predicted proteins | sample MGYA00242772_ERZ504605 | MGnify/ENA primary metagenome ERZ504605 (study PRJEB26092, sample SAMD00036348) | human gut metagenome | host: Homo sapiens | study: EMG produced TPA metagenomics assembly of... | reverse complement strand
GTTGATGCGCCCCGACCGTATCCACTTCACCGCCGAGGGATACCACCTCATAGGCGACATGCTCTACAATGCAATCATAACCGACTATTTACAAGCTGATGGAAATTAAAGAAAACCTGCTCGCGCTGTGGCATTATATAGAAAGTGTATTCTCGTTCGACCCGAACAGTCCGCTGTTGTTCACGCAATTCCAGTTTTGGGCCTTTTTTGCCATTGTCTTCGCCGTTTTCGCGCTTTTCCGCAACAAACGGCTGCTTCGTAACACTTACCTGTTTTTCATCAGCGTTTTGTTCTACTACAAGACAAGCGGACTGTTTTTCGGCCTGCTCCTGTTTGTGACGTGCAGCGACTTTCTTATCGCCCAACTTATCTACCGCGTGCAGGCGCGTTGGCAAAAGCGGGCTTTCCTCATCCTGAGCGTCGCCATCGACCTGTCCATCTTGTGCTACTTCAAGTATGCCTACTTCTTCGCGGACTTGGTGAATACCGTATGCGGCACCTCCTTCCAAGTGACCAACCTGCTGGCGGCCGAGGGCAACCGTTTGCTCGGCCAGCCGTTCTTCAGCGTAGACCGCATCATCCTGCCCGTAGGAATCTCCTTCTACACGTTCCAAATCATCAGCTATACGGCCGACGTGTATCGCGGGTTGGTGAAACCGGTGCGCAACCTGTTCGATTTCGGTTTCTACGTCACGTTCTTCCCCCAACTGGTGGCCGGCCCTATCGTAAAAGCCAGCGACTTCATCCCGCAACTCTACCGCAAGTACTGCCTGAGCCGCCTGCAATTCGGCATGGCCGTGTTCTGGATACTCAACGGCCTGCTCAAGAAAATCATCCTGAGCGACTACCTCGCGGTGAACTTCATCGACCGTGTGTTCGACAACCCCATGCTTTTCTCCGGTTTTGAGAACCTCATGGCCCTCTTTGCCTACAGCCTGCAAGTATATGCCGATTTTTCGGGCTATACGGACATTGCCATCGGTCTCTCGCTGCTCATGGGATTCTATCTGCCGCGTAATTTCAACTCACCGTACAAAGCCCCGAATTGCAGCAACTTCTGGAAACGCTGGCACATCTCGTTGTCGCGCTGGTTGCAGAATTACCTGTACATCCCCTTGGGCGGAAACCGCAACGCCACCTTCGGCACGTATTTCTGGATACTGACCTTACGTTCGTGGCCCTTATCCTCTCGGGCAACCTTTACGTGGCCGGAGGCGTACTGGTGCTCGGTGCCATTGTCGTCACGGTGGGACTGCGCTGTCCGGACCGCCGCAAAAAGATATGGGCCAACCTGAACTCGATGATTACCATGCTGCTCGGCGGCCTGTGGCACGGGGCAAGTTGTAATTTCATGATATGGGGCGGACTGAACGGCGTGGGCATGATTGTCTACAAGTTCTGGAGAGACTTCCGGCCGGTGGTCCGCACGCTCTGGTCGTTGCTCATCTTGTCCGTAACGGGAGCGTTATATGTCTTTGCCCCCGCGCCTATATGGAACCTGCTGCTCGTCTTCATGCTGTTCATCACGGCCAGTGCTATTATCAAATGGCTGTATGCGCTGAGCGGCTTGCGTTGGCGCTTTTCAGGGTTAGGGCACGCATGGGCCGTGGGTGTCACCTCGTATTCATCACCTTCACGCGCCTGTTCTTCCGTTCGGGTTCCAATCTCGACCCGGCCATTGCCAACGAAACGGCATGGCGCATCGCCACGGAAATGGTGAACCAAATGGGGACGGCATGGAACGCCAACGTGGGCGATATTATTCTGGCCTACGACAAGGTGTTTGCCCTCTTCGCCTTAGGCATGGTCATACATTGGTTGCCGGACAACTGGAAACGCCGTTATCGCATTTGGTTTGCACGCATGCCGTTGCCGTTGATGGCCGCAGTTGTCGTACTGACCGTTTTCATCGCTTACCAGTCGTCACGGCGGAAATGCAACCGTTCATCTATTTCCAATTCTAAGAAGGGCCGCCTCAGTCTTTCCCATCCTTCCGATGCCATGCGCACCTGGGGCCACACCGCTTTGCGATACTGTCAAAATGACAATCCGCACCCGGCAAGATTCCGCCATTTGTACCCCGAAGCGGAAGCTTTTGGAAATATACGATTCTCGCCACGTGGGGAGAAAACGGTTTGTCACCCATTCAGGACCTATACTTTCAAAAAGCCAAACGAAAAGCCATGACTTGCGCCTACGCTTCAACGCAGAGCAAGCCAATCCCGGATTTACACAACGATTTGACAGTCGAATCCCGTAAACCCAAGGAGGCGAAATAGAGAAAAAAGAGCCCGTATCGGCATCTCGTCTACACGTTTTCAGGTCTTTTTTCAGACAACGTGAGGAAGTGAATTATACGAGATGCGGACAAAAAAAGTGTTTTTTCAGCCGAACGGTTTTTCGTTCGGCTGAGATTGAATCGCCGTTTGGCTAAACAAAGTAAAAATAAAGCAGAGAATTGTGAATAAAATGTATTCGGTCAGTCGTAAAAGTCAACTTATTGGCACACAAAATCTCATTTTCTTTTTCAATGAAAAAGACACATAGCTTACATTTTGTCACTTGTCGGCCTTTTCCGTGCAACAGGAGGGCAAGGTGGCTTCCGTTGGTATCAAGTGTCCGGCGTATGGCATTTGTCGGGAGGTTTGGCCTGAGATTTAGGAATAATTCCGTAACTTTGTGCCATGAAAACCACGATTAAGCGAGAGCAGAGGCAAGCTTGCTTGCTTCTGCCGAGCGTGAGTGTTTATCTAATACCCGATAGTGTAGGATATAATTGCTTAAAAATATAAAAAAATGGAAAAAGAAATTCAAGAGAACAACCGTCACGTCGCTTTGCCATACGCCAACGGTCCGGTGCACATCGGTCATCTGGCAGGGGTGTATGTTCCGGCAGACATTTACGTGCGTTACCTCCGTTTGAAGAAGGAAGACGTGCTTTTCATCGGCGGTTCCGACGAGCATGGCGTGCCCATCACCATCCGGGCCAAGAAGGAGGGCATCACGCCGCAGGACGTGGTAGACCGTTACCATAAAATCATCAAGGACTCTTTCGAGGAATTCGGCATTTCGTTCGATGTGTACGGGCGCACGACGTCCAAAGTGCATTGTGAGACGGCTTCGGAGTTTTTCCGTACCTTGTACGACAAGGGCGAGTTCGTGGAGAAAACCTCCATGCAGTATTACGACGAGGAGGCACATACTTTCCTGGCCGACCGTTACATTACGGGCGAATGCCCCCATTGCCATGCAGAGGGGGCATACGGCGACCAGTGCGAGAAGTGCGGCACGTCGCTGTCTCCCACCGACCTGATTAACCCCAAGAGTGCCCATCAGCGGCTCGAAGCCGGTGATGCGCGAGACGAAGCATTGGTATCTGCCGTTGGACAAGCACGAGGCATGGCTGCGCCAGTGGATTCTGGAAGACCACAAGGAATGGCGTAACAACGTGTACGGGCAGTGCAAGAGCTGGCTCGACATGGGTTTGCAGCCCCGTGCCGTGAGCCGTGACTTGGACTGGGGCATTCCCGTGCCGGTGGAAGGTGCCGAGGGCAAGGTGCTTTATGTGTGGTTCGATGCGCCCATCGGCTATATCAGCAATACGAAGGAGTTGCTGCCCGATTCGTGGGAGACGTGGTGGAAAGATCCCGAAACCCGGTCTGGTGCACTTCATCGGGAAGGACAATATCGTGTTCCATTGCATCGTGTTCCCGGCCATGCTGAAGGCCGAGGGAAGCTATATCCTGCCGGACAACGTGCCGAGCAACGAGTTCCTGAATCTGGAGGGCGACAAGATTTCCACGTCGCGTAATTGGGCGGTGTGGTTGCATGAGTACTTGCGCGATTTTCCGGGCAAGCAGGACGTATTGCGCTATGTGCTGACGGCCAATGCCCCGGAAACGAAAGACAACGATTTTACGTGGAAAGACTTCCAGGCGCGTAACAACAACGAACTGGTGGCCGTGTACGGCAATTTCGTGAACCGTGCCTTGCAGCTTACGCAGAAGTATTACGACGGTGTGGTGCCCGCCTGCGGCGAGCTGACGGAGTATGACCGCCAGACGCTGGATGAGTTCAAGGACGTGAAAGCGAAGGTGGAAGAATTGCTCGACGCGTTCAAATTCCGCGACGCGCAGAAGGAGGCGATGAACCTGGCACGCATCGGTAACAAATATATCGCCGACAGCGAGCCTTGGAAAGTGGTGAAGACCGATCCTGAGCGGGTGAAGACCATCATCTACATCTCTTTGCAGCTCACGGCCAATCTGGCCGTCGCTTTCGAGCCGTTCCTGCCTTTCAGCAGCGAGAAGCTCCGTAAGATGTTGAATATGGAAAGTTTCGAGTGGAACCGCTTGGGACGGACGGACCTCTTGCAGGCCGGTCACCGGTTGGCCAAGCCGGAATTGTTGTTCGAGAAGATAGAAGACGACGTAATCGAAGCGCAGGTACAGAAGTTGCTGGACACGAAAAAAGCCAATGAGGAAGCCAACTATAAAGCCAAGCCCATCCGCGAGAATATCGCATTCGAGGACTTCCAGAAGCTGGACATCCGTGTGGGGACGGTATTGGAATGCACCAAAGTGCCCAAAGCGGACAAACTGTTGTGCTTCAAGATTGCCGACGGGTTGGAAAACCGCACGATTGTGAGCGGTATCTCCAAATTCTACAAGCCCGAGGAACTGGTGGGCAAGCAGGTTTGCTTCATTGCCAATCTTGCTCCCCGCAAATTGAAAGGCATCGAAAGCCAAGGCATGATACTCTCGGCGCTGAACTATGACGAGTCGCTGAGTGTCATTACCGTAGACCGCGAGGTGAAGCCCGGTTCTGAGGTCTGCTGACTCCGGCAGGGCCGTCAATGACGATGGACTGTATTTCATAAAAGGAGAGGATACCGTGGCCGGTTCCTCTCCTTTCTGTTTATAGTCCGCCGTCTACCATCCATATTCCCTGCGGGTTGTCGCGACGCAAAGCGAATATGGCGGTTTTCAGTCTTTCCGTCCGGAGTCGTCAGTTTGTAGAACACGATGACGCCTATATAGTCTTTCTTTTCTTTGGCTTGACTGACTGCTGAAACCTTACAGCCTTTCATGTTTTCGGTGAGTGTAGGAAGTTGGCCCGTGTAATAGTAGAGTGCTTCGCCGGCCATTTGGGGCTTGCCGTCGGTAAGGGCCTCAGGATTCTTTGTGCGGCTTCCCGGGCGGTTTCGTTCGTTAGTTTTCTCAGGCGTACCGGGGCTTTGATGGCCGGGGTGTGGGCGGACAGCCAGGTCACTTGTGTGGTGTCGGGGCGTTGCACGAGCACGTTGGGGACGAGTGGCAAGTTGTAGACAATATGTTCGCTTTTCAACACCAATGTTTTTTGGCCGTCACGTTCCCACCAAATCTGCACCTGTTGCAGCAGACCGTCCCGTTTGGAGAAGATGTTTTCCGTTGTGCACCGGTAGCTTTTTTCTTCTTTCTCAAGCAAGGACGCACTGATGGCGTTGCCATACACATCGGTGTGGGTCACGATGGTGATGGTGGAATCGGTCTCCGTCATTTCCGCGTGTGCTTGCGGGTTGCCGGATAGTGCCGCTTTTTGTTGCTCCAAGAGTGTTTCCGGACGAAGCAAGGAAGAAAATCCTTCTGCAAAATTGCACTTCTCGTCACCATATACGGCAAGGCCGCCTGTGGTCCACATGTATTGTTTCCCGTCGTCGGAAACGATGGTGCGTCCTCCTTCTTTTTCCAACCGCCAGAATGTCTTTTGGTTTTGGCGCAAGGATTCCAGGCTGATTCTCATGAAGCCGGATTCCGGATTGATGTAGGCGAAATTTTCGTTAGGCGTAGTACGGGCGTAAACCGACATGGAGAAGCTGGCCGCACTGCGTGAACTCTTGATAGACTGGTCGAAAATGAGGGGGATGGAAGGAACAGCCTCTGCCTGGGTTGAGAAGAAGTTGCTGAGTCCCGTGCCTAATCCTGCCATGAAGATGGCCACGGCTGCCGCTATTTGTATCCATTTGTGTGACGGATGCTCCTTCGGTTTAGCCGTCGTCTGAAGAGGAGAGATGCTGACGGCCGGTTGGGTTTTCCCGAACGAGGGGGCGTGTTTGGGTGTAAGTAAGTTTACCGTGTGCATGAAGTCTTCGTAATAAGCACGGCATGCGGCACATTCTTTCATGTGTTGTCTGCAAGCTTCTGTAATGGCCGGGTCGGTTTGCTTGTCGCATAAGTCGGCCATATATTTCTTAAAATCTTCACATTTCATGATGTTCTGTTTTTTTAGGGTTTTGTACTTTAGGATTTGATTCCTTTTCTGATTTTTTCGATTCCGTATTGGAATCGGGATTTGGCGGTCGTGACCGGAATGTCCAAAATGGCGGCAATGTCTGAGAAACTGTTGTTGCCGTGGATGCGGAGCCGGATGACTTCGGCTTGTTCTTCGGGGATTCCCGCCAGCAGGGTCGAGATAAGCCGGAACTCTCGTTCGAAGTTTTCCACTTGTTCTTCACAGATGTGCGACACTTGTTCTATCGGTACGAATGCTCGTACCTGCCGTCGGCGTAGCCGGTCGGTACAGAAATTGGAAAGGCTTCGATAGAGGTAGCTGCGCAAGTCTGCCAAGGGCTGCCCTCCTGCATCTTGTCTTTTAGTATGCAGTTGCAGGAAAATGTCTTGTACGGCATCTTCGGCATCGTCCACGTTCCCCAGCCGGTAACAGGCGTATTGCAGCAAGTGAGGTCTTTCGCTCTCCATCAATGCGGCTATCTCCCGATTCGGTTCCTCTTCCGGATGACTGTTTAGGGTTTGTTTCATATTTCATTCATGTTTTTTAGACTGCAATCTGTAATAATGACGCAGCAGGACGGTAAAAGACGTAAAAACTGCCTTCTTTTTTTGTATATCGGGGATAAAAAAAGAAAAAAGGCAGTTTTTACGCGGAAAAATAAGGGTTCTGTTTAAGGCAGGTCTTCATTGTGCTCTCCAAGGTCTTGCCGGGGAAGATGGGCTGCCAGCAGTATCCAGCCTGAAACACCGGCTACGATGGAACCGCAAAGGATACCCAGTTTCGCATCATTGAGGAGCGTGCTGCCTCTATACCTATATTATAATAAGAGAGGTCGGCAATGAACATGGAGACGGTAAAACCTATGCCCGTCAGCATGCAGACGCTGAAAAAGTTTTTCCAGTTGCAGCCTTGGGGCAGTTGGACGAATCCCAACTTGACTGCCAGCCAGGAGAACGAGAATACGCCTACGAACTTCCCGACGGCCAATCCTAAAAAGACTGCCAGGCCTACGCCGTTGAGCAGACTGTCCATACTGATGCCTTCCAAGTTCACTCCTGCATTGGCGAAAGCGAAGACCGGAATCACGAAATAGTTGATGGGGTTCTGTAAAGCGTCTTCCAAATCCTGTAAGGGGCTGATCGTACGGTCCGAGGCATGTTCTATGTTTTTGAGCAACATGATTTGCTCATTGGACAGGATAGTAGTCCCCTTGTGGTTGGTGGTTGCCTGGTCTATGGGGAAACGGTTGATTTTGTTTCGCAGATGTTTGACAAAGTGAAGGGCGGAGACTCCGGGGCGTGCCGGAACGAAAAATGCTACGACCACTCCGGCTATGGTGGCATGAATGCCGGAATTCAGCAGGGAGTACCAGACAAATGTTCCGATGACGATGTAGAACATCTTGGATATGACATGGCGTCGGTTGCCGATGGCTAAAATCACAAGTAGGAGACCGGCATAAGCCAGGTATTGCAAATGTAGTTCGGATGAATAGAAAACGGCAATGACCAGAATGCCGCCCAAATCGTCGGCCACGGCCAACGTCGCCAAGAATATCTTCAGGCCGATGGGGACTCGTTTGCCGAACATGGAGAGTACCCCCAATGAGAACGCGATGTCGGTAGCCATGGGGATGGCCGTCCCCCGTAGCATAAGGGCATCGTCAGGGCAGGTGAGAAAAAAAATCAGTACGGGGATGGCCATGCCGCCGCAGGCTCCGATGATGGGGAGCAAGGCTTTCTTCAGTGTAGACAGTTCTCCCACCAGGATTTCCCTTTTGATTTCCAGTCCCACGGAAAAGAAAAACAAAGCCATGAGGAAATCGTTGATAAAGTCCATCAGGCTGAGGCTTTCTTTACCGTGGCTGAACAGATTGAAGTTACCGATAGAGAAACTGACCGGCTTCTCCCACAAGGAACGGTAGGCGTCTCCCCAACCGGAATTGGCCACTATCATGGCTACAATCGTGACGATAATCAGAATCAGGCTGGAGTTCACGTATTTCCTGAACATGCTAAGAAAAGTGTAATTCCTCATGGCTTTTAGGGATTGGGGGTAAGTTCTGGTTTTAATTTTTGCTGTTCCATACGATGGGGGTGCCCGTGGTCGTAATGCCTTCGGCTTGGATGCTGAGTACCGTGGGTTTGCTGTTGTTATACAAATTGACGGTGGCCTTTCCTTCGGCATCGAATTTCATGTTCGGGACCCAATATAAGGTACGACGGTAGTCTTTCGTATCCGGCAGGGGCTTTTGGCTGTAGTCGGGACTGTAGAAATCTTCGCATACGGCGTATCCGTCCAACACGTAACGTCGGTCACGGTATGTCGGCTGGTAGCCGTCGTTGGGAAATAGACGGTAGTCGATGATGACATCCGGTTGGTTGTCGCCTTTGTACCTGGAGCTGCCTTGTTCGCGGGGAGCGTAATCCGTGTAAATATAAAGCTTGTCCAAGTTTCGGAGGTGTCTGTAAGCTTCCATTTTGCCTTCTCCGGCCGTGATGACGGGAGGAATCTCAATTTGCGTGCCGTTGGCCATGCGTGGCGGAGCAACGTTTTTGCGGGTACTCTTCAGGTTTATCGGTTTACCGTCGTACCGGACTTGTAGGAAATAGTCCCTGTCCATGCCCATGTCTCCGATATAGGTCAGGGCGACTTGCTGCGGAAAGGTGACCCAGTTGTGCGTACCGGTGCTCATGCCATAGTCGGCCGTGAGGTTGAATGCCTCGTAAGCGTCGACTACCAAGGCCGGTTTGCTAAGGTCGAGCTTGCGCAGTCCTCCCCGTTTGGTGCGTACGGTTATCGTGGCAAGCTGGCGGTCTGTGAAAGATGTTTGGCCGCCTTGGCTGTCGAACCGTTCGTCTGCGTCATAGCGCGGCGCATCCTGGTAATAGCTGTACGGTTTGGGGAATAAGGGATTGAACCGGTTTAATTTGACAAAATAGTCCGGATAAGCCTCCTCGTTGGTGAAGTCTTTCTTCATTTTGTCCTTGATGTAGTCTTCTCCTTTATCTTTGTCCGCAGCCGGAAGGAACAGGATGTATTTGTCATAAAGTAAAGGCGTCTTCATATAAAACATTCCATTCTCCGTCGTTTGCATGAGGTCCATGGTCTGGTTGCCTTGTATGAATGTGGGCCATACATTGACTTCTTCTTTCAGGTTGCTCATGATGGAACCCGTGGTGAACGGATCACGTTGGTTGTCCCGAAGCATTTGGGTCAGTGGGTTATTGTCTGTGGTGTTGCCGGATTCAAGTCCATTGTTTTCTTGGTTCGGGTGGTCTGCGGCTTCCATGATGTCTTCTATGGTAGCGTCCCGTTCTACGGAAGTGTCCGGAGCGCGCATGGTTCCTGTTCCGGGTAACCAGTTTTCTTCTTTGACATACGTTCCGTAGGCCAACCGGAAGTCTTCTATCCTGTTCACGCAACCGGAAATGGTTTGCAGTTGTTCCGGCATGTGCTGGATGGTCATGGGTTCGACGCCCGACATGGTTTTCCACGAATAACGTCGCCATCCCTGTACCATCATGAGGAGATCAAGTGCCTGGCGGCGGATACTGTCGTCCGCTTCGAAGTAGTAACCCGGATTCTCGACGAAACCTTTCAGTTCGCTTCCCAACAGCATTTCCGTGAGGATGTTGCCGTTGTCGTATGTCAGTTCGTCCGTGGCATGGTCCCGTATAGCCAATGACACATTGGGCGTGCCGGTGGTCGGGTTCGTCAGTTGGAGTTGCAGGGAGATGGGCTCGAAAGGTTCGTATTGTGCTTTTACCCCGTCGACGGTTAATTGCGGTGTGTCATATTCGTGGTGGTTGACGAATATCAGGCGGTCGGCGTACACACGTCCTTTCCCGTCGAACAGCGTAAACTGGTTTACTCCCGTAGGAAGCTGGTCGGACGGAATTTCTACGGTCGCTTTGCCGCCGTCGTCGAGCTTGATGTCATAATAGGCTTTCGATACGCCGTTGTGCATGACCTGCAGGCCGAGAACCGGTTTCGGGTTCGGAAGGCCGGAGGATTGGATAGAGGCGTTGACGACCTCCCCTTTTTGTACGACAGCCATGGCGCAGCCTCCTTTTCCGGTTCGGGCAATGCGTATGTATAATCATACCCTTCGTATCGGAATACGGCTTTATATTTCTCTCCGGCCGATATGTCCGGTAAAGTGAATATGCCGCGTCCCCGGTTCGTGGTTTTGGTCCGGGCGATTTCCTTCCCGTTTTTATCCTGTATGGATAGCTCGATATCGATGTGTTTTCCTTCCTCGGTGTTGGCTTCGAACGCTACTCTTCCGGTAGTGCCTTTCACGATGTCTCCTCCTTCGGGATAGAAGCGGAGGTCGAGTTTCGGCTTGCCTTTGTCGGATTTGAAGTATCTTCGCATCGGCCTGAGCGTCATGTCTTTGACGTAATCTCCGGGAGTTTGCGGTTGGTCGAATACCGGGAATACACGTGAATAAATCTTATCATAATCCCGGAAAAAGTCTTTGGCCATTGATTTAAAGTAGAACATCAGTTCCGTCCATTTTGAATGCGGGTGTTCATACTGCCCGAAGTTCAGCATCCAACGGGTGTATGCCCTTAATTCATAATATCCGGCGTACAGGGAGTCGGTAAGCGCAAAAGCCCCGTGTCCCGTCCCGTCCGGCATTTCCACCTGTTGACGTTCTACCAGATAACCGTCGGGTGTGAGCAGTTCTACATATAATATTTTACTGAGGTCGGTCAGGGTCTGCCGGTCTGAGCGCGTGACGTAGGCTTTATACCATATCGTGTCGCCTACGAAATAGCAGGTGTTGTCGATGTGGAGAAAGACTTTTTCTTGGGGAATGGCCGTACCGAATTTTTCTACTTTCTGGCTTAAGGCCTCTGGGGTGGCAGAGGTTTGCGCTGCGTTTTCCCCTTGTCCCCATACGAAGAGAGAAGAGCAAAATGCAATACCGAGTGCAATGTTACGTTTCATGATATTTCGTTTAGGTTTGATAAGTACAAAGATAGTAATAAAATCTCCCATCAATAAATTTCTACCAAGAATTTCTTAGGTGATGTCCGCCGTTTATTGTTTTTTATATCTATCTTTGCCCCAAGTAAAATTATTATGAAACTCAATTATACACATAAAGACTCTTATTATGACACTTATTAAATCTATTTCAGGCATACGCGGAACTATCGGTGGCCACGTGGGCGACACGCTGAATCCGTTGGATATTGTGAAGTTTGCATCTGCATACGCTGCATGGATTCGCCGGACGACTACGGTGAAGAGCAATACTATCGTGGTGGGACGGGATGCACGCATTTCCGGCGAGATGGTCAAGAACGTGGTGTGCGGCACACTGATGGGCATGGGGTTCGATGTGGTCGACATCGGACAGGCCTCCACGCCGACCACCGAACTGGCTGTAACGATGGAAAGAGCCTGCGGCGGCATCATCATCACGGCCTCGCATAACCCCCGGATGTGGAATGCTTTGAAATTATTGAATGAAAAAGGGGAATTCCTCAATCAAGAGGAGGGAAACGAAGTATTGCGTCTGGCCGAGGAAGAGGCGTTTGAATATGCCGACGTGGACCATCTGGGGCACTATCGGGAAGACCAGACGTACGACCAAAAGCACATCGACTTGGTCAAAAACCTGAAATTAGTGGACGTGGAGGCGATTCGCAAGGCGCATTTCCGCGTGGCCATAGACACGGTCAATTCCGTGGGCGGCATCATCCTGCCCCGGTTGTTGGAACAATTAGGAGTGGAGCAGGTCACGGGGCTGTTTACGGAGCCGACGGGGGACTTCGGCCATAACCCCGAACCTTTGGAAAAGAACTTGGGCGACATCAAGGCTTTGATGCAAAAAGGCGGCCACGATCTGGCATTCGTGGTAGACCCGGACGTAGACCGTCTGGCCATGTTCTGCGAGGACGGGACGATGTACGGCGAGGAATATACCTTGGTGACGGTGGCGGACTATGTGTTGCAGCATACGCCGGGGAACACGGTGTCTAACTTGAGTTCCACCCGTGCCTTGCGCGATGTGACCCGTATGCGCGGAGGGGAATACAGCGCGGCTGCGGTCGGCGAGGTGAACGTGGTGGCCAAGATGAAAGAGACCCGTGCCGTGATTGGCGGGGAAGGTAACGGCGGGGTGATTTATCCGGAGGCGCATTACGGGCGCGACGCATTGGTCGGCATTGCCCTCGTGTTGACCTATCTGGCCCGGACGGGAAAGAAAATGTCCGAACTGCGTGCCACCTATCCGTCATACTTCATGGCCAAGAACCGTATCGACCTGACGCCGGAGACGGATGTGGATGCTATTCTGGAGAAAGTAAAAGACATGTATAAGGACGAAGAGGTGAACGACATCGACGGAGTGAAGATTGATTTTCCCGACAAATGGGTGCATTTGCGTAAAAGCAATACAGAGCCGATTATCCGTGTGTATTCCGAGGCAGCCACGCAGGCCGAGGCGGAGGAAATCGGGCGGAAAGTCATGGACGTGGTCTATTCGCTGGCTTGACGAACCTGTTCATCATTAACCTGAGAAATATGAAAAAACTGTTATTGTATGTGTGGGGCTTGCTCTTCTGTTTGGGGATGCAGGCCGGTGGAGAACGGGAAACGGTGCTGTTGCGGGACGGATGGCGGTTTACCCGTGCGGACAATGAGTCGTTCGGCGGAGTGCAGGTGGACGACGGAAAGTGGAAACGCGTGTCCGTGCCCCACGATTGGGCGATAAGCGGGCCGTTCGATGCGAACAACGACCGGCAGTTCATGGCCATCGAGCAGGACGGACAGAAAGAAGCCAGAACCAGTCCGGACGTACGGGAGGACTGCCTTTCGTTGGCGTAGGCTGGTACAGGCTGCATTTCGACGTGCCTGGTTTCGGGGCGGACAAGCGCGTGGTGCTGATGTTCGACGGGGCGATGAGCCACGCGCAAGTCTATGTCAACGGAAAGAAAGTGGGGAATTGGCCGTATGGCTATAATTCCTTTTATTTCGACGTGACGGATGCCGTGAACGCAAAAGACAATGTGTTGGCGGTGCGCTTGGAGAATGAACCCGAAGCTCTCGCTGGTATCCGGGGGCCGGGTTGTACCGTAACGTGCATCTGGTCGTGTCGGGCAAAGTCGGGGTACGTACATGGGGCACGACCGTCACCACGCCGGCGGTGCGTGAGGATTTTGCGAAAGTGAAGGTGCGTACGGAACTGGAATATCCCGACGGCACGGACTGCAAGGATATCCGTCTGAAAACCGTCCTGCGTGCCCCCGGAGGACAAAAAGTGGCGGAGCGCGAAACCGCCTTGTCGCCGTATGACGAAGGCGTGCTCGAACAGGATTTCGTGGTGGACCGCCCCTGTTGTGGGATTGCGAACATCCGAACCTCTACCGGGCGGACACGGAGGTGTACTATCAGGGACGTTTGAGCGACACCTACCGGACCACGTTCGGCATCCGTACGATTGAAGTCGTCCCTGAAAAAGGCTTCCTGTTGAACGGGAAAAGGTTGGTTTTCCACGGCACGTGCAATCATCACGACTTGGGACCGTTGGGCACGGCGGTGAACATGCAGGCCATCCGTTACCGGCTGAAGATGCTGAAGGACATGGGCAGCAATGCTTACCGCACGTCGCACAACATGCCGTCGCCGGAACTGGTGCAAGCCTGCAACGAGATGGGGATGCTGTTGATGGTGGAGACTTTCGATGAGTGGAAAGCCAAGAAAATGGCCAACGGTTATAACAAGTACTACGACGAGTGGGTGGAACGCGATTTGGTGAATGTGGTGCGTCATTACCGCAACGACCCGTCGGTCGTGATGTGGTGCATCGGCAACGAGGTGCCCGACCAAGGTTCGGCGCAGGGAGCAAAGCTTTGTCGGATGATGCAGGACATCGTGCACCGCGAAGACCCCACGCGGCCCTGCACACAGGGCATGGACCGTGTGGATGCCGCCATTAAGAGCCACGTGGCGGCCATCATGGACATCCCGGGCTTCAATTACCGTTCTAATCTTTACCAGAAAGCTTATAAGGCATTGCCGCAGCAAGTGGTACTGGGGTCGGAAACGGCTTCTACGGTAAGCTCGCGCGGCGTGTATAAGTTCCCTGTGGAACGCAAGGCCGGGGCGAAATACGACGACCATCAGTCGTCTTCCTACGATGTGGAACATTGCCCGTGGAGCGACTTGCCGGAGGACAACTTTATCCTGTCCGAGGATTTGCCCTACGATATGGGCGAGTTCGTGTGGACAGGCTTCGACTACTTGGGCGAGCCGACGCCGTATTATGACGATTGGCCTAGCCATTCTTCGCTGTTCGGCATCATCGACTTGGCTTACCTGCCCAAGGACCGTTATTACCTTTACCGCAGCCAATGGAACAAGGCAGCGGAAACCTTGCACATCCTTCCCCACTGGAACTGGCCGGGGCGTGAAGGCGAGGTGACTCCGGTATTCGTGTACACCAATTACCCTACGGTGGAACTTTTCATCAATGGCAAGAGCCAAGGGAAACGTACGAAAGATACCACCGTCAAGCTCGACGAGACGGAAAACGATGAGGCGCGCCGTGCTTTGGCCCGCCAGAAACGTTACCGGCTGATGTGGATGGACACGCGTTACGAGCCGGGCGAGGTGAAGGCTGTGGCCTACGACGAAAATGGACGGAAGCGTGCGGAGCAGATCGTCCGTACGGCAGGTAAGCCTTACCGCATCGTATTGAAGGCCGACAAGGACACGTTGGACGCGGATTTGCGGGATGAGGACTTGGCTTTTGTCACGGTCAGCGTGGTGGACCGCGAGGGCAACCTCTGTCCCGACGCACAGCATACGGTGAAGTTTTCTGTCCGTGGATCCGGGTATTACAAGGCCGGAGCCAACGGCAACCCAGTGTGTCTTGAACCGTTCGGCCGGCCGCAAATGCCGGTGTTCAACGGACAGATGACCGCCATCGTGGCGGAAAAGGGACAAGCCGGAACCCTTCGCCTGAAAGCGGAAGCCAAAGGACTGAAGTCCGCCGAACTGGTCTTGGCTGTCAAGCGGACGGAATAAGCTCGGAGGGAGGAGGAAATCCCTTTTTTCTATTCCTGTGCCTCTGGGGCGTAGGTCTCGATGAAATCCTTCTCGAAAGGAAGCGTACGGAGCACGTTCAGGTGAGAACGTGCTTCTTCTTTTTTATGCAAGGCCAGACAAATCCGTACCATCTGTTTGAGCAGGAGCGGAGACGGGCCGTTGGTATTCAAGTCCGCTTTGCCCAGTTCGTAAGCGATGGGGTATTGTTCCGAAGCGATGCAGTAGTCCATCAGGAAGTAATTCCGGGCGTTTTCGAGGTTACCGTCGCGGTTATGCAGGTAAATGGGGCGGCTTGTCGGCGGTAACATGTCTATGGGTACCTTGGGCACGTCGTTTTCGTCTTCCATTCGCGAAATGGCGTAGTAAGCCGCCACCGTGCTGTAGGTCAGGTCGGAGCGGGAAGCCGTGGCTTGCATGCTCTTCCAGTCCTGCCGTTCCAGTTCGCGCTGCATCTTGGCGGTAGGGCGCACGTAGGGCGGTACCATTCGTTCATACCCACGGCACCGGCTCCCAAAATGAGGATGAATCCCATGGCTTTCCATTCGTCGAGCGGACGGTTGTAAGCCGGTGGGGTGAACAACCCCGAGAGTTTTTTCCGGCTGAAAGAACGTACGAAGGCGGCTTGGCAGGCCAGAATGAGGAGGATGCAGAAAGGAATGCCGAGCAGTTTGCCCGTTTCCGCCTGATAGTAAACATCGAAACCGTGGTAGACGACCACATAAATAAAAACGAATGCCGGGATGTATTTCAGGTATCCGAACCGGCCGCGCAACCTGAAGACGTAACCGGACAGCCAAGAGATGAGGGTAAGCATGCCCGAGAGAAGGGCACCGCCCCAAAAAGGCGAATGGAACGCTTGGAGCAAGGCACGCCCGATAATCCACAACGAACCGTAAGAGGTTTCCCATAGCGGGCGCATGGCTCCTTGGGCTGTGCTGAAGAAACTGTACTGTTGGGCGATGTAAAGCACGTCGCCGTAATAAATGCCGAAAAACATCCAGAAGCCGAAAAAGAACAGTTTCAGGGCGTCCGGCCACGCTGTCATTACACGTGAAGTACGGTTTTCCGGTGAAGGGTTTTGCTGTCTGTTCATAGTCGTATGGGGTTAAAGGGTTAATTTATGCAGCCAGTATCCGGCCTTTTCTTTGATTTCCGTTTGTTGTTTTTCCAACTCTTGGATGATACCGCATTGTTGTACGGTGCCCCGGACAGCCAACGCGTCGTCCACGGCGGTTTCCTCGCCGCCGTCGATACCGAAACCGGCAAGGGAACCTGTCGAGATGTCCTTTGTGGCATCGGCTATGATCTGCCGGTTGAGTGTCGTGGCGGCGGTTTCCCATTTCCGGATGACGGGCAGGCAGAGCGACGGGATAAAGTCCTTGCCATAGGTATCGGGGTATATCTCGTGCAAGAGGTTCCACGTCCAAGCCCAGGCGAAGTCGTCATACCGGTCGTGGATAAGCCGGAGCCGTTCTCCCAATTTTTCTATGCGGTCGAGTTGTCCGTTGGCGATGATTCTGGTAATGTCATTGATTTCGCTTATGGGTGCCAGCATGCCGCCGATGTCTCCCCAGCGGTCGCTGCATGCCGCACGGGGATGCAGGGCTTCGCATAGCCCGTCCGAGGGCATGCCCTCATGCGCCTCTAATTGCCGGATCAGTTGTTCGCCCAAGTAACGGTCTAAAGCCAGCCGGTACCATTCTATGCCTTGCTTCACCGATTTCTCTTTGAGCCACAGGTCGTTCCATGTGATTTCTTGGGTGTCTGCGTCGAAGCGTCCGCTTAATTCTTCCAAGGTAATCCGTGCCCGGAACACCCGCCCCATCGTATAAGGGGAGAACGTTTCGAAGGAGATCCGGTCCGTTTGAGGCACTTGGGGCGGGCGGCCGTCGCGTGCAGGCCATTTCCCGATATCGCGTAGCGTTCCCACGCCCCTCAGGGTAATGCCGGGAATCACGTAATGGGACGAGCCTTGCTCCACGAGGTAAGAGAATGGCCATTCGCTGCTGTCGGTACCGGGGGCGCAATGTCCCATGACTAGCGAAAACGCTCCGATATGCGCGGGCCACGAGATGTGGCTGCCCGAAGCGGTTTTGCATCCCCGTTCCAGCACACCGTGGTGTCGGGGGCCGAGCTTGTAGGCGTGGTTGCTCTGGTTGGTGCCCGAACCGGCGTTCATGAACGAGAACATGCCGCCTATCAACAGCGTGGACTTGTGGTGCGTCACCGTATAGGGACCGGCCAGGATGGCGCATGCCTCACCCTGCTCCGCCTGGCAGTTGCAACCGAAATAGGAGTCTGTGGCGGAAAATCCGTGCCCGATGGAAGAAGCTTGTCCTACATGGCAACGGGTGAGCGTCGCGCCGTCGGTGACATGGCAACCGGTTTGCAGGATGAAATCACGGGCGATGACCAAGTCACCCACGAAGGTAGGGGCGTCCGGATGGCTGCATATCGTGCCGTTTTCCAACCGGACGGCACCTTCCAAACGGCTGCAAGGCCCGATTTTCACGTTGTGGATCAGGCCGCAGCGGAGTATCCGTGTGCCCTCGCTTATCTTGCCGCGGTTGCCGGTTTGCCGTGCGGCGTAGTCCGAAACCAACCGGCGGAGGTTTTGCGTCAACAAGGCATCGTGGCGTACATGGCTTGCATGTACGCTTCCTGTGCCGACAGGCGGTCGTGAATGAGGATGTCCCGTCCTCCGCTTTCGCTCATGACATGGAGTTCCGTACCGTTCCCGAAAGAAGAGGGGCCGGTCATGGCAATGGTGTCCGTATGGAGGATGATGCAGCCTGGGGCGATGTCGTAATGGGCGATATACTCGTGGACGTGGGCTATCAGACAGTCGTCGCCCACGGTGGTACAGTGCAGCGTGGCATGGCGGATACCCGTATGGAACGTGATTCCGCCCGGCAGCGTGACGGTCTTTTGGAAATTCCCGATACGGTTGGAGCCGGAGAAATGCACGTACGCTAGATGGCGAAGGTCGATATCCGGATGGACTTCAATCAGTTGCCAGTTCTCGGCCGTGCAGCCTTGCTGTTCCAGTTGTCGGATTTCGGTGGGAAGCAGTTGTCGGTATGCAGTGTCGGTATGTGTCTGTAGTTCCATGTCTTTTTCTATGCTGATTTGTTCAAGTTCCTATTTGGAGGTATAAAGAAACGTTTTTTTTTTGAAAGTCAGTTGAGGTTTGCCTTATTTTTTTTGCAAGATACCCCGGACGGGGAGGGCTGCGAAGTGCATACCGTGGGTGGGCGTGCCGGACTTTGGAAGCAGGGCTTTGTCAAATGAAATCCTGCCTCAAGGAGTGGGCGGATTTACCTTGCGGCAAATGATTTTTTGTTCTGCGCCAAACGAAAAATCGTTCGCAGGAGATTGGAAAATCGTTTGCAGGAGATTTTTTGCCGTTCTCTGTAGGTTTGTATTTTATTGTGGGTGAGGTGGTTGCGTGATGTGCGGAGAGAGCGGAGATGCGAGACTGTAATGTCCTGTTTTTTTAAGGCTTCATCGTAGGGCATAAAAAAAGGGTCAGCGCTCTGACCCAACCTTTGTTAACCTTAAATCTAATACTATGAAAAACACGATACAAAGGTAGGGAGTTTCGGCTTTCCGGCAAAATATCCGGCTTTTAATATCGAAAAAACGGCTTTTTCTTGATTTAAATATCAATACGGAGTGCTTTTTTGTGCTAACTTTGTTGGACAAGAACAAATATATGATACAAGAATGCTCTGTAGACAATGGATTTGGTTGAAAAGGTTCAGGCATCGTCGCGGATACGGTGTGCATTCTCCCTTTGCGTTCGACTTCCTGACGTATGTGGTGTATGAGCGTGGGGAATATTACGCCTATCGGGAACTGAAGAAACGTTATCCCGTGGTTTGCCTGTGCGGGGGCTTGCACCGGTTGAAATGCCGCAAGTTTCTTTTTCGTCTGTCCAATTACGTGCATCCCTCGCTGATCCGGATATATGGGCACGTGAAAGAGGCGGAAACGGCTTACTTGGCAGCGGGATGCCGTTCGGCCGCGGTATGCCAGGACTTGTTTTGGAAGGTGAGGGTACGGGAGAACGGAGGTTTCGTGCGGCAGAAGGAACTGATGGTCGTGGGGAGGGGGATTGCGCTCCGGCATTGGACGGCTGTGGTTTCGCGTCCGTCGACAAGGTGTTCGGTGTGCCTTCTTTTCGGCATACGGGCTTCAAAAGCGGCTTTGCGGGCGTGGAACGACGTGAAACGCTTGCCGGAAGCCGTGGTGACTTTCGATCTCTACGACTACGGTCTTGTGTTTTATGACCGTTCCAAGCAACGGCAAGATTATATTGTGAATTTTTAAATATACGGAAGGATGAAGAAAAGTAGAGTATATACCCGTACGGGCGACGGGGGAATGACCAGCCTGAGCGGGGGCGTGCGGGTGTCCAAGACGGATGTCCGCGTGGAAGCGTATGGGACGGTGGATGAGCTGAATGCCCACATCGGCGAATTGATTACTTATTTGGAACGTGAGGAAGACCGCAAGTTCCTGACAGGCATCCAATGTGACTTGTTCACGATAGGAGCCTATCTGGCTACGGAGCCCTCACGTGCGGAAAAGCTTGGCCGGGAGGTGGTGACGGAAGAAGACGTGACGCGTCTGGAACAAGCCATAGATGAGGCGGAAGACGGGCTTCCCGGATGGCGGGGATTCGTGCTTCCCGGCGGCTCCCGGGGGGCGGCCGTGTGCCATGTCTGCCGTACCGTGTGCCGCAGGGCGGAGCGGCGTATTCTGGAACTGTCCGGAAGTGCGCCGGTGATGCCGGAGGTTTGTGCGTATGTCAACCGCTTGTCCGATTATCTGTTTGTGTTGT
>ENA-OQDM01000584-OQDM01000584.1-human-gut-metagenome-genome-assembly--contig:-NODE-584-length-20195-cov-2.247758_pt1 | contig 20195 bp, 25 predicted proteins | sample MGYA00242772_ERZ504605 | MGnify/ENA primary metagenome ERZ504605 (study PRJEB26092, sample SAMD00036348) | human gut metagenome | host: Homo sapiens | study: EMG produced TPA metagenomics assembly of... | reverse complement strand
CTTACGCCCCTGGTTCGCCGTCCGCCCCTGCAGCGGCCGGCCGGCCAAGGCTCAGACTCTTTGAGGCCTGCTTCCCAGTCCTGACTTCCTGTCAGAAATAAGGCTGCGGAGGGCTTCCAGCTTCTGTACAGGGAATCTGGCGCCTCCTTTTTTCCTCTCTGCATTTTTTACATTGCGGCGGGATCTTCCTCTCTGCTTTTCACTCTGATTCTGAATCATAGGATGGTACCTCCTCCAGCCACATATTCCCCGTCGTACAGCACAACGGCCTGTCCCGGCGTGATGGCTCTCTGAGGCTCGTCAAATACACATTCCGCCAGGTCACTGCCTATTTCCCTCACTGTGCAGGGTGCTCCCTTGTGGCCATAACGGATTTTGGCGATGAAGCGGTGCTCCTCTCCGTGAAGCCCGTCCACTGCCATCCAGTTGATCCGGTTAAACCGCAGCGTTCTGGAAAATACATCACTGTTCTCCCCGATCTTAGCCAGACTTTCTCTCACTGCCCCATCCAGAAGTTCCCTCACCTGACATTCCTTCATCTCCTTCTGTGCCTCATAGCTCATGGTCTGATACATGCAGCCGCCACATGCCGGAAACTCCTGACAGGCAGGTTCTCTTGTCTCCAGCGGAGATTTCTCCAGGACCTCCAGAAGACGTCCTTCCGCCCGGCCGGAACGTTTCTTATTGATCATAAACCGGACTTTCTGTCCCGGAATTCCGTTTTTACAATTACTTTCTGGTCATCGACCCAAACAAAACCTTTGTTTGGAAATTCCACTTTTTCTATAATACCTTCGTAAATTTCACCTTTTTTCATAAATCCTCTTTCTGTTTTATAACTAGTACAGCGTTTCACGGTCCGTCTTCAAAAATCAAGCCCCGGTATCGCGCCGGGGCTTCAATTATCCGCTTCTCATATTCATACATAACAGACAGCCATTCTGATCTGCTCAAAACAGCCTCTGCAGTGAAAGTTCTTACTCTTCCTCATCCTCGAAATAATCATCGAAGTCATCATCAAAATCTTCTTCAAAATCTTCCAGATAATCCGGAGCGAAGAAACGGTATACTGCAAACGCAATACCGGCAACAGCTGCAACAGCACCGATGATCGCCAGTACCCAAAGGACTGTGTTCTTATCTTTCTCTTCTTCTTTTTTCTTCAGTGTTGCGAGCAGTTCTTCAAGTTTTGTTGTATTTAAATTCATAACACTGCACCATCCTTTCTTTCTGTTCGGCTGTACTTTCTGTCAGTAAATCTACAGCGCAGCGTTTTTTGAGGTCGCTGCACCCGAGCCTTTTTTTAATGTTCTTATTATACCACCATATGTCTGGTTTTACCAGAACTTACACAAATTTTCGCAGAAACATTCTGTAAAAAAATCGCCGTATTTCCGGCATTTCCGGAAAGATACGGCGGTTTTCTCTTATTCTTTATGGGTTCCTCGGATCACTTTGATCCCGCGTTCTTCTATCAGACCGCAGATCTGTGTTATCCGCGGACATTCCTTTTTTTCCTCATTCAGACGGCATACCCCGACATGGATGACGCTGATCTTTTCACTGACCAGCCGGTCTGCCTTTTCCAAAATCCCCTCATCTTCAGCAGGTTCTTTTGCATTGGTTTCTTTGCATCCGTTGCATGTCATCACAGCTGCCAGAATCGTATCTTCCGGATAGCCGGAAAAAAAATCTCTTCTTTCCCGAAATGCAGACAGACATCCTGCCCTGGTACACACATCATTGGAATTAAGGCATGTCAAAATCCCGATCTTTTTCATCATTTTCCCTCTATGCATCCCGCCTCACAGCCAGAATCATAAAAACAAAATATGCATCTTTCCGCGGCTGTCGTAAACGATCTCCGCTTCTACTTTATAGATCCTGCGGATCAGCTCCGGGGTCAGGACTTCTTCCGGCGTTCCGTAACCTTCCAGAACTCCGTCCTTCAGTACATAGATCTTATCACAGTATGCTGCTGCAATATTCAGATCGTGAATAGCGGAGATCACGGTTACATTAAGTTTTTTCACCAGCTCCATCAGCATGATCTGGTGGGTAATGTCCAGATGATTGGTAGGCTCATCCAGAATCAGTGCAGAAGTCTGCTGGGCAAGTGCTCTTGCCAGGATCACCCTCTGCTGCTCTCCTCCGGAAAGAGTGGAAAAGGTACGGTCTGCAAACGCCTCCATCTGTACGGTTTTCAGCGCTTCATCCACGATCTGGTAATCTTTTGCATTGTCCCGTTCCAGAGTCTTTTTATGAGGCGCACGCCCCATAAGAACCACCTCGCGGACCGTAAAATCAAAATTATAATAATTGTGCTGTGCCACCACGGCCATTTTTTTTCGCAGAGCTTCGAACACTCATGGAATGAAGCTCCTCGCCGTCCAGATACACGGCTCCTGCGTCTGGTTTCAGAATACGGTAAATGCATTTCAGCAAAGTGGATTTTCCGCTTCCGTTTGGTCCGATGATTCCTACCAGTTCCTTATCCTGGGATTCCATGGAGATTCCCTTCAGGATCTGTCTGGCGTGAAAGCCAACCTGAATATTTTCTGTGGTGATCTTCATTACCGGGCACCTCCGAATCCATAGGATTTCCGCACAAGCAGATAAATAAAGCAGGGAGCACCGATAATGGATACCAGCACACCGATGGGCATCTCGGAATTTTTAAGGATCACACGACATGCCACATCGCACCAGATCAGAAACGATGCACCAAGAAGCGCACTTAAGGGGAGCAGTTTTCTGTGATCTGTTCCAAAAAGGATCCGGACCACATGAGGGATCACCAGTCCCACAAATCCGATCACACCGGCACAGTACACGGCAAATCCGATCATAACAGAAGCAACGATCAGATAAAAAGTCCGCAGTCTGTGCAGATCTGTTCCAAGGGTAATGGATACGTCATCTCCCAGAAGCATCAGATTCAGGTTCCGGTACTGCGTCCAGAAAACAGCCACGCACACCAGCGTGACCGGAAGCATTACACCCACTCTGGTCCAGCTTGCTCCGGCAAGACTTCCCATGCTCCACTTCATAACTTCTGTTGCCGCATTTTTGTCATTGGTAATATAAATGACAAAATTGGAAAAAGCAGAACAGACTGCGCTGACCGCCATTCCCGCAAGGATCAGTTTTGCGGAAGTTGCCTTTCCACCCATGTTTGCAATGGCCATCACCGCAAAAGAAGTGATCATCGCGCCAATGAAAGCAGTGATTCCCACAGAGTTTCCGCCAAGAAAGCTTCCGATTCCAAGCATGATGGCCAGTGTGGCACCCAGAGATGCACCAGATGAGATACCCAGCACATACGGGTCTGCCAGCGGGTTCTGCACGATAGCCTGCATCACCACGCCGCACACGGAAAGAGCCATTCCAACTGCCAGAGCCAGAAGGACTCTGGGCAGCCGGATCAGCCACACAACATCATGAACTGCGCCTTCCGCATAGGCGGACAGACTTTTTATATGAAACAATTTATAAGCGATAACGCTGTATACATCCTTCAGTGACAGATCCGCATTTCCAAAAGTGATGGCTGCAAGTATGGAAAAAATAAGGAATCCTGCAAGTCCGATGAGAACTGCCACATACATGGATGTTCTGAGCACCTTATCTTTTTTTCTTTGTGAAGCTGTTTCTTTCACTGCATTTTCTCCGATCAGTCAAGATTTACGTCCGGATATAATCCCTTTGCAAAAGTTTCGATTCCGTCCTGGGTACGTGTTGCACTTGCATACATCTCACTGAGCATGATCGGGTAAACACGTCCGTTCTTTACTGCGTCAAGGCTCTTCAGGGACTCATCATCCTGGATCACTGCAAGCTGGCTGTTCTTAACAGTTTCCGGATCATCTCCTGCATATGGCATGTAAACCACAAAGATCACGTCAGGGTTGGCTGCGATGATATCCTCTTTTCCAACGGTGGAAGCATCCGGGTTTGCAAGAGTTGCGCCTAACTGTGTTACCATATCTCCGCCAAGCTCTTTACGCCATAGTTTGTGATGTCATCTCCAAGAGGCTCCAATACCATTACGCTTGGTTTGTCTTTTACATCTGCAGTTGCAGTAAGAGTTTTGTCGATCACTGCTTTTGCATCATCAACGATAGCCTGCGCTTTGTCCTGTACATCGAAGATCTTTCCGATATTTAAGATATCTGTGAATTCATTTTCCAGTGTTCTGTCGCCGTCCGGACGAGTATTGGTGTTGTAGTAGGTGTTGCAGCCTTTGTCGATCCAGTCTGTTACATTTCCCAGATTCTTATCAGAGAAAAGAGAGCTCCAGGATAAGATCATGTCCGGCTCCAGCATTGTTACAGTTTCAAGGGATGGGGTAAATTCATCAAGATAATTTGTTTTTGAGAATGCTTCTTTGAGATCTTCCGGAACTTCATTATCAAGACCTGCGGTAGCTACCAGGTGGTCTTCCAGACCAAGTGCGAGCATAGTCTCAATGCTTCCCTGATATACAGCAAGGACTTTTTCCGGTGCTTTTTCATAAGTGGTTTCGATTTCGTTTCCATCGTAATCATAGGTTGTGATGGTCAGAGGATATTCTGTCTTGGTTGCCTCTGCGGAAGAATCTTCGGTGTCTGCAGACTCTGTACTGTCTTCTGCTGCCGGCTGGTTGTCTTCCTTGATGGTCTCGGAGTCTGCTCTCTCTGCGGCATAAACAGCCGGAGCTGCAGATACGGTCATTGCCGCTGCCATTACCATTGCCATGATTCTTGTGGATACATACTTGTTTTTCATTTCATTTCCTCTCTTTTCGCCTGTTTTATCTTCTGTTGCCTATGGGTAACCGAAAAGATGGGGCTTCATAAAATCTGCACGGAACACTTTGTACGGAAGCTCCCACTTACATACTGTCAAGCAGGTTTCCTGACTTACAGACTCAGAAAAAACTCCGCAAAATAAAAACTGATACACCATTCATCTTTTAGCCGATCATGAATGATGTATCAGAATTTTCTCCAGAATCTCTCTGACATCGGGATTTCGCCTTCTCACATAAGTTTCTGCAATGGCATGTGAAATCCCTTCTTCTGTATACAGTGGCCGCAACCGCTCAGGCTTTTTACCCGATTCCCTCTCACAGTATCCGGCAGCATATGTGCCGGTGATACTGTTCACTTCACAGTAATTCAATTACGCTGATATTAATTCTAACATACCGGTTTTCCAATTACAACCTTGAGGCCGGATTTTTACAGTTTTTTGCAGAAATAGTCTGCCCGGAGAGATCCCTCTCAGATCTTTTTCAGCTTGGCAAAACCGGCGAACATTTTTTTCACGCCGACTTTGTCAAAGTCTACCGTCACTTCGTAGTCTCTGCCGCCGTCTGCGATATTTTTTACGATACCGACTCCGAATTTCACATGACGGACCGTGTCTCCCTCACCATAGTCCAGGCTGTCCGCCTTCTTCACTGTGAAATCTTTTTTCTGCAGGGTGCTCTTTGCCTGGAAATTCATTTTCATCTGGGCATAGGCGCTTTTCGGAGATACGATATCATCTACCTTGGGCTTTTTTTCCTGAATGGTATGTCCAAGATCTACCAGCTCCCGTGGAACCTCCCTTACAAAACGTGACACACGGTTATACTGAGTCTCCCCACGGATCATCCGCTGTTTTGCACAGGTTAAGGTCAGCTCTTTCATGGCACGGGTGATTCCCACATAACAGAGCCTTCGCTCCTCCTCTATATCCGACGGATCACCGGACCAGATGGAAGCATATCCCGGAAAAACACCGTCCTCCATTCCTACGATAAATACATTGGGGAACTCCAGTCCTTTGGCACTGTGAAGGGTCATCAGCAGCACATAATCCTGATCCGGATCAACAGAATCGATATCTGCCACCAGTGCGATCTCCTCCAGAAATGCAGAAAGTGTTGCCGGCTGTCCGGCCTCCTCCATGGCTTCCTGGAAGGATTCTGTCTTGGAGATGAGCTCATCGATATTTTCGATCCTCGCCTGGGCCTCCTCCGTTTTCTCTGCCTCCAGTTCCTTCACATAACCGGTAAGCTCAATAACCTCTTCCAGGGTTTCACGGACTGTATAGGCCTCTGCCTTACTTTTCAGTCCCTGGATAAAGGATACAAAATCATTGATCTTTCCTGCTGCCCTGCCAATGGACGGTACTTCCTCCACCACGCGGAGAGCATCGTAAAAGCTCAGGTTCATCATATCCGCATAGTCCTGGACCCGGCCGATGCTGGTGAGTCCGATTCCTCTTTTTGGCACATTTAAGATCCTGCGCACAGCCAGATCATCACTGGCATTGTCAATGGTCTTCAGATAGCTTAACAGATCCTTAATCTCTTTGCGGGCATAAAAGTTCACGCCGCCGACAATCTTATAAGGAACATTTGCCAGGAGAAATTTCTCCTCAAAGAGACGGGACTGGGCATTGGTCCGATAAAGTACTGCACAGTCCTTGTACTGGAATTTCCCGTTGCGGCGCCCCTGGATGATTTCTCCTGCAACATACTCCGCTTCCTCAAATCCGTTGTTGAACTGACGGAAATGTACTTTATCTCCCTCTTCGTTCTCTGTCCAGAGGCGTTTTTCCTTACGCTCTGTGTTGTTGACGATCACCTCATTGGCTGCATTGAGGATATTCTGGGTAGAACGGTAATTCTGTTCCAGGCGCACCACCTTAGCCTCAGGAAAAACCTTCTCAAATCCTAAGATATTCCCGATATTTGCTCCACGAAAACGATAGATGGACTGGTCATCATCACCAACCACACAGAGATTCTTGTATTTCTCAGCAAGAAGACTTACAAATTTAAACTGGGCAGTATTGGTATCCTGATACTCATCCACCATAATATATTTGAAACGTTCCTGATAATAGTCCAGGATATCCGGATTATGCTGAAAAAGCTCCACAGTCTTCACGATCAGGTCATCAAAATCCAGCGCATTGTTTCCCCGGAGGATAGACTGATATTCCTTATACATACCGGCAATCTTCCGTGCATCCGGATCGCCGCCCGCATTCAGCTCCATCTCTTCCGGTGTGATCAGTTCATCCTTGGCATGGGAAATATCAGCAAGAACAGCGTGTTCCTTGTAAATCTTGGTATTGATATCAAACTTCCGGAAGATTTCCTTCATGACTGTTTTCTGGTCGTCGGCATCATAAATGGTAAAATTACTGTTGAAACCCAGCACCTCAATATGTCTGCGCAGGATCCTCACGCAGGCGGAATGGAAGGTGGAGACCCATACGCTCTCCGCACCCATTCCCGCAATTTTATTCACACGTTCCCGCATCTCACTGGCAGCCTTGTTGGTAAAGGTGATCGCCAGGATATTCCATGGGTTTACACCCTTTTCTTCCATTAAATAGGCAATCCTGTGGGTCAGCACTCTTGTTTTTCCGGAACCGGCTCCTGCAAGGATCAGAAGCGGTCCCTCTGTATGTACGGCAGCTTCCCGCTGCATAGGATTCAATGTGTCCAAAGCATCATGTATACTCATTTTGATCTCCATTTCTTTTTCCATATGAACAGTATCTTTATATACTATCATGACTTTACTTTCCGGTAAACCCACCTCTCTGAAAAAAGTTTCTTTACAAGTAGTATTTAAAACTATATAATAAGGAGCAGAGGTGATAATGCAATGACAGAAAACGAAAAAGAAATGATGAACAGCATTTTTGCAAAAATTGCTGAGCTTGATTATATAAAACCCGATGAAATTCCCAATATCGATCTTTACATGGATCAGGTCACGACCTTTATGGAAGATAATCTCGCTTCCACCAAGCGTCATGATGATGACAAGATCCTGACCAAGACCATGATCAACAATTACGCAAAGAACAAGCTCCTTCCCCCGCCGGAAAAAAAGCGGTATTCCCGGGAGCATCTGCTGATGCTGATCTTTATCTACTATTTTAAAAATATCCTCTCCATCAGTGATATCCAGACCCTTCTGGGACCGATCACCGAGAAATACTTCAAGTCCGTTACAGAAAAGGACATGACTTACATCTACCGGGAGGTTTTCAGTATGGAGCAGTCACAGATCCGTTACCTGGAAAAGGATCTTATGCGCCGTTTCAAAAGTGCCGGAGAGATCTTTGAGGACGCCGACCCGGAGGATAAGGAATTCCTTCACCAGTTTTCCTTCATCTGTCTTCTTAGCTTCGACGTATATATGAAAAAAATGATCATCGAAAACATGATCGACCACATGAATTCCTCAAAAGATACTGATTCCTCAAAAAAAGACAAATAATATCCGGAGCTTACATCCGGTCATAAACGTGCGTCGCCGGACGCACCGAAAAAAAGAGACAGACGTGTGATCGCCTGTCTCTTTTTCGTTACAGCATTATCCGTTATCACCACGGTATGGACGTAAGCCTTATTCTGCTTCGCCGCCTTGCTCCCCGTTATCCTTCTTCATACGTGCAAATACCATCTCATAACCATCATTTCCATAGTTCAGGGAACGGTTCACACGGCTGATCGTAGCTGTGGAAGCTCCTGTTTTCTCGGAAATATCAAGGTATGTACGCTTATCGGTAAGCATCTTGGCTACCTCGAAGCGCTGAGATAAAGAAAGCAGCTCATTGATGGTGCACACATCCTCAAAAAATGTATAACACTCTTCCTTATCCTTCAGGCACAGGATCGCTTCAAAAAGATGATCCACAGCCTCCGTCCTGATTTTTTTGCTCATTGTTACGCTCCTTTAAAATACATAAATTTCGTCTAATACAATACTGATATTTTAACACTCTAATTCGTGATAAGCAAGTCTTTTAGGGAAATTTAATAAACTATTTCACTATTTTGTCTTTCTATGGCGGACACATGATTTTCCTGCTTCCACAGTCTCGGAAAACATTTGGGATTTGCTTTTTCTGCTGTGATTGGGTATACTTAAAATAATATCCCAAAGAAAAGGAGACTTATCAAATGAATCGTTTTTTCAACATGGACAACAAATTCTTCGTGTTCATGGGACGCGTAGCAGATCTGCTTCTTCTGAATTTTCTGTGCATCCTCTGCTGTATTCCGGTTGTCACCGCAGGCGCCTCCATAACAGCTCTCTACTATGTCACACTGAAGATGGCAAGAGACGAAGAATCTTATATTGCCCGCAGCTTTTTCCGCTCATTCAAACAGAATTTCAAACAGGCGACCATCATCAATATCATCATGCTCCTCACCGCTGCTGTTCTGTTTATCGATCTTCGGATCGCCAGAGCCGGAAGCGGAGCTATGTACAAAGGACTTTTCAGTCTGTTCATTGCATTTGCACTGATCTATGCGATGATCCTTCTGTACATTTATCCGATCCTTTCCAAATTTTTTAATTCCGTCAAGAATACCTTTGTAAATGCATTCCTGATGTCCGTCCGCCATCTTCCGCTGACACTTTTGATGCTTGTGATCTCTGCGTCTCCGCTCCTGTTGATGTGGCTTTTTGCTTATGTGAGCTACGCACAGTTTACATCCATCCTGATCATGCTCTTTATTCTGATGGGATTTTCCACGCTGGCCTACTGGAAATCAAAGATTTTTGTAAAGATCTTCGATAACTATATACCTAAAGATGAAGACGAAGAAAATGACGAAGAGAAAAACGAACTGAAAGAGGCATAATGAAACGCTGGAACGACAAGCCTTATCATTCTCTGGACTATATGCTCCGGGAACGATACGGCGAAAAGGTCTACCGGGTTGCATTAAACGGCGGCATGTCCTGTCCCAACCGTGACGGCACCCTGGGCAAAAAGGCTGCATCTTCTGCAGCCAGGGCGGGAGCGGAGATTTTGCAGCAAACGCCGCTCTTTCCATTACAGAGCAGATCAACACACAGATCAAAAGTCTCTCTTCCAAACGCCCGATTCATAAATATATCGCCTATTTTCAGGCATATACAAACACATACGCTCCTGTGGAACACCTGCATAAGATCTTCACAGAAGCCATCTCTCATCCGGATATCGTGGCACTGTCCATTGGTACCAGACCGGACTGTCTGGGAGATGATGTACTGGAGCTTCTTTATTCCCTGAACCAGATCAAACCGGTGTGGGTGGAGCTGGGACTCCAGACTATCCATGAAGATACCGCCAGATATATACGGCGCGGCTATCCACTGTCCTGTTTTGATACCGCAGTGAAAAATCTCCGTACAGGCAACATCGAAGTGATCGTCCACACCATCCTGGGGCTTCCCGGCGAAAGCCGGAAGGATATCCTGGAAACAATGGCTTATCTGAACGCCATGGATATCCAGGGAATCAAGCTGCAGCTTCTTCATGTACTGCGTGATACAGATCTTGCCGCTGATCATGAAGCCGGTCTTTTCCGTACTTATGAACGGGACGAGTATCTGGACCTTGTCATTGACTGCCTGGAACATCTCAGACCGGATATCGTGATCCACCGGGTCACCGGCGACGGACCGAAGGATCTGCTGATCGCACCTTTATGGGCCAGCCGCAAACGTGAAGTTTTAAATCTTCTTCATCACCGGATGAAAGAAAGAGCAAGTTTTCAGGGAAAAGCTCTCGAAGCCCTTTCCCGCAGCCAGTAAAAAGGAGGATTCTTATGGCATCACCTTTTACAACCTATAAGCTTATTATTTTATATATGCTGCAGAATTCCGATGGGGATCTCACAAATTCCCAGATCACCGATTTTATCCTGGACCGGAAATACACCAATTATTTTCAGCTCCAGCAGGCAGTTTCCGAACTTGTGGAGGCAGATCTGGTGGAAATGTCTTCACAATCCAACCGCAGTTACTATCGACTGACCTCGGAGGGAAAAAACACTCTGAAATATTTTTCCAAAGAACTTTCTTCTGACATCAAGAAAGAAGTGGAAGAATATCTCAATTCTCTCCACTGCAAGATCGAAGAACATCTTCTGACTCCTGCTGATTACTATCCCACCAAAGAGGGCAGCTACTCGGTACGTCTGCGTATCATTGAAAGCGGTGTCAGCATCGTTGATCTCAGCATCAATGTTCCAAATCTTGCTGCTGCACAGTCTGTATGCGAAAGCTGGCCTTATAAATACCAGAATGTTTATGACAAAATAATGGAGGAGCTTCTCTGAGAGGCTCCTCCGTTTTACTTATATTCATTTATTTCGCTTCTTCGTGGATCTTCTTCATGTGCTCTTTCAGTTTCTTTTCATATCCCATATCACTGAGTTCGTAAAAATGTTCCCCTTCGATTTCTGATGGCAGATACTGCTGGTTTACATAATGATTTGGATAATCATGGGCATATTTATATCCGATACCATGACCCAGACTTTCGTGGCCACCATAATGGGCATCCTGCAGATGCACCGGAACGGTTGTCTTCTTCTCCTTCACGCAGCGCATGGCTTCCTGTATGGCATTTACTGCTGAATTGCTCTTGGGTGCACAGGCCATGTATGTAACTGCCTGGGAAAGAATGATCTGACTCCGGCATTCCCACACGTTCCACTGCCTGTGCTGCTGCCGTCGCCACGCAGAGGGCCTGGGGATCTGCGTTTCCGATATCTTCAGAGGCAAGGATCATGATTCTTCTTGCGATAAATTTCACATCTTCTCCTGCATAGAGCATTTTTGCCAGATAATAGACTGCCGCATCTGGGTCGGAGCCTCGCATGCTCTTGATAAAGGCGGAAATGATATCATAATGATTGTCCCCGTTCTTATCGTAGCGCACCACACGCTTCTGGATACACTCAGAAGCCACCTCAAGGGTCAGATGGATCTTACCGTCTGTATTCCGGGGTGTGGTGAGGATTCCCAGCTCTATGGCGTTTAAAGCGCTTCTGGCGTCTCCTCCTGCCATATCTGCCAGAAATTCCAGAGCATCCTCGTCGATCACCGCCCCATAGCTTCCCATTCCACGTTCCGGATCGTTAACCGCACGCAGGATCAGTTCCTTTATTTCCGGTATCTCCAGGGACTTCAGTTCAAAGATGATCGATCTTGAAAGAAGCGCTCCGTTTACCTCAAAATATGGATTCTCTGTTGTGGCCCCGATAAGAATGATGGTTCCGTCCTCAACAAAAGGAAGAAGATAATCCTGCTGTCCCTTATTGAAACGGTGGATCTCATCAATGAACAGAATAGTCTTTTTCCCATACATGCCGAGATCGTCCTGTGCCTGCTTTACCACTGCTTCCATATCTTTCTTCCCTGCTACGGTTGCATTGATCTGCGTAAAGCTGGCGCTTGTAGTATTGGCGATGACTTTTGCCAGGGTGGTCTTTCCGGTTCCCGGAGGGCCGTAAAAGATAACAGATGTCAGCTTATCCGCCTTTATAGCACGATACAGCAATTTATCTTTTCCTACAATGTGCTGCTGCCCCACCACCTCATCCAGCGTTCGCGGACGCAGCCTGGATGCAAGGGGCGATTCCTGATCCAGCGTTTTTGACTTTGCGTATTCAAATAAATCCATGGTTTTCACTCCTGTATTTTCTGTAAAAAGCGGATATTCACGATCCGTATTCTTTTCATAGATCTATATCCGGCAACGATCGTTTCATTTGTTTCCGGCATACGGACAGATTCCTTATTTTTATAATTTTACCCGTTTGCACATAAAAAAGCAATCGTTTCTGCCTTTTCGGCAGATCACAGTTACATTACAAGCAGTTGATCTGCAGTTACCAGGTCATATCCTTCTTCCGTAAGCATATCCGCGATCTCCAGGGCTGCTTCCACAGAGGTAGAAAAGCTGTCATGCATCAGGATAATGGAGCCATCCTTCACTTGTCTTTTTACGATATTTTCCACAGAACGGACATTTTTTGATTTCCAGTCCAGGGTATCCACATCCCAGAATACCGGCAGCATGGTCACACAGAGCTCCAGATCCTTCGGCCAGGCACCGTAGGGCGGGCGAAGATACATGGGATACTCTCCGGTGATCTCGTAGATCTCATTATTCGTCTTTATGATCTGCTGACAGGCTGATCACCTGGAAGCTTATCAAGCTGCACGTGATCATACGTGTGATTACCGATGAGATGGCCGTCTCTCTGCATCTGCGTTACGATCTCCTCATTTCCCCGGATATTTTTTCCCATAAGAAAAAATGTGGCATGGACCCCTCGCTTCCGCAGGCCATCCAGAAGCAGAGGTGTATATGTTGCATGCGGTCCGTCATCAAAGGTAAGAGCCACACGTGGACGATCCTCTTTTTCGCTTCTGTCAGAGGCTGTCTCAGCCACCGGTTCTGCTGCTTTTTGTCCGTACTGTGCCGCCACCAGCCGGAGCATCCCCTCACCGGCGATCATTCTGGTCACCTGCATTTGAAATGCACTGTCTGAGATTTTTCCATATCCGCTGAGCAGGATCAATACCACTGCCACTACACAGAAATATTTTTTTCGCTTATCCATATTTCCCGCCGGATCAAATATACTTTTCTACAATATATGAAAAAATCCCCGAGAAAAGACTTTTTGCTCTTCTTTCCCGGGGAGTATTCTCTGATATATGTCTTATTTCTTCAGGATCTCAAGTGCACTCTCGATCTCTTCCACGCATTTTTTATAGCCAAGGGTACCGTTATCCAGGCACAGATTGTATTTCGTCATGTCTGTCCAGTCAACACCCATGAATCGTTTGCAGAAATCTTCTTTGCGTTTGTCATCTTTATGCATGAATTTCTCAATGTCCTTTGTGGTTCCGCTGAGCTTCTTGCTTGCCTCGCGGATACGGAAATCCCAGTCTCCGTAAACAAACACACGAAGAACATTGGAATAATCCTTCAGGATCATATTTGCACAACGTCCGATGATCACACAGGACTCTGTTTCTGCCAGCTGCCGGATCACCTTTGCCTGATAATTAAACAGGTTCTCATCTGATGTGAAATCCTTGCTCTGAGGCGGGATCAGCTCACCCTTGTAGATTCCGGACTTTGCAAAAAATCTCTGCTTTGTGCTGACATTTTCATCTGCCCTTCCAAAAAGCTGCTCATGAATGCCGCTCTCCTCAGATGCCATGCGGATGATATCCTTGTCATAGTAAGAAATCCCTAATTTCTTTGCAAGCTCCTCTCCGATGGTACGTCCGCCGCTTCCATACTGTCTTGCAATGGTAATTACGAAATTATCCATGTCTTTCCTCCTACTCTCCAAGATATGCCTTCTGAACAGCCTCATCGTTCAGAAGATCCTCGGCCTTTCCATCCATGGTGATGCTTCCTGTCTCAAGAACATACGCACGGTCCGCAATGGAAAGTGCTTTCTTTGCGTTCTGCTCAACAAGAAGTACGGTTGTGCCGCTCTCGCTTACCTCACGGATGATATCAAAGATCTCATTTACAAAGATCGGTGACAGACCCATGGACGGCTCATCCATCAGAATGATCCTTGGCTTACTCATCAGCGCACGACCCATGGCAAGCATCTGCTGCTCGCCACCGGAAAGTGTTCCGGCACGCTGTCCTTTACGTTCTTCCAGACGCGGGAATCTCTTGTATACACTGGCAAGGCTCTCTGCGATCTCCGCCTTGTCCTTTCTTGTATAAGCTCCAAGAAGAAGATTCTCGTAAACGGACATATCCGCAAATACACGTCTTCCCTCCGGAACGTGTGCCATACCCATCTCTACGATCTTATGGGCCGGTGTTCTTGTGAGGTCTTTTCCCTCAAACACAATGCTTCCGGACTTCGGAGAAAGAATTCCGGTAAGTGTCTGAAGTGTGGTTGTCTTTCCGGCACCATTGGCACCGATCAGCGCAATAACCTCTCCCTGATTTACATGAAAAGAAATTCCCTTCAGAGCCTGGATCACACCATAGTAGACCTGGAGGTCCTTTACTTCCAACATTGCCATTGTCTCGTTCCTCCTTACTCTCCCAGATATGCAGTGATAACAGTCGGGTCTTTCAGTACTGCAGATGTCTCACCCTGGATCAGTACCTGACCGAAATTCAGAACCGTCAGTTCCTCACAGATACCACCGACCAGTTTCATGTCATGCTCGATCAGAAGGACTGTCATATCAAAATGCTCCCGCACAAAACGGATGGTATCCATCAGCTCCTGCGTCTCATTTGGGTTCATGCCGGCTGCCGGCTCATCCAGAAGAAGAAGCTTCGGATCTGTGGCAAGGGCTCTGGCGATCTCCAGCTTACGCTGTTTACCATAAGGCAGGTTGCCTGCCAGAGTGTCTGCTTCCTTATCCAGGTCAAAGACCTTCAGGATCTCCATGGCACGTTCGTTCATCTCTTTTTCTACCTTATAATATTTCGGCAGTCTTAAGATTCCGGTCAGTGTGGAGTATGGATGATGATTGTGAAGTCCTACTTTTACATTGTCAAGAACCGGCATATCCTTGAAAAGACGGATATTCTGGAAAGTTCTTGCGATTCCGGCCTTGTTGATCTCGATGGTGCTTTTTCCTGTAATGTCCTGGCCGTCCAGTTTAATGATTCCCTCTGTTGGCTTGTATACGCCTGTGAGAAGGTTGAACACCGTTGTCTTACCGGCACCGTTCGGTCCGATCAGTCCATAGAGCTGTCCTTTCTCAATGGTCATGTTAAAGCCGTCAACAGCACGAAGACCGCCGAACTGGATAGACAGATTATTTACTTCCAGCATTGCCATGATCAGGCCACCTCCTTTTTCGCTTTTTTGCCTTTAAATTTCTCTACCATGCGCGCTCTCCAGTCTCTTGCTGCAGGTGCCCAGTTAAAGAGCATCATGATGATCAGCACGATGGCGTAGATCAGCATACGGTAGTTTGCGAATCCACGGAGAAGCTCAGGCAGTGCATAGAGGATAATGGTCGCGATGATGGATCCTCTGATGTTTCCGATCCCGCCAAGTACCACATATACCAGTACCAGGATGGACATGTTGTAATCAAATACAGATACCTTCAGAAGAGAAAGGTTATGTGCATACAGCACGCCTGCCACTCCTGCAAGGGCTGCGGAAATCGTAAATGCAAGCAGTTTGTATCTGGTGATATTGATTCCCACGGATTCTGCTGCGATACGGTTATCTCTGGTTGACATGATCGCACGTCCGCTTCTGGAGTTAACCAGGTTCTGCACGATAAACAGAGTCAGAAGAAGAAGGATCACACCGATCAGGAAAAAGTAATTCTTGATATCTTTATAAAGAGTTGCTGTTCCTGAAATACCAAGGGCACCTTTGAGGATCTGTTTTCCGCCCGGATCCATATGAAGACCTGCCGCACTGGTTGCAACGTGAAGTCCTTTGTCATCCACGCCAATGTAAAGTACATTGATCAGGTTCTTGATGATCTCACCAAAAGCCAGTGTAACAATAGCCAGGTAGTCACCGCGGAGACGAAGTACCGGAATACCGATGATCACACCGAACAGTGCTGCAACTGCCGCACCTACAAGGATTGCAAGGATAAAGCGAGGAACCTGCGGAATGGAGTCTGCAGCAACCTGTGAAAACAGGGCACTGGAAAAAGCTCCCACGCACATGAAGCCCGCATGTCCAAGGCTCAACTCACCGGAAAAACCGACTACCAGGTTCAGGGAAACTGATGCAATGGTATAAACACAAAGGGGAACAAGAAGTCCCATAAGAAGTCTGGAAAGATTTCCAGTTGAGGAAAGTGCCTGTACGATCACAAAGAGTACAATGACGATTCCATAGTTGATCATGTTATTTTTTGTTGTTTTGTTTTTCATATTCTTCATATCGGCCACCTTACACTTTCTCCTGGATGTTCTTGCCGAACAGTCCGGTAGGTTTTACAAGAAGCACGACGATCAGGACTGCAAATACGATCGCATCTGCAACCTGGGAAGAAATATAAGCTTTTCCGAAGATCTCGATGATTCCCAGAAGGATGCCGCCGACCATAGCTCCCGGAATCGAACCGATTCCACCGAATACAGCAGCTACGAAAGCTTTGATACCAGGCATGGCTCCTGTGTACGGAGTCAGTGTCGGATAAGTCTGACAGAGCAGAAGGCCTGCGATCGCTGCAAGTCCGGAACCGATGGCAAATGTGAGGGAAATTGTCGCATTGACGTTAACTCCCATCAGCTGTGCCGCATCTCTGTCCTCGGAAACCGCCTGCATGGCACGGCCAGGTTTTGTCTTTTTTACAAAGAGGGAAAGTCCCACCATGATGATGATACATGCAAGGATGGTTACGATGGTGATTCCCTTGATGGTGAGCTCACCGTCAAACAGTGTGATGGACGGAACTTTGATAACAGCTACGAAACTCTTGGCATCTGCGCCAAAGATCAGAAGTGCCAGGTTCTGAAGCAGATAACTGACACCGATAGCCGTGATCAGAACGGCCAGGTTTGAGGAAGCTTTTCTAAGCGGACTGTAAGCTACCTTCTCAATGACAACACCAAGCAGTGTACAGATCACAACGGAAAGAATCACTGCAAGAATCGGTGACATACCGCCTCTTGTGATACAGGTAAGAATGATATAAGCTCCTACCATAATAACATCTCCGTGTGCGAAGTTCAGCATCTTGGCAATACCGTAAACCATGGTATATCCAAGCGCGATGATCGCATAGATACTGCCAAGACTGATGCCGTCTTTTAAATAAGATATAAAACTCATAACGCACCTCTTTTAATTGTTTATTGATAAGGGAAAAAGGGGACGATTTCCACTAAAGGCAACCGTCCCCTGACCCCTAACGTTAACAGAAATTACTTATTTCATCTCTACATAAGCACCGTCTTTGATCTCGAATGCTTTCGGCTCTTTATCACACTCGCCATCCTCGGTCCATTTTGCTTTTCCGGTAAGTCCGTCAAGCTCGATGTTTGCCATGGATGCGCTCATTGCTGCACTGATGTCTGCATTTTCCATATCTGGTGTGATCTTTGCATCGTCAGCTGCAAGCTGCATTGCGTAAAGTACATCATATGTATCTGCCGCAAACTGGTTCGGGATCTCACCGTTGTGAGCATCGCCGTATGCTTTTACGAAGTTCTGGCTCTTCTCATCTGTGGATGTTGCTGAGAATGGTGTCAGGAGCATAACGCCCTCTGCAAGAGATTTATCAAAGTTCTCTACGTTAAGGATACCATCCATACCGTCTACACCGAAGAATTTAATATCCATTCCTGCCTCAGATGCCTGCTGAAGGATCAGCGCATTGTCGGAATAGTAGTTCGGAAGGAAAAGAAGCTCAGCGCCGCTCTTCTTGATCTTTGCAAGCTGTACAGAATAGTCTGTGTTGCTGTCTGTTGTGTAAGCCTCATCTGCAACTACTTCAAGTCCGTCATCAGCAGCTGCTGCAACGAATGCGTCATGTACACCGGAGTTGTAGTCAGCAGCAGAATCATAAAGTACTGCTACTTTCGTTGCAAGTTTGTGCTCGGAAATGTACTGAGCAGATTTTGTTCCCTGTGCCGGGTCTGTGAAGCACATACGGAACTCGTTTGTTCCTGCTGTGATACAGTCAAGTGCTGTTGCGGATGGTGTGAAGAGGAATGTATCCTCAGCTGCCTCAGCTCCTACTGCGATACAGGAACCGGATGTTACAGTTCCACAGAGCATCTGCATTCCTTTATCGATCAGGTCATTGTATGCGTTAACAGCCTTCTCCGGATCTCCCTGGTCATCACCTGCATCAAGGATCTCAACCTTATATCCGTTGAAACCTCCGTTCTCGTTGATCTCATCTGCAGCGATCTTTGCTGCGTTGTATACGTTAGTACCGTACTGTGCGTAATCACCTGTCATCGGTCCGATCACACCGATCTTAAATGTCTCATCTGCTGCAAAAACTGATGCAGGCATCATCATAGCTGCTGTCATCGCTGCTGCTGATGCAACGCCGATTACTTTCTTCCAATTCTTCATAATAATCTCTCCTCCTGCGCTTTGTCGCGTTACTAATGTTTAATGGTAAAATTATAGCATCGCATATTTTTTATTTCAAGGACAAATTTTGTTATCTGCTGTTTTTCGTCTGATTGCACAACACGGACACTTGTCCGCTGTACAGCTTGTGTTGTTTTTCGGCAAATTGTCTGAATTTTTTCACGCAAAAAAATCCAGGGAAAACTCCCTGGACTTCTTCGTCTCTTAATACTTTACTTATGCGATTGCTTTCTTAGCGATCTCAGCAAGTGCTGTGAAGCCTGCTGCATCGTTAACTGCCATCTCTGCAAGCATCTTTCTGTTGATGTCGATGTTTGCAACCTTAAGGCCGTGCATCATTTTGCTGTAGGAAAGTCCGTTCATTCTTGCTGCTGCGTTGATACGAGCGATCCAGAGCTGTCTGAACTGTCTCTTTCTCTGCTTTCTACCAGCATAAGAAGATGTCAAAGCTCTCATAACTGACTGCTTTGCTACTCTATACTGTTTTGATCTAGCTCCTCTATAACCTTTAGCTAGTTTTAATACTCTATTATGTTTCTTCTTAGCGTTCATTCCGCCTTTAATTCTTGCCATTTCTTCTTCCTCCTACTATAGATTATAAATAAGGTAAAATCTTCTTCATATTCTTTACATTTGTAGCATCAGTTGTTGTTGCTTTTCTAAGATTTCTTTTTCTCTTAGCTGATTTCTTTGTTAAGATATGTGATTTGTAAGCTTTATTTCTTTTAAGCTTTCCTGTACCTGTTTTTTTGAAACGTTTTGCAGCTGCTCTGCTTGTCTTAATTTTTGGCATGTTTGTGTCCTCCTTAAATATCTTAAAGCTTAACGCTTTTTTTCTAAAAACATTGTCATGTTTCTGCCTTCTAAATTTCGGTGCTTTCACAACTGATGCAATATCTTCAAGCATCTTTGCAAAGTCATCAAGCACATGTGCATTACTACTAATATGCGCCATTTCTCTTCCTCTAAATCGAAGAGTTACTTTAACCTTATCACCTTTTCAATAAACTTTCTGGCATTGTTAGCCTTTGTTTTTAAGTCGTTAATTTCAACGTTTGGTGATAATCTAATTTCTTTTACTTCGACAATATGTTGTTTCTTCTTTGCTTCCTTTTCACGCTTCTGCTGTTCATATCTGAACTTGCCATAGTCCATAATCTTACAAACCGGTGGCTTAGCCTTAGGTGAAATCTTAATCAAATCAAGTTCTGCTTCATCTGCTAACTTCTGAGCATCTCTTGAAGACATAACTCCCAACTGTTGTCCGTCTGTTCCAATAACACGAACTTCTCTATCTCTAATCTGTTCGTTAATCATTAAA
>ENA-OQDM01000582-OQDM01000582.1-human-gut-metagenome-genome-assembly--contig:-NODE-582-length-20238-cov-1.286908_pt1 | contig 20238 bp, 21 predicted proteins | sample MGYA00242772_ERZ504605 | MGnify/ENA primary metagenome ERZ504605 (study PRJEB26092, sample SAMD00036348) | human gut metagenome | host: Homo sapiens | study: EMG produced TPA metagenomics assembly of... | reverse complement strand
TTGGTGTCCTCGGCCGCCGATGGCTCATCGTCCCTGCAGTACCTTTTGCACGTTGTGTCGGACGATGGTAAAACTTTGTATTTCAATGGGGAAATAGCAGATGGAAAATCCCCGTCCATGCTTTCGGAGGACATGAAGTGGTACGAATCATCTGGGCAGGGGCCCTGTTGTACGCTCACCGGAAAACAAGGGGATAGAGGGGAGTTTCACGCTTTCCTCAATGAGTTTGCAGGAAATCAACGGGAAAATTTATTATTTGGAGGGGGACGGTTATCCTCATTATCCCGAGGTGGTGGAATTATTGTACGACTTCACGTTGCAAGAAGGTGATTTCGTGGCGGTATTGAAGTCTTGGGAATGGATAACACAAACTGAATACTGGCCGCCGCGTGTGACTTTGGATACGCTGTATGTAGAGAAAGTGGATTCGGTCGTGTACGAGGGGGTGAAGCGCAAGCGTCTTTTTTTGGTCGGAAAGGATGATGATGTGTGGGTGGAAGGTATTGGTTCATTGAATGGTTGGGACATGTTTTTGCCATGGCGTCAGATAGAGGACGGAAAGGAAATTGCCGGTCGTCTGACTTGTTGTTACCGTGGTGACGAATGCCTGTACCTTCATCCCGATTATTGGGACTGTACCACTCTGAAAGGAGAAAGCGTGCGCTCAGCCAAGAGTGGCCTGTTGGATGTCCGTGTGTCGGATGGTACGGCTGCCTTCTATTGGACGGGCAGCAGACGGGCAGACAGGCTTTACGTGTATGCGGCTGACGGCGGTAAGGTGGCAGATATCCGCATGAATGGAGGGACAGTCGAAATACGTGGACTGAAACCCGGAATATATTATTACCGTTTGGAATTGAAAGATACGGAAGAGGCTGTAGCCGGCAAATTGCTGGTTAGATAGATGTGCAACTTAAAGACAGAATAAAATGATGGGCAAGCGATTGGTATTGTCGGCGGTTTGTTTATGGGGGAGTCTGATGTCGGTTTTCTCACAGGACGCCAAAGCTTTCGATGCCGACAGCTTTAATGTGGCTGTGACGTATATGATGCCGGTATCTTATCCGGCACGTACGCTTTCATACGGTTACGGAGTGGCATTGCGTAATGATTCCGCTTTTGTGTATTTGCCTTATATGGGAAGGGTGTACCAACCGGCAATGAACGACGACGGTCTGCGTTTCGCCCTTCCGGCGAAGGATGTCAAGACCCGTGACGTGGGCGACAAGGGGAAGCGTGTGGAGTTCAGCGTGCGCAAGGTGCCGGTGGTGTATAAGTTTACCGTGACGGGATACGGGAGCGGAAGGGCGGATATTATCTTGATTCCGAGTAATGCGCAGAGTATTTCGTACAGCGGCTATTGGGACGAGGAAAATCAACCCTGAAAATGAGCGGGTTAAGTGCGCTGTTTCAATCTGCGCCAAACGATTTTCCAATCTCAGCCGAATGATTTTTCATTTGGCTGAGATTGATTTTCGGTTCTCAGCCGAAACTTTTGAAGAGGACTTCTGGCCGTGTTCGGGATGAGGCCGAATGGCGCGGGGCAGGCAGGTGGAAGGCGGGAGACGGTCTGCCTTTTGTTTTAGCTCCTGCTTGAAAGTTATGGTGTGGTTTTCTACTGTCCCTGCCGGATTCTTCTTAACTTTGCGTTTGAAGAACAAGACAAAAGGGAAAAATATGAAGACGGAAATGGAAAAGATGCGCAGCGGGGAACTTTATTGCTTCGCCGCGCCGGAGTTGCAAGAGAGTTTCGAGCGTGCTGCCACGTTGTGTGCCCGAATGCGGACGATGACCGTGTACGACGGGAATTACCGGAAGACGATAGAAGACCTGATACCAGGCATACCGTCCACTTCTGTGGTTAACCCTCCTTTCCAATGCGACCATGGCACGGGCATCGTGCTGGGCGAAAATGTGTTTGTGAATTATAATTGCGTGATGCTTGATGCCGGTTACATCCGCATCGGGAGGAATACGAAGGTGGGGCCTTGTTGCCAGTTTTACACGCCCCAACATCCTATTGATTACATGGAACGGCGCGAACCGAAAGAAACTGCCTATCCCATTACCATCGGCGAAGACTGTTGGTTGGGCGGCGGCGTGGTAGTTTGTCCGGGAGTGACCATCGGGAATCGCTGCGTCATTGCTGCCGGTAGCGTGGTGGTGAAAGATATTCCCGACGATTCCCTTGCGGCAGGCTGCCCGGCCATAGTAAAGAAAAGGCTGAACGGGAAAGCCGGTGTTGTAGAACAATGAAATGCTTGTAGACTATGGTTTGTCAAGAAATCAAGGACTTTTTGGCGGCGCATGCCGATGCTCGGTATGCTGCTTTTGTGACTTCGTTGATGCCTGGTGCCCGCCCCGTGGTAGGTGTGCGTCTGCCCGTGCTGCGGGCATTGGCCAAAGAGATTACCAAGGGAGATTGGCGTACTTATTTGGAGGAGGCTGTAGACGACACGTTCGAAGAAGTCATGTTGCAGGGTTACGTGACGGGGGCAGCTCGGATGCCATTTGAGGAGCAGATGGAACGCATGACAGCCTATGTGCGTAAAATCAACGATTGGGCTTTGTGCGATTCCCCTTGTTCGGGATTCAAGTTCGTGCGAAAACACCGTGAGGAGGTGTGGGCATTCTTGCAGCCTTATTTATATAGCGGGGAAGTATTTTCCCAACGTTTTGCCGTAGTGATGCTTTTGGCACATTTCGTCACGGACGATTTTATCGACCGCGTGCTGGAGGCCTGCGCGGCAGTACGTCCAAATGGGTATTATGCGTCCATGGCGGTAGCATGGGCGGTGTCTGTCTGCTTTGCCAAATATCCAGAGAAGACGCGTCCGTTGTTGGCCGAGGACGGTTGGACGACGAAACGCAGAACAAGGCCATACAGAAAATCGTGGATTCCTTCCGCGTGGCGGAGTGGGATAAATCTTGGGTGCGTACGCTCCGTCGTCCTAAGGTGCGGAAATCTTAAACGGGAAATAAGCAAACTGAAATCGGAAAAATGAAACTGAAATGATAATCGGCGGCTTGGCGGCTGCCGTAGTGGTCTTGACGGGTGGTTACGACCGTCTGCGTGATTATGTGGAACTGTGGACGGGAGACAGATTCTTACCGGAGACAACGAACGGGCAGGTTTTCGGTAGCAGTCCTTCGTCCGGCACGGAGGATATGGAACCGGGATTGCCGGAATTGGTCCGGGAACGAAACAGCCAAGTGATTCGCCATACGGGTTATACGGTTTCCTATAATGCGGAGACCAAAATACCGAACTGGGTGGCCTGGACATTGACGCCCGAACGTTTCGAGGAGACGGTAAGCCGTTACGACAAATTCCTGCCCGACCCCGAAGTGGCTAATCCCGTGACGACGGAAGACTACAAACGCTCGGGCTATGACCGCGGACATCTTTGTCCGGCGGCAGACAACAAATGGAACGAACAAGCCATGCGCGAAAGCTTTTACATGACGAATGTTTGTCCGCAAGACCATAACCTGAACCGGGGCGACTGGAAAGAATTGGAAGAAGCTTGTCGCGACTGGACGATGGAAAACGGGAGGCTGTATGTGGTGGCTGGGCCTGTTCTCTACCGTGGACAGCATCGGCATACCGGCCAAAGCCGGGTTACGGTGCCCGAGGCTTTCTATAAGGTTGTGTTTTGTCCGGAGCCGTTGAAGGCCATCGGCTTTATCTATAAGAATAAGTCGGGCAACCGTCCGCTTGATGCGTATGTCAATTCGGTGGACGAAGTGGAACGCATCACGGGGATAGATTTTTTCCCGTCTTTGCCGGACAGTGTGGAAGAGGCCGTGGAAGCTGTTTACGACCTCGAAGAGTGGCAGATGCCGGAACGTTGACCGTTCAGGTTCGTGGTTTGAGTTTCTTGCGGCGGTGTTCGCGAAACAGGACTAAAAGCTGTTGGAACAGGAACAATGCCCAGAACATGCAAAAGAAACATACGCCGGAGATGGCACTGTCTATTCCCAACGGAGCAAAAGGAATGGCGCAGAAAGAATACAACAGGCAATAAGTCAGAAGCTTGTGCTCGCGGGAGATGCGCCATAGCCGTTTCCGTTTTTTCCGTGAAGACAAGAAATAAATGGTGAGCAGGGTGGCGAACATGAACACTTTGGTCTCCCACAGTTGGGTGAAACCGTCCGCCGTTTGGGAAGACAAGGCGGTCAGGTCGCTCCATGATGACTGTTTCCAGAAGGTGGACTGTAAAAGGCAGAGCGTGGTGCCGATGGCAAAACCTATGACCATGGGCCAGCAGGCCAGGCGAAACAGCCGGTCGCGCTGCAAATAGGACAGTGTGAGAAAACTGGCGCAGAGCGGAATCGTGATGCTGTCGTGCGTATAGCTGCAAAAGATACCCATCAACAACATCAGGAAGTAGCCGTATTTGAAATTTTTATTGGAAATACGGGTATATTGCGAAATGAAGAACGGGACGATGCAAGTGGACGAGAGGGTCATGACGGCTGTCTCGTCGCGGTTGAAGAACTCGTGCGAATCCGGACAGAACAGCAGGACAAACATGGCCGTGCAAAGAACACCGGCGGCACTTTGGGTGGAGCGGGCGATGTGGCCGGTCAGATAGACCAATAGCGTAAACAGCAACGCAGACAACGGATTGATGATTTCCGGCTGCCAGATATAGCCTCCCGTTTTGGGGAGGAAAGCCAGTACGGAAAGGATTATGAGGAATACGGCAAGATAGGTCAGTCGTAGCTTCATCGTTTGTTGCTTTCTGCAAAATTACGGAATATTGTCGGATTTAGCGAATAAAACGGGCGGATTAATGCTTTTTCCTGTATCTTCCCGGAGACATTCCTTTCTCTTTTGTAAATACTCTCACGAAATGGGGGACATCCTGAAATCCCACCAAATAGCAAATCTCGGATACGGAGTTTTGTGAATGCGTCAGCAGGTTGCATGCGGTGTCCAACCGGTATCGTGTGACGAACTGTGAAAAGGTCATGCCTTTGTGACGTTTGAAGTAGGAACAGAAGGCGGAGCGGTTCATTCCTATTTCGGTTGCGATGTCGTCTAATGAAATCGGATGGATATAGTGAGCCATGACGTAGGCGCAGATTTGCTGCATGCGCCGCACGTCACGTTCTATCCGCATGGGTTTGCCGACGAATGTGTAGTCTGATGCCGTGAAGAGGATGGGAAGCAACCGGAACATTTCGCATAACCTTCCTAATTCGTCCAATCCATCCATCTTGGTCAGTGCGTGGCGGATAAGACGTGAGCTTGCCGTTCCGAATGTCAATGCTTCGGTCGGGAAGGTCATTCCGGCAAGCCGGTTCCGTAATTCCGGGAAAGTTTCCATACAATTCAATACAAAGGAATGTTTGAAGGCCACCATCCGGTAGTGGACGTGCCCTTTCTCGTCGGCGGACGACGGGGAATAGTTCCAATGGTGGTGCATGGAAGGAGGTATTAAAGTTACATTTCCTTCAGTAAAAGGCAGTAAAGTGTCGCCGGCCATTCTTGCTCCGCGTCCTTGCACCACATAGTACAATTCCCAAGCATCATGCCGGTGCAACTTTGCCTCGAGTCTCGTGTCTATATGTTGGTCTATGAAAAAGAAAGAATGATTTTCCGTTTCCGGTAATTCATACGGGATTACCACATTTTCCATATCTGAGATTTTTGTATATGCAAATGTACGACAATTATTTGATACGATAAGGCAAAATCTCCACAATAAAGAACGCTATCTTTGCCATTGTTAATGACAAATAAGTTCAATCTATAAACGAATGACACTATGGATTTTTACGAAGTATTGGAAAGACGTCGCACGTATCGCGATTTCTCTGACCGGGAAGTGAGCGACGAGGTTCTCAAAAGAGTTATCGGTTCGGCATTCAAAGCTCCAACCAACGATCATTTGCGGCAGCTTGAGTTTGTCGTTGTGCGCAGCCGTGAGAACATCGCTAAGGTGGTTGCCCCGCTTGCCAAAAACATGGCCGCGTTTAAGGAGCTTGTGTTCGAGGTGGATGAGTCGAGCGACAAGGATAAGATGGCGATGTTTGCCGACGCACTGCCCAAACAACAGAAAATGTTGATGGAGAGCGGGCTGCTTATTATCCCTTTCTTCCGTCAGCAGACACATCCACTGTTGAAGCCCGTGGAACAGAGTTCGCTCAATTACTTTGCCTCGGCTTGGTGCGCGTTGGAAAACATGTTGCTTGCCGCTACCAACGAGGGGCTTGGGGCTGTATTCCATATTCCCGTGGGCGACGAGGCAGACAAGATAAAGGAAATAGTGAAAGCTCCGGAAGGTTACGAGTTCACTTGTTTGCTGGCTATCGGATATCCTGCAAAGGGTGCTTTCCTTCCTAAACAAAAGGAAATCCGTATCGAAGACAGGATACATGCTAATGCCTGGTGATAATCGTTGAACGAGACGGGACTTTCAACTGTTAAGTATTTGGTTATTGACACACTTGTGTGACATAAAGCCACAGAAGTAAGGTTGGCAGAAAGTCTGCCGTTTTTCGGGGGTGCGCGCAGTGAAAGTGTGCCAAAGTGTCAGTCCTGAAGCTTTGGCATGTTTTTCGTATGGGATTGGAGTAGAATTTTTAAAATGTACAACTATAAAATTTATCCATTATGAGCATTAAACCATTAGCAGACCGTGTGCTGATTGAACCGGCTCCGGCAGAGACGAAGACAGTAGGTGGCATTATCATTCCCGACACCGCCAAGGAAAAACCGTTGCAAGGTACTATCGTTGCAGTGGGTAAAGGTACGAAAGACGAAGAGATGGTCTTGAAGGAAGGCGACACCGTGCTGTACGGTAAGTATGCCGGTACGGAACTGGAATTCGAAGGCAAGAAATATTTGATTATGCGACAGAGCGACGTGGTGGCTGTGTTGGCATAACCCTGCGTTTTATACATTAATATATAATAGACAAAAGAAAGGAATAGAATCATGGCAAAAGATATTAAATTCAACATAGAAGCCCGTGAACTGATGAAGAACGGCGTGGACCAGTTGGCCAATGCGGTAAAGGTTACTCTCGGCCCGAAAGGACGTAACGTCATTATCGAAAAGAAATTCGGTGCGCCGCATATTACGAAAGACGGTGTGACCGTAGCCAAGGAGATAGAGTTGGCCGATGCGTTTGAAACGCAGGTGCGCAGTTGGTCAAGAGCGTGGCCAGCAAAACAGGTGACGATGCTGGTGACGGAACGACCACGGCTACCGTATTGGCGCAAAGTATTGTGAGCGTGGGCTTGAAGAACGTGGCTGCCGGTGCGAACCCGATGGACTTGAAACGCGGTATCGACAAGGCCGTGGCCAAAGTCGTAGAGCATATCAAAGGCCAGGCTGAACAAGTGGGCGACGATTACAACAAGATAGAACAAGTGGCTACCGTCAGTGCCAACAATGACCCGGAAATCGGGAAACTTTTGGCCGAAGCCATGAAGAAAGTCAGCAAGGACGGTGTGATTACCATCGAAGAGGCTAAGGGACGCGACACTACTATCGGTGTGGTGGAAGGCATGCAGTTCGACCGCGGTTACTTGTCGGCTTATTTCGTGACCGATACGGAGAAGATGGAGTGCGTGATGGAGAATCCTTACATCTTGATTTACGACAAGAAGATTTCCAACTTGAAGGATTTCCTGCCTATCCTCGAACCGGCAGTGCAGAGCGGTCGCCCGTTGTTGGTGATTGCCGAAGACGTAGACAGCGAGGCGTTGACTACTTTGGTGGTGAACCGTCTGCGTAGCCAGTTGAAGATTTGTGCCGTGAAAGCTCCGGGCTTCGGCGACCGTCGCAAGGCCATGTTGGAAGATATTGCCGTGCTGACGGGCGGTGTGGTCATCAGCGAAGAGAAGGGCTTGAAGTTGGAGCAGGCTACCATCGAAATGTTGGGTACTTGCGACAAGGTGACTATCTCTAAGGATAACACGACCATCGTTAACGGTCACGGACAGAGCGAGCTCATCAAGGATCGTGTCAATCAGATTAAGAATGAGATTGCCAACTCTACCAGCGACTACGACAAAGAGAAGTTGCAGGAGCGTCTGGCTAAGTTGAGCGGTGGGGTGGCTGTGCTCTATGTCGGTGCGCCGAGTGAGGTGGAAATGAAAGAGAAGAAAGACCGTGTGGACGACGCCTTGTGCGCAACGCGTGCAGCTATTGAGGAAGGTATCATTCCGGGTGGCGGTGTGGCATATATCCGCGCCATCAAGGCTTTGGAAGGCTTGGAAGGTGCCAATGCAGACGAAACCACAGGTATCAATATCGTAAAACGTGCCATCGAAGAGCCTCTTCGTCAGATTGTGGAGAATGCAGGTTTGGAAGGTCGGTGGTTGTAGAGAAAGTACGCCAGGCTGAAGGCGACTTCGGTTACAATGCCCGTGAGGACAAATACGAGAACATGAAAGCCAGCGGTATCATCGACCCGGCCAAGGTGACTCGTGTGGCTTTGGAGAATGCCGCTTCTATTGCCGGTATGTTCTTGACTACCGAATGTGTCATCTGCGACAAGAAGGAAGAAAAAGCCGATATGCCGATGGGTGCTCCCGGAATGGGTGGCATGGGCGGCATGATGTAAGCCGGACAGTTTACGGAAACCTATTATAATGTGAAAGGGAGAATGCTCACGATGAGGCATTCTCCCTTTTTTATATTTCACCTATAGCAACGGTAGGAACGGTGTGTCGCCGAGGGCGTGGAAAGAAAAAGGACCCGTTTTTCCGGTCTTCTGCGAAAAACTTTATATCTTTGCCCGTACGAAGGCTGGGGACGGGTAGGCATGGCCAATCGGGAAACGGTATTTTCATGCGTCTTTGTACTCGTCTTCCATGGTTAGGGTTTTCCAAATAAAAATGAATATAATATGGGATTGGGAAAATGGATAGGCAGTGCGATGGGATTCATGACGATGGGCCCGTTGGGTGCACTGGCCGGTTATTTTATCGGTTCGTGGTTTGACAAGCAAGCTGTAGGCATGCAAGAGGATTTGCAAGCGGATGAGGCGGGGCGAGCCGCTATGAACAGGGGCAGCGAAACAGCTTTTTGTTTTCGATGTTGGTGATGGCCTCTTACGTGATACGGGCAGACCGGAAAATCATGCACAGCGAAATGGAATTCGTCCGTCGTTTTCTCCGTGCGAATTTCGGGGAGAGCGCGGTAGAAGAGGGGGAACAGATCTTGATGAAACTCTTCGATGAGGCCAAACGGTTGGACGGTGTGTCTCCAGTGGCGTTTCGGGATATGATTTTCGATTGCGGCAGACAGATTGCCGCACATCTGAACTACGGCGAGCGATTGCAGTTGCTGATTTCTTGGTAAGGATTGCGCAAAGTGACGGGAACGTATGTGCGGAAGAGATAACGGCGTTGCGTGAAGTGGCTTTGGCCATGGAGTTGTCAGCCGGAGAGGTGGACTCCATGCTCAATTTGAAAGGCGAATCTTTGGCAGATGCCTATAAAGTACTGGAAATAGAGCCGTCGGCCACGGACGAAGAGGTGCGCAAGGCTTTCCGCAAATTGGCTCTGAAACATCATCCCGACCGCGTGGCGACGTTAGGAGAAGATGTGCGGCGGGCTGCGGAAGAGAAATTCCAGCAAATCAACAATGCGAAAGAACGTATTTACAAAGCGAGAGGTATGAAATGATTAACCTGATAAGCAATATAGGATGAAACTAAAGCGAATTTTGATTTTTTTGTGTATGGGGGACTTGTGATGGCGGCATCGGTAGGTGCCCAGTCTTTGGAACGTATTACTCCGGGGAAGGAATGGCCGGACCGGAAAGGGGAACACATCAATGCCCACGGGGGTGGCCTGTTGTTCCATGAAGGTAAGTATTATTGGTATGGCGAGAACCGGCCTGCACGCGGGTTTACCACCGAAGTGGGCGTAGAGGTCTATTCTTCTTCCGACCTGATGAATTGGGAAGACGAAGGAGTGGCTTTGGCTGTTTCCGAGGAGGCCGGGCACGACATAGAACGGGGCTGTATCATGGAGCGTCCCAAGGTGGTACGCAATCCTAAAACAGGGAAGTTTGTGATGTTGTTCCATCTGGAACTGAAAGAGAAGGGCTATGCGGCCGCCCGTGTGGGCTTTGCCGAGAGCGATTCTCCGGTGGGGCCGTTTCGGTTTATCCGTTCTTTGCGCCCGAATGCGGGCAAATGGCCGACGGACTTTTCGCGCCGTGACATCCGAAAAGCTAAGAAACTGAAGGAAGCGGACTATAAGGAATGGTGGACACCGGAGTGGCGTGAGGCGATTCGTGAGGGTTTGCTTTTGGCGCGCGACGTACCGGGCGGACAGATGAGCCGGGACATGACCGTGTACGTGGACGATGACGGTAAAGCCTATCATATTTATTCGGCAGAGGAGAACCTGACGTTGAACTTGGCTGAACTGACGGACGATTATTTAGACTACACCGGACGGTATGTACGTATCGCGCCGGGCGGGCAGAACGAGGCTCCGACCATTTTTAAGCATGACGGCGTGTATTGGATGATTACGAGTGGCTGTACGGGTTGGGCACCGAATGAAGCCCGCATGTTCAAGGCCGCTTCTTTGTGGGGGCCATGGGAGCAGCTTCCTTCTCCTTTTGTAGGGAAAGATGCCAAGAAGTCTTTCCATACGCAAGGCACGTATATTTTTAAGGTGGAAGGCACGGAGGACGGTTTCGTGTTCATGGCCGACCGTTGGAATCCGCAGAGCCTGAAAAATTCCCGTCATATATGGTTGCCGATAGATTTTGAAGCCGACGGTACACCGGTTATCCGTTGGGTGGACAGTTGGTCGCCGGTTGAGAGGTTCGGAACGGGACTGTAGCTTGCCGCAGATGCCTGCGGGCATGCGGTGATAAGCTATGATGTAATGAGGAAAATACTTGTAGGTATGATATAAAGCGACCGAAATCCCAGTCGGGATTTCGGTCGTCTGCGTTTGTCTGTGAGAATTTTCATTTAAACTTTTTCAATTTTTTTCGTCATGGTCGTCATGGTTTTGGGGTCGGATGTGGTGTCAAGTACTTTTTGGGCTTCGGCCAACAAGGCCGGGCGGCGTTCAAGTTGTTTCAGCGTCAGCGTAGGGACGGGACGTGTACGGAGGTCATTCACCGCAATGCTCAGCTCGGACCATGCTTCCAACCGTTCTCGTTCGGCCTGCATGATGTGCATGACAGAACCGTGGCGCGGGGTGAAGTCGCCGTGGGTCTTCGTGTTTTGCACGAATGTGAAGTCTTTCAGGTTCGTGCTCTTGCAGAATTGGTAGAAACCCTGTGCGTAGCAATCGTACATCAGGACATACTCGTCCGAACCGATGAGGGAGAACACACTGGAACCTTCCACCGGATATTGTCCCTCTTTTTGCAGGTGCCGCCATTCGATGGTGTAGGGGCCGGTGGGTCGGGATGCAGTGGCACGCATCACGCCCTGCCGCGTGCGGAATCCTTTGTTCATGACCGAGCGTCCCTCGTCTTTGAAGAACAGCACGTATTCTTTCGCTTTCGGGTTATACACGATGTCCCCGTCTATGGCAGCCGTGCCGAAGTCGAACAGCAGTTTCGGCTCCGTGATGTCCGTAAAGTCTTCGCTAACGTAAGAGTAGAACAGCTTGAAGTAAGGCTGTTTGAAGTTCGGGTCTTCCGTGGGATACTCCCAGTCGTGCCGCCCGATGGAGTAATAAATCATATATTTTCCGGCTTCGTCGTCCAGATGATTTGAGGTGCCCAGACGGCATGCAGGTTCTCGCGGTCGAATCCCGTCAGGTTGGGGAAACGGGTGGGGAAGTCGATGGCTGTGTGTTGCCAATGGATGAGGTCGGTGCTCTTCATCAGGATGAGTCCGTCGTTGCTTTGCCAACCCTCATCCGAGCGCATGTCCGTCATGACCATATAAAATGTTTTTCCGTCCCGGCCTCTTGTGATGTACGGGTCCCGTATGCTTTTCTTCAGGGCGATGGTGTCCGAGGCCGCGATCGGACGCCCTTGGTTGAGGGACGTGTAGTTATATCCGTCGTCGCTCAAGGCATAACGTACTTGTTCGCCGTATGGGGAATTGTTGGAGAAGAAGGCGAAGAGGTAACTGCTGTAAGGAGAAGGCTCGGTCGTTTGTGCCAACACTGGTGTCATGGCTCCGAGGGTGGCGGCCAACATGCCGGTCATCATTCGTTTTTTGAGTTTCATGATTAGGTAATGTTTAAGTTTTGTTGTATATGTGCGGGCAAAGATAGGCAGAATCGGCCGATAAAGGAAGTTTTTGCAGGGGCTTTTCGCACGCTGTGGCGAGAATGTGGCATTTTTTGCGTTATGCCTGATTGCCCGTCTCGTCTTTTTTTTGTCACTTTTGTGACCGATACAATGAAAACTAATCAATGTGAGAAAAGAAATTTTTTTTGTGGGATGCTGGCGGTTCTGGCGGCCGGACAGGCAAGTGCCGATGTCGTGCCGGAACAAGTCAGTTGTGTGGTGAAGCCTTTGTATGGGTATAGACAAGACCGTTCGCCGGGACGTATCGTTGCCGTGCGGTTGAAAGGCCCCGAATTGAAAGGCGAAGTCCGTGTGGATGTGGCGTACAAGAAACTGAAGGAGACTTCTACCTTCCGTGTCGATGCGAAGGATTCGGCGGAGGTGGAAATCATGTTGCCTTCCGCCTTGCCTATGGACAAGGCCGCGAGCGTTTCGCTGACGGTGCGCGGGACGGAAAAGAAAGTGAAGACGAAAGTCACCGTGAATCCGATGCGGCATTGGACGGTGTACCTTTACAACCATTCGCACGTGGACATCGGTTACACGAACACGCACAAAAACGTGGAGATGTTGCACAAGACGAACGTGTGGGAAGGCATGAAACTGGCCCGGGAAACAGCCGGACATGTGGACGGTGCACGCTTCGTGTGGAATCCCGAGGTGACTTGGCCGATTGAACGCCTGTGGATTTCAGAACCGGAGAAACGGGATGAGGTCATTGCGGCTATCAGGCGCGGCGACCTTTGTGTGGACGCCAGTTATGTGAACCTGAATACGAGCATTTGTTCGGATGAAGAGTTGTTTCATGTATTCAAGTTCTCGCGCGAGTTGCAACGGCTGTCCGGCGTGCCTGCCGATGTGTTCCAGCAGTTCGACATCCCCGGCATTTCCTGGGGACTGGTTCCGGTCATGGCACAGGAGGGCATCAAGTACGTCATCTCGTGGCCGAACACCGACCGGGGCGGCAACGCACACTCCCGGAATATAGACGGCATGCCTTTCTGGTGGGTAGGACCCGACGGCCATTCTAAGGTGTTGTTCCTGCAACCGGGCAAGTATTCCAACAGCGGCAGCATGGACAAGGGGAACACGACCGGGCGGCCTTGGTTCGGCCAACGTGACCCGCGTAAGGTTCCGGCGCGCATCCGGATGGGGAGTGCCAATGTAGACTTTACGGGCAAGCTCGTGGAGTTGGAACGTGACCATTACCCCCTCGATTTCATCGTACTCTCTTGGACATTGTGGGACAACAGTCCGGTGGATGCCGATGTCCCCTACGCCGTGAACGAATGGAACAAGAAATATGCTTATCCGAAGATTGTCATCAGCGGCGGGCATGAAATCATGGCGCGGTTGGAAAAAGATTATGGCGACCGCCTGCCGACTGTAACGGGAGACTATACGGAATACTGGACCGACGGGTTGGGTACGGCTGCCAGGTTGACGGCCATTAACCGCCGTAACAAGGAGAGAATCACGCAGGCGGAGACCGTGTGGTCGATGCTGGCAGGAGGAGCTTGTGCTCCGCGTGCCGATTTCGATGAAGGTTGGCGTTATATCATGATGGGTTCGGAACATACTTGGGATTTTGAGAATCCGTGGGAACCTTATTTCCATGAAGCCATCGGAAAGGTGAAACAATCTTATTTCCAGGAAGCGGAAGCCCGTTCGACGGCCTTGTTGGACGAGGCGTTGGGATTGGCCACGGACAAGTCCAACGGAGCGTTGGGGCCGCGCGAAGGGCCGTCGAACGGCGGTATCGCCGTGCTCAACACGCAGTCGTGGCCGCACGGCGGGTTGGTGACGCTGACGGCCTCCGAGAGCCAGAAAGGCAACAAGGTGGTGGATGATGAGGGGAACGCCGTGCCTTCGCAACGTTTGTCTACCGGCGAACTGGTGTTCTGGGCTTCGGACGTGCCCGCCCTGGGCTCGCGCCATTATCGTGTAGTGGAAGGCGATGCCGTGCCGGGCGATGCCTGCAAGGTGGAAGGCTACACGTTGGACAACGGTTGCGTGCGTGTCACGATAGACGGCAAGACGGGAAACATCGCGGCCTTGACCCGTGCCGGAGAAGATTACAATTATATCGACGCGTCGGTGGACGGAGGGGCCAATTCGTGCAGTTGGCTGCCGGCCAACGAAAACAAGCCCGAGGCCGACAAGGTGCAGGCCATCACGGTGACCGAGCAAGGCGGCTTGGTGGTGGAATTGAAAGTGGAATCCACGATGAAGGGCTGCCGTTCGGTGACGCGTACCGTCCGTCTGGTGGCCGGACAACCGTGGGTGGAGACCACCAACGTGGTAGACAAGCTGCCGTTGCTGGACAAAGACGGCATACATTTCGGTTTTGGTTTCAACGTGCCGCAGGGCGTGACGAAAGTGGACATCCCTTGGGGCGTGATGGAAATGGAGAAAGACCAATGGCCGCAGGCCAACCGCAACTGGATAGCCCTGCAACGTTGGTTGGACGTTTCTAACGACACACACGGCGTGACTTGGTGTGCCTTGGATGCCCCCTTGTTCGAGTATGGCGACCGCACGGCCAACATTTCGTTGGGATGGGGCGGACAAGGGCCTTGGCTGCCCCGGTTGGAACCGTCTTCCACGGTGTATTCCTGGGCGATGAACAACCATTGGCACACGAATTTCCCCCCTGACGCAGGACGGGCCGGTGGCTTTCCGCTACCGCATCCATCCGCATGGCGGATATGACGCCGTGGCCGCCAACCGTTTCGGTTTGGAGCAGGCGCAACCGTTGGTGCATGTCACTGCGGACAAGAACCCGGACGTGAAGCCGGTTGTGGCGGTAGACAATCGTGCCGTGTACGTCACCGTGCTGAAATCCACGGGGAAAGACAACGAGATGATTGTCCGTTTGCGTTCCGTGTCGGACAAGGAAGAGACTGTGGCTTTGGACTTCCCGGCCCGCCGTCCGTCGTCCGTGTCGCTCTGCACGCTCGAGGAGCAGCCCGGACAAGCCGTGGAGGAGACGCTGACGATGAGACCCTACGGTATGGCCACGTTGAAACTCACTTTCTGATGACGGGAGCAGGGGAGGCTTCCTGACTCTTCCGGCAGCGTGCGGTACGGGCTTCCGTCCGTGGATGAATGCTTGTAAAGAAAATGCAGGTTTATCACGGATCTGAATTTCAGTTGTTTAAGCCTTTGAAAAAAATCTGCGGCAAACGGAAAATCGTTTGCCGCAGATTGGAAAATCATTCGGAGCAGAACGGAAAACGTTTCTGCGCCGAATGATTTTTGTATATAAGTTTCGTCTCACTCGCTTTTGTGGAAGTATAGGATCTGCTCGGTATTGAATCGGAATTCCCCTGACAGTTCGGTCTGTTGTTAACACTCTTTATTGCGCCTTTGGAGGACGGGCGAGAGAAAAACGTTACATTTGCAAAAATATATGGCAATAAAGTCTACGCTTATGGCAAACTATATCCGTTTTGATTGGGCGATGAAACGCCTGTTGCGCAACAAGGCTAACTTCGGGGTGTTGGAGGGCTTGTTGACCACGCTTCTGGATGAGAAAATCACCATCAGCCAGTTGTTGGAGAGCGAAAGCAATCAGGAAGACGAGTTCGACAAGTACAACCGTGTGGATTTGTTGGCCTTGGATTCCAAGGGGGAACTGATACTCATCGAGGTGCAGAACAACAATGAGTACGCCTATTTTCAGCGCATGTTGTTCGGCGTGTCGAAGTTGGTGACGGAATACATCAACCGTGGCGAGGGATATGAGAACGTGCGCAAGGTGTACAGCGTGAACATCGTTTATTTCTCCTTGGGGCATGGCAAGGATATCGTGTACCATGGCAAGACGGAATTTCGCGGCATCCATGAGAACGACATACTGGAACTGACTCCTTTCCAACGGCAGACCTTTAAGGTGGATGCCGTGAGCCAGCTTTATCCGGAGTATTATATCCTGAAGGTGAACGACTTCAACAAAGTGGCCAAGACCCCGTTGGAGGAATGGATCTACTATTTGAATACGGGTGAGATTCCCGAAACAGCCCACGCCCCCGGCTTGGCGGAGGTGCGCGAACGCCTGAAGGTGGACGGGATGACAAAAGGTGAGCGCGAAGCTTATTACCGTCATCTGGATAACATCGTCATTTTGCGCAACAATATTTATACGGAGCGTGCCGAGGGGCGTGCGGAGGGGCGTATGGAAGGCCGTGCGGAAGGTCGCATGGAAGGGCGTGCCGAAGGAGAGCATGCCAAGGCTTTGGAGATAGCCCACAGGTTAAAGGCCATGGGATTGTCCGTGGATGCCATTATCGGTGCCACGGGGTTGTCGGCGGAAGAAATAGAGAAAGCCTGATAACCCCTTGTTTCCTAATCAATAGAAAGTCCCGGTCGCCTTTCACAAGGCGGCGGGGACGGATTAACTTATTTCTGGTTTGCTTGCTTGTTTTTTTGCAATTTTTTCGTGATGTATGAACTGTCCCATATCGGATTGTCTTCTGCCCAAGCCCGGGGAAATACTCCGTTCCCGTTGTGCGATCCTTCCAAACGGATAAGGTATAACTTGTCGTTTTTCCATGCGGCTCCCATATACAATGGGCGGCCGTCGGCTTGGCGAACCCTTATCCCGGTTTCTTCGTATTCCCAGTACACATCGTTGCTTGCCACGTAGACGACATCTTTTTTGAGGTATTTGTGGAAGAGGTCATAAAACAGTTGGTAGTCTGCCCGGGTGCATTTAGGGATGATGTACCGGCAGCCCTCCGAAAAAGCCGTCGGGTCGTTGTTATATCCTTTGTTATGTACTACACGTCCGTATGCTCCGTGGAAATGTACTTCTTGCTTGACCGTTTTTCTGCGTGACACGTATTGGTTGAACAGTTTTTCGAGTTCTGCGATGATGGCTTGGTCGGGTATGGCATCATTTTCGGCTTGGGCGAAACGGTTTGTGGTTTGGTAATAGAAAAATACGCCGGTCGGGCTGGTTTCGAGTTTGAGGAAGTCTTGTTGCCCCTGGATGTCGGAACGCAGCGACATGGCGTAGGTTTTCCGCATGATGTCGCCACTGTCTGTTTCTTCCGTGTGCTTGTGCAGGAATGGTGTGGCATCCAACTGGTCGAAGATTTCGGTTATTTTGGGGCGGTGTTCTTCGTAGTCTGCATGGTCTTCGAACCAATACTGTACCCAATATTGGGCACCGGTCATCCATCTTTGCTCCAAGTAACGCTTGGGAAACATCCGGTCAAGCTCGTGAAATATATGCATGGCTGTTTCATTTTCCCGATAGAACTCTTGGGCACGTACATGGTTTGTGCATACCATGACCGTTATCACGGCCATGAGCCAGTATTTAATATAAGTTTTCATAATAAGGGTCGATATGTTCATATTGTTTGGAAAATTCGTCCATTCTTCTTTTCTGCTTTTGGAACTCGGCCTGAATGTCGGCCAAGTGTGGCATGGTCTGCTGTCGGGCTGCCGCGTCCGCGTCTTGTAGGGCGGTGTCGGACAGGGGGATTGAGGCCGTTTCGGTGGAGGACGTGTCCTGCCCTGTCGAGAGTGTTGCCCACATTTGTCCTTTTGGGTGGCTTGCAGGAAGGACAATCGTGTCCCGGACTGTGATTATTTTGGCGGTCAACGTAGTGGGCACTGGCTTTTCGATGAATACCGTATCGGTTTTCCACTTTACTTCCGTGAGGACGGTAGGGGACATGGGGATGGAATTTGTAGGCTGTGCGGCTTCCTTTCGCGAGACGGTGGTACCTAAGAAAAAACATACGGCTGCGACGGAGGCTGCCGCTATCCACCGTACGGCGATGTACCCTGTGCGACGTATACGCTTCGGTTGCGTCGGAGGAACGGTCTGTAGGGCGGAGGATCCGGGAATTTCTTCCAGTGGGCATGACTGCATCCACCTTTCCTGTTCTTCTTCCGTGAAAGAAGGTTCGCCTTCGTCGAACCGGTTGAACATGGTTTTGAAGTCGGCAAAATCCTTGTCGGCATCCGGCGAACGGAAATACTCCGTCAGCAGGGCTTCTTCTTCCAACGAGGTCTTTCCCTCCATGTAGAGGTCAAGCCATCGTCTGATGTCTTCTTTGTTTGTCGTCATGTTCAATCTCTCCTTACCTTTAGTTGTTCCATCATTTGTTTCCTTGCTCGTGACAATATGGTGCGGACTACGCCTTCCGTTGCTCCGATGATACGGGCTATCTCGCCCATTTCCAGATGTTCCACCTGACGCATGCGGAGCACGGCCCGGTATTTGTCCGGCAGGTTCCGAACGGCATCGCGCATCCATTCCGCATTTTCGTGGTCTTCCATCATCGCCTGTGCGCTTCGCTGTCCGTCGGGCGCGTCATGCCCCGTCAGGCTTTCGTGCGGATGGGTCTTGAGTCGCCGCAGGCGGTCGATGCAAAGATTACGGGTGACGGTCATACCCATGGGAGAAATGTTCTTTTCCCGGTCGATCCGGTCTCGGACAAGCCAAAGTTTGAGCATGGCTTCTTGTACGATGTCTTCCGCCTCGTCCTCATCAGACAAATAGAAACGCGCGATGTCTACGAGTTTGCCTCGTAGCATGGATGCCGCTATTTCGAATTCAGTCTTTTCCATGAGGTTAATGTTGCAAGGGGCGGAACCGTTTCCGGCAATTAGGACGTGGCCGTTCTTTCCCTTTTTATAAAGAATACGCAGAAGCCGCTCTTTTGTTTCATCGGATGATGTTAAAGAATGTAATAAAAAGAAAGTGGGAAGGCTGAGCAACAGAATGACAGAAGGAGAACGTTTCCCGTATGTAGATATTTAGAAGACAGAAGAACAAAAGAACAGAAGCCTGAAAAATGCTTTCCGTAAGGAATCTTATGTCCTTATGTTCTTCTGTCCGAATCATTTTCCCAAAGGAAACATGTCCTTATGTTCTTTTGTCTAAATCATCTTCTCATAAGAAACATGTTCTTCTTTCCGAACCGCATTCCGTATGGAAACAAGCATGTTTGTCATTCATTCTCGCTTTCATTCATAAAAGCATGTCCGGCTCGTTCCCGAAAAGTCTCTTGTATTCGCTTTCAAAATTGGGTGTGAAGATTCCTTTTCCCATCGCTTCATGGATTTCCGTCGTGCTCCAGAAACGTCCGCCATCTGTTTCAGCACTGGGACGTATGTCCTCGTCGTAGGTACAACGGTGGGGAAAGACCAGTTCACGTTCTCGGTCAGATTCAAATACATAGTGGGGGAGACGTTCGGGAGTGAAGCCGGTGAGGCCGAGTTCTTCTTCCGCTTCGCGGCGCAGGGCCATCTCTACGCTTTCGCCCAAGTCCACATGCCCTCCTACGGCCGTGTCCCATCTTCCCGGTTGGATGTCTTTCCATTGCGGACGCTTTTGCAGGTAAAGTTCGTCCCGGCTGTTGAACACATGCAAGTGCACCACGGGGTGAAGGCGTTTACTGCCATTGTGGCATTCGCCGCGTGTGGCGGCTCCGATGATGTTCCCCTCTTCATCCACGAGGGGAAACATCTCTTCCCGGTTATCTTTTTGTGTAGCTATCATGAGGTTTCGCGGGGGTTAAGGGATGAGCAATGAGCTGTCACCGTAGCTGAGGAAACGGAAATCGTGGGCGAGGGCATAGTCGTAAATCGTGCGCCAGTCGCCGTGTACGAAAGCCGAGACGAGTAACAACAGTGTACTTTGCGGTTGGTGGAAATTGGTGACCATCATCCGCACGATATGGTATTCGTATCCGGGAGCTATGATGATTTGCGTACTGGTGTGCAGGGCTGTCAGCTCGTGGCGGTTCAGGTAATCCCATACGTTTTGCAGGGCTTGCATTGTGGTGAGTGCTTCCGGACGTCCGTCGTCGGGACTTCCGGAGGGGCGTGTCCGGGCGGCATACTCGTAAGGCATCCACTGCGGCACGTGGAGTTCCTCCTCCGATGCGTCGGGATTTCCGTCCAATGTCACACCTATATAATACAGGCTCTCGAGGGTACGTACCGAAGTCGTGCCCACGGCAATGCATGAG
>ENA-OQDM01000579-OQDM01000579.1-human-gut-metagenome-genome-assembly--contig:-NODE-579-length-20279-cov-1.835748_pt1 | contig 20279 bp, 21 predicted proteins | sample MGYA00242772_ERZ504605 | MGnify/ENA primary metagenome ERZ504605 (study PRJEB26092, sample SAMD00036348) | human gut metagenome | host: Homo sapiens | study: EMG produced TPA metagenomics assembly of... | reverse complement strand
CATTGGCAGTGAAATCTGTGATATTACTGCAAGAACTGCTGCAAACATACCAACCAGTACCATTTCTCTGGTTGTAAATTTTTCTCTCTGCAGCAGGGCTTTTCGCATATGACTGACTCATAATAATACTCTCCTCTTTCCCTGTTGATCATTGGTTTTGACTTTCTTTTTATATCATAAGCGCAAAGAATTGTCAACTTATCTTCTTACATTTAGTTTACATTTGTTTCCGATAAGTATCAGGTGACACGTCTGTATAACGTTTGAATACTCTGGAAAAATAAGTGCTGTTTTCGAATCCCAGAAGTTCTGAAACTTCACAGACCATTTTTCCATCCTGAAGCATCTGTTTGGCCAGTTCTGTTTTTCGGAGATTTACATATTCTATAAAATTATAACCCATTTCTTTTTTGAATATAGTGCTGAGATACGCTGAAGAAACTCCTGTTTCAGCTGCTGCATCTGACAGATGAATTGGTTCCGTGATATGCGCTTCTATATATTTTACTACTTTCTGCAGGATTTCAGATCTACTGCATTTGTAGGCAATCCAGAATTTTTCCATAAAAATATCATTAAATTTCAGAAACCATTTTTCTATTTCCCTGAGGCTTTCCATCATCATGATTTTCTGATAATGACAATTATCACCATCCAACTCTATTTCTTCCAGTGCGCCGTCCAATGACTGTGCAACCAGGGAATAAATTCCCAAAATATCCATAAAATTTCTTCTCAGCACATTGATACTGACATAAGGCTCCTGTCGGATCAGTCCGAAGATTCCATACAGCTCCTGTTCAACTTTTTCTCTGTCAAAACTTCGAATCTTCTCTTTTAGGGAATCCAGATATCCATGCATTCCTCGTGGACTATGACCTTCTGTTTCATCTTCTTCTGAAAAAACACCAGTTTCTCTTCTTTATCATAATAACTGAAAAGCTGTATCTGCTCGGCCATCGCAGCAGCCCGAACAAGATCCGCAGTTTTTTCCATGCAACCTTCAAAGATTCCCATGTACAGTTCTCTGCCTGTTTTCCGCTCTGCCCTTTTCTTTAATTCCATATAAACAGATCTTTCCGGTTTTTCTTTCAGCAGGAAATATCCATACTGATTTCCCTTCTGAATCTGCAGGCCTTCCCTGAGTTCGGTTTCTGCCCATTTATGGATCATTTCCATAACCCCGGACAACTCTTCTGTATCTTTCGCCAGTATACAGATTAATGTCTGATAATTACAGGTACCTGCAAAAATATCTCTGCTGTCTCTCATAATCTCTTCATAACGGATCTCACGTATTCCCTGCATATGCACCTTATTTCTTTCTTCTGTTTCTCCCAGACACTTTTCCAGAATACTTTCCAGTTCATCAGAACTCAGATTCAGTTTTCGCAGATAATCATACGCCCCCAACTTCATTGCCTTCTTTACAACATCGAATTCTTCCTGGCAGCTTACCACGATTACTCTGGTTTGCATTTCTTCTTTCTTCAAAAATTCCAGAATTTCTAGCCCGCTGACTCTGGGGATATTCAGATCAAGAAGAATGATATCCGGACGGCTGTTCCGGATCATTTCCAATGCTTCTTCTCCATCTGTTGCATCCGGCAGCAGTTCCAGATCCAGTTTCTTCCAGTCTACAAGCTGACGCAGTCCAAGTCTTGCCAGAATTTCATCCTCTACGATCAATACCTTTTTCATAGAATGTTCTTCCCTTCATCCGGATAATAATTGCTATCTTTTTATCCTATTTTATCACCTTTCTTCTGATTCTGTAATTTTTTTTGGAAGACGAACCCATATTTCGAAACCATTTCTGACCTTTTCATTATAGATCAGTCCATAAGATTCGCCGTACAACAGCTTCAGTCTGGAATTTACATTGTAAAGCCCGATCCCCGTCACAGCTCTCTGGTTCTTCTCTCCCTTCAGAAGATCTTCAATCTTCTTTTTATCCGCAGAATTTCCATTATTGAATACAGATATGACAAAATCATTCTCATACTCTATTGCAGAGACTATAATCTGCCCTGCTGTCACACCTTTTACTCCGTGCAGAATCGCATTTTCTACAATCGGCTGCATGGTAAATGCAGGGATTTCATAATAGAATAGTTCTGTTGGAATTACATTATAATACTGAAACGAACTTCCAAACCGCATCTGCATGATATCTACATATGCTTTCAGAAGTGCCGTTTCCTGTCCCACAGTAGTCATGCCGTTTTTGTTACTGTAAACTGCATGCAAAATATCTCCCAGTGCTTCCAGTGCTTTCTCCGTGTTTTCATTCCCCCCTGCACGGTCCTGTCCTTCTTTTATGGCCATGATCCTTATGGAATTAACCGTGTTAAAGATAAAATGAGGGGAAATCTGCGACATGAGCATCTCATAATGGGCTTTTTCTTTTAATCTGCTCTCTCTTTCTACTTTTTCCAGAAGCTCTTCGATCTTTTTCCCAGCCTGGTTATAGCAGGATACAAATTTGCTCATCTCCTTGAAAGAACCTCTGGGTTCCTCCAGAACTGCCATTCCATTGGGAGCTTTTTCCAGAGTCTGTGCCACTTCAACCAAAGGTTTGGCGATTCTTTTAGAAAAATATAACATGGTGCAGACAGTGAATCCAATCACCAGAAGTAACATTTCCAGAATTCTCTGGAGAATCTTTCTGTTTTCTTTTAGGAAAATTTCCTGGGGAACAAGGTAGACCAGTTTATTGGAATCATTCTCCAGTTCGCCTTCCATATAATAAAAATCATCTTTCAGATTACCTGTCGTAATTTCATTCTCAGAAATCTCCTTTACAGTTTCCTGTTCTCTCAGTTCTTTCAGCTGTTTCTGATATTTCTCATTATACTCCATCAATATATCATTGTTTCTGTCCAGGATATAAAGGGCACCGCCTTCCTCTGTCACCATACCTGCTGCCAGTTTTCCCCAGATTTTTTTCTCAGAAAGCCGAATCAGCATGACTCCCAGATTTTTGCCGGAATAATCTAGAATTTCCCGTCCCATATAAAAATATTTCTGTATATTGTCATGTATTGTCATTTCCTGGAACATGGTTTCTATGCCTGTACTGCAAGTTGTCTTTCTTCCATTTTCCAAAATCTCCTGATACCACTGTTCCTTCTCATAATTCGTTTCTGTTCTGCTTAATGTGTAAGAACCAATCATATATCCTTTTTTCGTAAGTATAGCTACTTTTCCGCCAACGGCATTTAAGACGGAGCTCTCTACATCCGAAATATCATTAGAAAGTTCTCTTTTCGCCTGATAGATCTCGTAGGAATCCCCGTCTTGCTCTAAAATTCGCAGGTTCTTCAGTGTATTTTTATTTGTCATCAACATGCTTGTAGCATAATTGGTCACTTCAATCATCTGATCTGTGTTATCCCTGATCTGGGATAGCAAATCTGTCTCATTGTTAATCTTATTTTCCGTGGTAACTTTCTGAAGATAGAAATTCAGAAGCATCAAAGCCAGGCACAACGGCAGCACCACAAAAAGTCCCATATAAAATGTGAGCTGCCTTCTTATGCTCTGGTTACCCGGATTTTTACGTTTGAAACTCATACGCAAATTTCCTCTTTCTACATCTGACCTGTATTTATCCTTTCACTGCACCGGCCGAAAGTCCCTGTACCAGATTCTTCTGCACCAATGCAAAGAAAATCAGAATTGGTATCAGACTAATCACCACTGCTGACATCAGCAGTCCCCAATCTACAGAATACTGTCCTACAAAGTCCTGCATACCAACCTGAATGGTTTTCTTTAAAGTTGTATTAATAAAAATAGAAGCATACATATATTCATCCCAGGATGTCATAAAACAGAACAAGGCTGTAACAAAAAGTCCCGGCTTAGCCACATGAATAATCACATGGAAAAAAGATTTCAACCTGCTACAGCCATCAATCCTGGCAGCTTCCTCCAACTCCCATGGGATGGAAATAAAAAATGCACAGGTATTCCATATGGCAAAAGGCAGGGTAAAAGAGCAGTACATCAGAATCAGTCCTATATAACTGTCAATCAGGTTCAACTGTTTCATAATAATATAGTAAGGAATACACAACAGGATTCCCGGAAACATTCTTGTCATAAGAACCGCCATCTTAATTTTCCCGGCACCTACGATTCTATATCTGGTAAGTCCATATGCTGCCATTACTGATAATATCATACAAATCAGTGTTGTGACCAGTGTAATGAAAATACTGTTCATAAAATATCTTACGAAATTCGACTGAAACAGTACCTGTCTGAAATTGTCAAATGTGATATGAGTCGGTATGATCTGAGATAGATCATATATCTGTTCCTTTGTTTCAGGGCAGTCAATACCACATAGATAAACGGGGTCACTGCAAGAAAAACCATGACTATTGTGAATATATAGGCTACCACATGCCTTATAGCTTCATTTCGTTGTTTTGTATGCATATAGTTTCCTCCTCCCTATTCTTTCTCACTTACCATCTTCAGGTAAACTCCAGAGAAAACAGCCATAAATATAAACAATACCACGGATGCAGCTGCTGCAGTTCCAAAATTATGGTCAATAAATGCTCTTCTGTATGCATAGGTATAAATAATCTCTGTGCTGTACAGCGGGCCACCTTTGGTCATCAGCCAGATGGTGTTAAAACAGGACACAATACCGATCAGATTCAGAATGGTTGAAATAGCCAGAGGCTCTTTGATAATCGGAAGTGTGATTTTCCAAAAACACTGCCAACGACTGGCACCATCTATTTCCGCACTCTCATACACATCCCCGGAAATTCCCTGCAGTGCTGCCAGAATAAAGATCATCTGAAAAGGAATTCCCTTCCATATTGCTACCAGAACCACACACCAGAACGCTGATCCCACATTTCCAAGCCAGGATACAGATTCTGTAATCATTCCCAGCTTCACTGCCAGTATATTAATGATACCTACATTTGCATTGAATAAAAAAGTAAAGGTCATAGCTGCTATGGCATGGGGAACTGCCCATGGAACCAGAATCAGCGTTCTATATACAGATCTTCCTTTCAGTTTCTGGTTCAGTGCAAGTGCAAGAAGCATGGCTGCCACAAGCTGTACCACAAGATTCACCACCGTCCACTTCACTGTATTTCCAATAGACTGTAGGAACACTTTGTCTTTAAAAATATCAATATAATTCTGTAAACCTGCAAAGGTATTAAATGTAGGATCATTTGAGCGTACAAGGTTATAATTTAAGAAACTCAGATAAATACCTCTGAAAAGAGGATACACAGAAAGTGCCAGTACCGCAATTACTGCTGGTGCCATCAAAAGATATCCTGGAAGATTTTTTTTCAGTTCCAGGCCTTCTTTTCTACGTATTTTGGACATGATCTTCCTCCCTTCTCAATGAAGAAGCGCTGCCGCCATTTCACGCCAGCGCCTCTGTTATTATTTCATGTTTGTTTCCCGGATATTTTTACTGATAATTAGATGCAATGTTTTCATTGAGCTTCTGGGTAAGAGAAGTCAGCGCATCTTCAGCTGATGACTGTCCGTAGTCTACTTCCAGGATGGCATTGGTGATCAGTTCATCGATGGATTTCTCATTGATAACAGCAGGTCTTGCTTCTGTATACGGAAATTCTTCTGTAAAGACTTTCAGTTTGTCATTTCCTTCCAGTGCTTTATCATAGTCGAAGTCTTTACGTGCTGAAATCTTTCCTTCTACACCAAGAAGAGAATCTCCTTTTTCTGAATTCAGGTATTGAATCAGGTCATAAGCAAGTTCCGGATTTTTGCAGTTGGTATTAATATTCCAGGTCCATCCTCCCAGTACAGTTGCTTCTGTTTTTCCTTTTACCATCGGAGCAATGCCGTAATCCAAATCCGGATTAATATTTTCTACTTCGCTGGAGCACCAGTCTCCGCCCAACAGGAAGGTTGCTTCTCCATTTGCAAAACTTTCATATACTTTGTCCCATGTAGTTGCTTCTTTAAAAGACTCTACCAAACCGCCTTTGGAGATCAGATCACAAATATAATTCCATGCCTCTTTTCCCTCCTCATTGTCGATCACTACCTGCGGGATATCTCCACTTGTATCAATGACTGGGCATTCATTCTGATAGAAAAATGAATAAAAAGCATATGCACTCTGATAAGTAATAATACCGCCATATCCGGCTTCTTTTGCTTTATCTACTGCATCAGAAAGTTCTTCCCATGTTGTAGGAACATCGATTCCCAGTTCCTCCAGACGTTCTTTATTATAATAGAGACCCGTACAGTCCATATACCATGGCACGGAATAATATTTACCCTCAAATTTGCCGGAATTGAGTGGTCCTTCCTGATACTGCGCAGTAAGCTCATCGGCTGTGGTAATATCTTCCAGTGGATACAGAAGTCCCATTGCTGCAAGGTCAATGGCATGTCCGGAATTGTCCATCACTACAATGTCTGCTCCGCCTCCTGCCAGAGCTGCTGTCTGGAAAGATTCCTTAATATCCTGCTGGGAAGCTCCCTGCAATGTGATCTCCACCCCTGGATTCTCTTCTTCATATTGTTTGATCACTTTCGCAAGCTCTTTCCCTTTTGCTTCTGTCTCATCGATCCAGTTATTTAACATCAGAAGTGTCAGTTCTCCTTCTTTCTGATCTGAAGTATCGGATGCAGCCCACACACCTGTCTGTGCGCCCAAAGTCAAAGCCCCTGCCAACATAACAGCTAATGCTCTTTTCTTCATTATATAGTTCCTCCTTCTCATCTTCTCTCTTAATCTCTATGTTACTGATCTGCTTTCCAATCGATTGTTCTGCTATGCACTTATTAAAACATGAAATCCCTGATTTTTGAATAACGATATTATTCTTTCTTTTTCCATCTTTTCTAAAAAAAGTAGAGCTTTCCGGAACTGGTATTATTTTTATCTTTTTGGGGTCAAACATCTAAATTATCTTTATTCTCATTTCTCTTCTCATCACGTATAATCACAAGCATAAAAGACAGATGCAGGATTCCTGACATCCTGTGGATTTTATTCCTAACTAACTTTTTACTATTTTTTCTACTATTTTTAAGGAGGGTTTTCCATCATGAAAAAACTGAATGTTGCTTTAGTAGGCTTAAGCTTCGGGCTTGAATTCGTTGCTATCTACTGTAAACATCCTGATATTGATAAGGTGTATATCGTAGATAAAAATGAGAAACTTCTGAATATTGCAAAAGAACGATACAGCATTCCTGATGAACGCTGTTTCACAGATCTGCAGGATGTACTGGATATTCCTGAAATTGATGCAGTTCATCTTGTAACACCGCCAGCAACACATGCTCCGTTTTCTGTACGCGTCTTAAATGCAGGTAAACATTGTGGCTGTACAATTCCTATGGGAATGAGCATCCAGGAATTAAATGACATCATTGCAGCCCGCAAGGCCTCCGGCAAAAATTATATGTTTATGGAAACAACGATTTTCCAGAGAGAGTTCCTCTATATCCAGGAGCTTTATAAGAAGGGCGAACTTGGACGCCTCCAGTACATGACCTGTGCACATTACCAGGATATGGAAGGATGGCCGGAATACTGGGAAGGCTTCCCGCCACTGATGCATCCGACACATGCAGTTGCTCCTTGTCTGATGCTCGCAGGCCATCTTCCAGACAAGGTTTACGCAAGAGGTTCCGGAAAAATCCGCAAAGAACTGGCTGACAAATACGGCTGCCCGTTTGCATTCGAATCCGCATTTATTTCTCTTCAGGATAGCGATGTAACTATTGAAATGGAACGTTTCCTCTACGGTGTAGCCAGAAGCTATTCCGAATGCTTCCGAGTATACGGTGAAAACGAGAGCTTCGAATGGCAGCAGCTTGCTGATGAAGATCCTGTTCTCTTTACCCGTACAGGAGAACTGGAGAAAGTGGACATTCTGGATGAAGACAGCGAAAAATCCAGTCGTGGATCAGAGATTGTGGAAAAAAGAATCCAGATCCCGGATTATGCACACCTTCTTCCGAAGGAAATCGCATCCTTCACCACCAACACAGTATATAACAATGAGAACACCCATCTCTCCTTTACCCAGGGTGGGGGTCACGGTGGTTCCCATCCACACCTTGTACATGAATTCATTCGTTCCATTCTGGAAGAACGTAAACCTGCTATTGACGACATCATGGGTGCTTACTGGACAGGTACAGGAATCTGTGCACATGAATCTGCTATGAAAGACGGAGAAGTTATTACAATTCCTCGTTTCGAATAACCTATATCATTTAACTTTATATCATAAATACATCAGAGAGTGTGTAGAAATTTTCCAATCTACACACTCTCTGATATTTTTCATCTATTTACAGCAAATCATATATAATGTTATTATTTCACTATCTTCTCAATGATGCACTGATGCTCTTTATCCTTTTTGGAATAGTTAATCCCTGCCAAAAGAATATTTCCTGCATATTTCTCCAGACTTTTACAATATTGCTTCTGTTTAATCTGAGAAATAGCTCCTTTGGCACTTTTATCCCCATTTTAATTCCACTACCAGAGCAGGTTTATCAGGAAATTTTTTTTCTCGGAATAAAGACCATATCCGCAAATCCCTTTCCTGTTGCAGTTCACGATATACGCTATAATAGTTTCTAGCCGCATACAGAGCCAGTGAAATAGTATAACTTAATGCATTTTCATCATTATACTGAAGATGCGAGGTCTCAAAGTGTGCTCTTTGGATTCCCTGTGCAACCATCTGCTCATTCTGATTCCAGATTGCATTCAGGACATCTGCCGAATTTTTTTAAAGCTTTTGACACTTCACCCCAGTCTGATACAGAAACAGCATTTGCATACTCATTCCGGATTTCATTATTAGGAATATACACACAATGTTCTGTAGAATCATATGCCAGATATCCCAGATGAATCAATAAGGTCAAAACATCATTCTCATCCCGGAATGTCGTCATATCATTTGTAAAACTTCCGGTATTAACAGGAATATGCTCTCCTGCCAGCATACTGAGAATATCATCCTTTAACCCCTCAAAATTCATATCTATATAAGTCTGCAGTGCTTCAAAAGATTCTGTCATATTCCAGTAGTTTCTGATAGAACCAAAGAGCATGCCGTTTACCACAGACCTTGGATTATAAACCGGCTCACAGTTTTCAAACCTGTACCCGTCATACCATTCTCTGATTTCCCTCATATCCATATGATATTTCTCACATAATTCTCTGACTTCTGTCTCTGTAAAACCCACAAACTTCGCCAGAGGTCCTGCATAAATCATAGAAAATTCATCAAACATATTCAGGGCAGAATGTGTTCCATATTTCTTTACCGGCAGGATTCCTGTCATATAAGCAAGATGAATATAAGATTTATCCTTAAGAAAATCCCGTAGAAAATCAAGATACTGCTCCTGTGCTTCTTTATCTGACTTGTATTCTCTGAAAATACAATCCCACTCATCTATAATAATCACAAACGGACATCCTGTCTGCTGATATACATCCTGCATACTTTCAGCAAGATCTTCTTCATCAAAACAGTCCACATCAGGATATTCCTGTTTCAGGTCACGCATCAGAATCCGGTTTAATCGCAGGACCATTTTCTCTACTGTCTTACTGCGGCTTAGGAATTCCTGCATATTTATAAAGAAAACATTATATTTGTTCAGATATTTTGAAAAAGATGAATCTTCTTTTATCTTAAGTCCGTCAAATAATTTTTCAGACTGACATCCTCTGCTGTAATATGCAGCCAGCATATTTGCAGTCATAGACTTTCCGAAACGTCTTGGTCTGCTTACACAGACATTTTGCTGCATGGTGTTAAAAACACGATTGGTATATTGTATCAGTTCTGTTTTGTCCACATAAATCTCAGAATTGATTGCTTTATAAAATTTATCATTGCCGGGATTTAAATACACACCCATTTCACACACCTGCTTTCCTGACAGATATTTTAATTTACCGTAACTATAAAAGTTCCGTCCAACTACCGTACTGTCTTTCAACTGATATTCCTGTAAATTTGTACTTTCCTTTTCCATATCCCGAAACCGGCTCCAGTATTTTCCTTTTAACTAATTCTTTAATAAGCATAGAAGCGCGTGTAGGCTTCAGACCAGTAGCATGTTGTACATCTTCTCTTCCAAATGCCACTTTATCACTTAACGCATCATACATTTTCTGAATATGGTTTATTGTTTTTTCCAGGAAACCATGAATTTCATCTGAATACTTGTCATGCACGTCAATATTCACTTTTTCTGTTACAATATTCGCTTTTTCCCTCTTAATATTCACTTTGCTCGTTTCAATGTTCACTTCTTCTGTTTTCAGACTCTCATTTAGAAGATTTATAAATTCTTTATTAATGTGCATCATGCGATTATGAAGAGGATTTTTTTCATTCAGCAATAAATTTCGCAAAAATACTTCCAGATATTCAGTTGTCTCATGGATTCCATTCTTTAAGTCATTATAGTTTGCACGAACCAGAGCATTTCGAAAATACCAGGCATTCTCTGCGAATATATCATTTGTGGCATCAAATCCCAGTGTTCTGAGATATTTAATAAAAAAAACTGCCGTAGTTCTGGTATTTCCTTCGCCAAACACATGTATCTGCCACAGATTTGCCACAAAAACTGCCAGATGATGTATCATTTCTTCTATAGATAAACCCTTATAGCTGTACTTTTTTTCCTGCGTAAAATCATATTCTAATGTCTCTCTAAGTTCTGATGCACTTCCATAAAGAACGGAAGCTCCATCTAATACCCATTCTTTTTTTGTAATGTTATAATCCCTGATTTTTCCGGCATGCGAATAAATTCCTGTAAATAGTTTCTTATGAATTGCCAGATATTCTGTAGGCGTAAAACTAAATGCATTTTCTGATAATAGTGCTGCAATTCTGGCTGAAACTTTATCCGCTTCTTCAGTTCTGTCTCCTGGCTTTGGCTTTTCTCGTCTTTCCTCATAATAAGAATCTACCAGATATTGAGCTTCTTCTATCGTAATTTTTTCCCTCAATATTCTGAACAGCTGTATCAACCAGATACTGCGACGGCTTTAATCCATCAACAGCCTGTAAACCAATGGCAGTATTCCATGCATATCCCTTTTCACGCCTGCCTGGCTCTGCCTGTATAAGATATTCTCTGAAAGGATCTGTTTTCATTGATTATCACGCCTTTTTTTCTATTTTATCATTCTTAATAGTTTCACTCTCTGTGTCCTAGCTCCCAGAATGCCACTGCACTTGCTGCTGCCACATTCAATGAATCTACTCCGTGGGACATTGGTATCTTTACTGTATAATCGCAGTCTGCGATGGTCTGTGATGCAAGGCCGTCACCTTCCGTTCCGAGAATGACTGCCAGTTTTTCTTCTGACCGGAGTGCTTTGTCATCAATTCCTACAGAATCATCACGCAGAGCCATTGCCGCTGTTTTGAATCCCAGATTTTGCAGAGTCTGCATTCCATCCTGTGGCCATACAGTTTTTTTATCAAAATATGTCCAAGGAATCTGGAATACGGTTCCCATGCTTACTCTGGCTGCCCGTCGGTAAAGCGGATCGCTGCATCCGCCGGTCAGAAGTACTGCATCCATATGGAGAGCTGCTGCGGACCGGAAAATAGCTCCGATATTTGTAGGATTTACAACATTTTCAAGAACTGCTATGCGGCTGGCGTTTCTGCAGATTTCCTCTACAGATGGCAGTGAATTTCTGCGCATTGCACAGAGCATTCCGCGCGTAAGGGCAAATCCGGTCAGCTTGACCAGCAGTTCATATTCCGCAGTATATACCGGCACATCCGGATATTGTTTCAGAATTTCCCGCGCCTCTCCCTCCAGATCTTTATGCTCCACCAGGAAAGAGATTGGCTGATATCCTGCATTCAGGGCACGTTCAATTACTTTCGGACTCTCCGCAATGAAAATTCCCGGTTCCGGTTCATAGTATCGTAAAAGCTGCACTTCAGATGTTCTGGCATATACATCCAGTTCCGGCGCAGCGAAATCTTTTATTTCGTTAAACATAAAAATAAAACCTCCAAACTGAGTAACCTTATCTTACATCAGTTTGGAGGTTTATACAAGAATTCCTTTTCAACAGTGTTATTCGGTTCTTTTTCTTCTGTCTTTATATGCCAGAAACAGAATCGTCAGAAACGTAACTGTCTCCGCTGCAAGAAGAGAGATCCAGATTCCATTTAATCCAAATAATTTCGCAAGTATAACTGCGCAGATAACAATGGCAACAATTCCTCTCAGTAATGAACCGACAATTGCGATTTTCGGTTCATCTACTGCTGAGAAATATGCCACCAGTACAATATTGATTCCTGCCACTATAAATCCAAGGAAATACAGACGCAGTCCTGTGTGTGCATAATTCAATAACTGAACATTATTTTCACTGTTGAAAATGCTGATCAGCGTGTCGGTTGAAGTCCAGATGATCAATTGGGTCAGTGCTTCTACAGCAAGACATACGAGCAGGCTCCATTTCAGAAGTTTTCTTACCTGAGTGGTCTGGCCTTTTCCGTAGCTTTCACTGATCAGGGGCTGTGCTCCCTGGGCCAGACCGTTAAAAATTGCAAATGCCAACGATAGAAAGGTTTGCCACAACTCCATAGGCTGCTACCCCCATATTTCCCGCGATTCCCAGGATCAGAAAGTTAAATACAATGGCGATCACACCGGAAGACAGTTCACCGACGAATGCGGAAACTCCTAGCTGACAGCAGGAAATCAGATGTCTGAATGACGGTTTTTTCCAATAGAATCCTACATGGTTTCTGCTGCTTCTGTAGTGTATGGTACAGACGCTCATTGTTACGATCGGACAGATTGCAGTAGCCAGTCCGGCTCCGGAAAATCCCCAGACCAACCGGGAACATGAATATATAATCAAATATAATGTTAAAGATACTTCCACTGATGGAACCGATCATTGCAATAGAAGGCGCTCCATCGTTTCTGGCAAATGCAGTAAATGTATAATTTGACATGAAGAATGGTGTTGCGATCAGAATAATTCTCACATAGTTTCGTCCAAGTCCGATCAGTCCGGCATCTGCACCCAACAAAGCCAATGCTTTGTCCGGAATAAAGATTCCGATCAGCATAAATGGAACTGCAGCCAGTATGCTCCAGGTTACTGACTGTACGAAATAATGTTCTGTATTTTTCCTTTTGCCCTGCTTATGGCATACCTGGTAGCGGAACCAATCCCGATCATAGCCCCAATCGCATAGATCAGTCCATAAACCGGCAGGATCAAATTGAGAACTGCCAGTCCGTCAGCACCGGAATATACAGATATAAAGAAAGTATCTGCCAGAACATAAACTGAAATCCCGATCATTCCGGCAACACTCTGGGTTACATATCTGGTGAATCTTTTCAGCATAATACTTCGCTCCTTCGTTATATTGTCAGCATTGTCTTCCTTTCATCTGCAGACTTATCTCACCATTATACCCATATAAAACAAAAATGCAACCACAAAAACTCCAGACATAAAAATCTCCTTAAGCAGGTTTTTTAATGCTGCTCAAGGAGACTCTGTTGATATTCGCAATTCACTTCACGACACTCTTTATTTTACCCGTTTTTTTTCAGATCTTCCACAATTTCATTGTAACGTTTTTTATTCAGGCGATAGAAAAACAGTACAATTGCTGTCACTATCCATAAAATTCCCGGAATTGTAGTAAAGGAATGTCGCATAATACTGAGGACAGCCGGATTCTGTACCTGATTTGCCACATATCCATATTTTCCAAGAAGTGCTGCAAGAAGCGCAGTTCCTATTGCCATGCCAATTTTATTTCCCAGTGACACAAATGCATATTGAAAACCATCATTTCTTAATCCTGTTTTCCACTCTCCGTATTCTACGCAGTCAGGAATGATCGCATAAATTGCAGTGTTAAATCCAGAGAAAAAGAACTGTGTAATTCCTGCAAGTGTATAGAACGCTGCCGGTGTTTCTTTTACATTAAAGAAAAACATACAGAGCATGGAAATTCCAGTGAGGAGAGCAAAAATGGATGCAGTTCTTCCTTTATTGTTCAGTTTGCGGAATACAGGCTGGAAACATGCAGCACCGATAATGGATGGAATGATAATGCACATGGAATATGTAGTATAGTAGGATGCATTTCCCTCTACATAAGTGAAATAGTATAAAACATCTGCATTTCTTCCATAAAGTGTAAATCCGAATAACACCTGTCCGATTAATGCCAGAATATATGGGCGGTTCTGCATCACTGCTCTTAACTGCACTTTTATGGATATTTTTTCTTTTTCCGGCATAATCACCTGCTCTTTTGTTTTTGCGAAACAGAAGAAATGACAGGCTGCAAAATACATCCGTATATGATTGCTACCAGTAAGTATCCGGTTTTGGCACTTTGACTGCCAAGTTTTCCAATCAGTGGAACTGTAATGATATTGATAATTCCAATTGCAACCATTGCAGATACTGAACGTGATGTATTAATCTTTGCACGTTCATCGATATCCTGTGTCATTGCTCCACAAAGGGTGCCATACGGGATATTTACACAGGTATATCCAAGTACCAGCAGACAGTATGTAATTACCATATAGATAACCTTTGATCTGTCCGACCAGTCCGGATGTGCCCAAAATGTCATAATCAGAAGCACGGCCGTGATCGGAGCTGCAATGAGAAGCCATGGACGATAACGTCCCCATTTCGTTTTGGTTTTATCTGTCAGTCCGCCCACGATCGGATCATTGATTGCATCCCAAAATCTTGAAAACAGCATCAGGGCAGAGACTGCTGCCATACTGATTCCAAATACGTCTGTGTAAAAAATCATGAGAAAATTACTGACGAACATCCAGCTGAAATTACATCCTACATCGCCAAATCCATATGCGATTTTACTGATCAACGGAACTTTTACATTTTCGTTTTTACTCTCCATAATTCCTCCTGCCTGCTGCCATCCTCCGTCTTTCCGTTTACTCATGTCTTCTCTACAGCAGTCTTTTTTATTATATCTTTGTCTTACATAATGCTTATGTATGATCAGCAGGGTATTTTATTTTTCCTGCACATTGATAATCACTTTCATTGTAGTCTCACGGTTATCGTCAATGTACTGGTATGCTTTCAGATAATCTTTAAATGCAAATGTCTTAGAGATCAGCGGTCTTAAATGCACTTTTCCTTCATTCACCAGTCTGATTCCGTCTACATAATCATCATGTCTGTACATCATTGTGCTCTTGATATCAAGCTCATGATCATTTGCAACTGCCAGATCAATCTCAGCCATTCCCGCAAAAACTGCAACCAGCACAATCACGCTTCCTTTTCTTGCATATTTGATTGCCTGTCCCATTGTAATGTTATTTCCTGCACAGTCATAGATAACATCTGCCTTATCCGGTCCAAAGGCTTCTACCATTGCTTCCCCGAAATTTTTATTCATTGTATTGACACATACGTCAATTCCACACTCTTTTGCTTTTTCCAGACGAAGATCACTGACATCTGTGATCATAACTTTAGCTGCTCCCATCCCTTTTGCAGACTGCGCTACCAGATTTCCGATCGGACCGGCTCCTATCACCACAATATTCATTCCTGTTACATCGCCCATCTGTTTAACACCATGAACAGCTACTGCCAGAGGCTCAATCATTGCGCCCTCTTCATAAGACATATCTTCCGGTATCGGTGTTACTTTTGATGCATCAACTGCAAAATATTCGGATGCAGTTCCTGTTGTCTGGAATCCCATTACTTTCAGCTCTTCGCAAAGATTGTATTTTCCGTGACGACATGGATAACAATGTCCACAATATACCTGTGGTTCAATTGTTACTTTCTGTCCCACATGAAATTCTGTTACTGCATCACCTGTTTTTACCACTTCTCCCGATACTTCATGTCCCTGGGTTACCGGATATTTTGTAAAAGGATGTTTTCCGTGATATACATGGATATCAGAACCACAGATACCGATATTCATAATCTTAACCAAAACCTGGTTGTCTTTAATCTCTGGTACGGGAACCTCTCTGAAAATGATTTCTCCTGGATTTGTCATAACCTGCTGTAACATAATATTTTCCTCCTTGTTTGTTGAATATACTTTGAACCTCTAGTTATTTATTATCTTTTATTAAATGTTTTATTAAAGTAATTACATTATTATTCAAATCTCTAAATTTGTCAATAAACATTTAAAAATATTTCTCATTTCTACCAATTGCACAAAGTATAGATTTTATTTTTATGCAGATGTTACTATAACACTCCTCCTATAGCAATTCCCGCACAACAACAAAATACCCTGATCACAACATTTCTTTGTTGTAATCAGGGTATTTTTTATATTCAGCTATTTGTTTACTATGGTATATCAGCAGATCATTCAAGAATGCCATCGTCTATATCTTTCCGATAAAATCCTGCAGGAAATGCTTTGCTGCACCTACAGCTGAGGCTTCTTTCTTATAAGAACAGTTTTTCAGATATCTCAGATCATGATCAAATCCATTATACTTCATTACTTTTTCCCCAAGAGGTATCATATAATCTGAGAGATATCCACCCATTTCACCTCCAAGAATGATATCCATATCATATGCCATGCGCAGATTTGAAATCAGAATTGCAAGATAATCAAGATACTCTTCCCATTTTTTCTCTGCCTTTTCATCATTGTTTTGAAGCAGCTGCATAAACTGTTCCACAGAATCCTTTGACTCACCAACAAGTGCGCCTGCAGCGCAATAAGCATCTGCACAACCTGATTTTCCACAATAACACTTGCGGCCCTGAGGTACAAGTATCATATGTCCAAATTCTCCGGCCTTCTGATTTTCTCCGGAAAACAATTTTCCCCCTATGCAGAATGCACCGCCAAGAGTCTGATTCAACGAAAGATAAATTGCATTCTGATAGGTGTTCATATCTTCCGCCATCATTGCTGCATTGGCATCATTTGAAAAATAAACCGGGAAAGAAAATGCCTGTTCCAGGAAACTGAGACTATAGTTTTCAAGTTTCAGTGCGTGGGATTTTATCACCAGTTTCTGCTCCTGATTAATGATTCCCGGAATAGAGATTCCAACACCCAGAAGCTTTTCTTTCTGTTCTGCATCATTCATATGATCCAGAAATTTCGCCGCAAAATCTGCCACCTGACTGCAGTATGACATATCAGATACAAATTTCAGACGGATCCGCTCTGATTTCACAATCTCATACTTCAGATTTACCAGCACCATTCCCAGATGATTTGCAGTGATCACAATTCCCATTGCATAACGATAGGATGGATTGATTCCAATACTTTTAGCCTTTCTTCCTCCTGTGGATTCATATTCTCCAGTTTCTATTATGATACCTTTTTCCAATAAATCTTTTACATTAGACAGAACTGTTGGCATACTCAGATTCAGTTCTTTGGATATTTCCACTTTTGATGTGGATTCTCTATTTATAATATAATTTACGATTTTTGATTTCGTAGCAAATTTCTTTTCCAGTCCGCTCATTCTGTTTCTACCTTCTTTTATTAATGTATTTATAAAAGAATAATACCTGTTATTGTCATATTTGTAAATAGCCATTGTCTCTGCAGAGTATGTTGCTTTTTGCAATTGAGGCAGGGGACTTAACTTATTCAGCTGATTCAGTTAATATATCTACAATAACAGATAAATTGTTACTGTTCACATGCCACTATCCCGCGAGGTGTTTTGGCATGAATATGCCAAAATCCCGAGACATACAAGCCAAAATGCCATCACCGCAGGTGATTTTTAATGCATTTTGGCTCGTAACTGTGAAGGTACTGAACAGTTACGATAATTTTACATCATTAACGTGAAAAATGAAATATAATATTTCATCAGGATGATATAAATTTATCGTTACTGTTCACTCCGTTCACAGTAACTTAGCCAAAATTCATTCCAGATTGCCTGCGGCAATGGAATTTTGGCTTGTATGTCTCGGGATTTTGGTACTTACGTGCCAAAACACCTCGCGGGATAGCAGACTACTGAATAGTTACAAATTATTAATGTAAATATCAGGGCATATTCGAATAATCATTTCTAAACTTTTTCAAATATGCTCCGGAAAGGAACTTTTATACTAATGAAAACCAAGATTCAGGATATGACCTCCGGTTCACCGGGACGGTTGATCATTCTTTTTGCAATTCCCCTGATGCTGGGAAATATCTGTCAGCAGCTTTATACAATGGTGGATACCATGGTTGTTGGCCAAGTTGCAGGTGTGGAGGCTCTTGCCGCACTGGGTGCTGTTGACTTTCTGATGTGGGTTGTCACAGGAATATCCACAGGACTCACTCAGGGATTTTCTATTCAACTCTCCCAGTATTATGGGGCAAAGGATTTCGAAAATCTGCGTAAATCTCTGGCTCACAGTTACCGGCTGACCGCATTCATCGCAGCCGGAGTATTGATTCTCAGCCAGTCATTTGCTTCGCTGGTATTAACAGGGCTGCATACACCTTCCAATATTATCGGAATGTCTCTGTTATATCTGCGCATCATTTTCTGTGGAATCCCCGCCACAGCAGCCTATAATATGTTTGCCTCTGCCCTAAGAGCTATGGGAAACAGTAAAACACCGCTGACCGCAATGATCATCGCATCTGTGCTGAATGTCTCACTGGACATCCTTTTTGTGGCAGGCTTCGGATGGGGTGTGGCAGGAGCAGCAATCGCAACTGTGATCGCACAGAGCTTCTCCGCTGTTTACTGTTTCCTGATTTTACGCAGAATTGATATCATTCATCTGACCAGAGCAGATTTTATGCCTGCCTCCGGCATGAATGCCCGCCTGATGAAGCTTGGTATTCCTGTTGTATTCCAGAATATCATCATCGGTGTGGGCGGTCTGGTAGTCCAGTATGTGATCAATGGCTACGGTTTCCTTTTTGTGGCAGGATTTACAGCTACAAACAAGCTTTATGGTCTGCTGGAAATGGCGGCTATTTCCTATGGATATGCCATCGTTACCTATGTGGGTCAGAATCTGGGAGCCGGAAAGATTGACAGGATCAGAAAAGGCGTCCGCAGCAGTATGCTGCTTTCCCTGCTTACCTCACTGATCATTTCTGCTGCCATGTTTTTATTTGGAAAAAATATTCTCTCACTTTTCATCTCAGGTGAACCGCAGCAGACACAGCAGGTACTGGCAATTGCTTTTAAATACCTCTCTATTATGGCTGCCATGCTCTGGGTTTTGTACTTCCTGTACGTGTACAGATCTGCACTTCAGGGGCTGGGAGATACCTTAATGCCTATGGTAAGTGGTATGGCTGAATTTGTCATGCGTATCAGTGCTGCACTGATCCTTCCCCATTTTATCGGACAGGACGGTATTTTCTTTGCAGAGATTGCAGCATGGAGCGGAGCCACTGTGATCTTATGCATCAGCTATTATGTACGGATGCATAAATATCATTAAAACAAAACAGGGAGCTGTCGGTAAATAACGTTTTTTTAGAGCTGACAGCACCAAACAAAAATATCCTGACAGTTACAGAGCTTTCTGGCTTTGCAACTTGTTCAGGATATTTTTATTTTGATAAATACTTTCTGTTTTTGGCCGCAAAAAATCCTTGTTTGGATTTTTTCAGCCGCATTTTTTTCTAGGCAGTTTTTCCTTCAAATTTTCTCAGTTTTTCGTATAAAAAACGATGATATTTATTTATATTTCTTCCAATAGCATACAGCATGAATTCTTTATATACCTTATCTGCCGAACGGTAATTAAAACGCCGGAAGTTCTCATTTTCCTTTATATCTCCAAAATGTCCTTCCGTCTGAATGGAATGTGTCTGGCGTTTCAGGATCCCGCGTTCACTCTGGATATTGGCATGCGATCTTTCTTTCAGTTCCTCCCATTGTTCATTGATCTTCATGACTTTGTTCTTTTCGGCATCTTTCTCCGCATCATACTTATACAGACAGCGCGCTTTATGTTCACATCCGCTGCAGTCTGCACAACCATATACCTCAAAGGTCTGTGTATATCCCATCCTGCTCTTTGCTCTCTGTCCTGAGATGCCGCAGTTCACGTCCGTCATGGCAGATATAGAACTGTTCATCTTCAAAGATCCCTGTCCTCATGTTGTAATATTTACTGATATCTTCTGAATAAGCGCGTGTTTTTTCGCTTCTCGTGATCCTGCAGCTTTATATTAACTGGATATTTCATTCTGTTTTAA
>ENA-OQDM01000575-OQDM01000575.1-human-gut-metagenome-genome-assembly--contig:-NODE-575-length-20317-cov-3.920901_pt1 | contig 20317 bp, 25 predicted proteins | sample MGYA00242772_ERZ504605 | MGnify/ENA primary metagenome ERZ504605 (study PRJEB26092, sample SAMD00036348) | human gut metagenome | host: Homo sapiens | study: EMG produced TPA metagenomics assembly of... | reverse complement strand
CGCCATGCCAATCAGCATACTCTCCACCATAATGCCTCAGGCCCCTGCGAGATGGGTTCCATGGCAGACACCAGATGGACACCGTTCTTTTCCAGCTGATACTTGTAGTTCACGGCATCGAATCGGTTCCGGGCAAAGCGGTCCAGCTTCCAGACCAGAACTACGTCGAAGATTTTCTTTCCGCTGTCCTTGATCATCCGCTGAAAGTCTGGGCGGTCATCCGTTTTGGCAGAGTAGGCACGGTCAATATAGGTGCCGACCACGGTGATGCCGTTCTTCTCGGCGTAGTCCTTGCAGTCGCGCAGTTGTCCTTCAATGGACGCTTCTCGCTGGCTGTCAGATGAATAGCGGGCGTAGATCACGGCGGTCATGGTTGCACCTCCTTGGCGTGTATTCGACTTGCCTTTATAGTATCGGGTCAAGCGCAGCTTGTCAACAATCTGCGAGCAGATTGAAATGTGAAAATTGCGAAACGCAGCGAAAAAGCTGAGAGCGAAAAAGCTGAGAGCAAGAATCGTCCCGTGGCCACAAATTTTCAATTCTTGAAAATTCTTGCCCCTTTGGGACAGCTTCTTGTTGGGGCGTGCCTGCCCCAAACCCTGCTAGGAACGAGTACAGCAAACTGGAATTTATACCCGGTACTTGTCTCGATTTATAGTCATATCAACCAAATGAAATACAAGTAAGATAATAAAAAAAACGAAAGCTATTATTATTCCTGCGCCCGGCTTGATAAAATCAATTATACCGCCAAGACAAAAGAGCATTGCCCATGTCTTAATCCGTTTTCCAGTAACTCTGCATATTTTCTCTGTGTTTAATCCAGTATAATCTCCTGATAAAAACAGCACACTTCTTTCTGTATTCCTTGATTTGATAAAAAATCTTCCAACAAAAAAGAGAACAGTTGCCATCAGTAAATCAATAAATATAATTATTATTTTCATTTTCAACACCTCTAATTCTAAGTTCACAACTTCCAATTTACTGGGCTAAGCCGAGTATACCACACTCCTCCATGAAAGAACACCCCGATATAGTGAAATTTTTCCATTTTTCTGCGTACGTGCGTACACGCTCCGCAGGGATTCTAAGGGGTCTGCCCCTTGGCACACAGACTTTGGAACAAAGTCTAGTGTGTTACACCTTGTCAGAGGTGTACACGCTCTCCCGGTACGCACGTACACAGCGATTGCCCCCAATGCGTCATATAGGGTGACGACCAAGTTCGCACAAAGCGAACTTGATTCCTCAAAGCAAAAGGCAGGACACCACCGTCATAGTGATACCCTGCCTTTGCTCGTTTAACGCTCTGTGTAGTCCTTCCGCAGAACTTCCGATAAACAAAAAACGTACCCGAACCCTTTTTCATAAAGAATCGGGTTCGAGTACGAACTGTATGGTGGACGGTACAGGACTCGAACCTGTGACCTCCTGCACGTCAAGCAGATGCTCTACCAGCTGAGCTAACCGTCCATACGTCATATCGACTTGGATAGTTTACCACAGCTTTGCACGAATTGCAAGGCTTTTTTGCAATTTTCTCTGAAAATTTCTTACAGCGCCTTGCGGATGATGTCGTACAGCACCGGTTTCATACTGTCGATGTTGTCCGGCTTGCCCTCCAGAATGCTGGAGTAGCACACCGACATGCACATGCTGCCCAGCGCCGTGATGCGCTGATAGACCTCCCGCTCGGTGCGGCCGGCCATTTCCGGGCTGGTCAGCACCACGTTGAGCAGCTTGCGCATCAGCGGCTCGGCTTCGCGGCTGGCCTCGATCTGGTCCAGCCCCGGCCACACGAAGTTGCGCTCCAGGAATTTGAGCACCACCGTGTCCCGCCGCAGCGCTTCGATAATATGGTCGATCACGGCCACCATCTTGTCCGGGAACGTCTCAAGGCCGGTCTGCCGCTCCACAGCCTCGCACGCATTGTTCAGCAGCTGGTAGCTCACCCGCCCCAGCAGGGCCTGCATCACCGCACCTTTGTCCTGAAAATACAGGTAAAACGTGCCTTTGGCCACCTTGGCCCGGGAGGTGATGTCCTCCACGCTGGTCTTGGCGGTGCCGCGCTCCAGAAACAGCTCGTAGGCTGCATCCAGCAGGGCCCGGCGCTTTTCCTGTTTTTTGCCTTCCACGGTACTCATGCTCTGGGTCGATTCCTCTTTTCTCTCTTTTTCTCACGTTCATACGTTGCCCTTGTTGGTTGTCTCAATCATTTTAGCAGTCCTGCCGCAATTGTGCAAGAGCGTTTTCTTATACAATCGCCGGCCCGTGATAAAAAAACTGACTTTTGGTCACTTTTGTGCTTGACACCCGGTTTGTCCTGGTTATAATAGTGTTTGCTTGGAAATGACCACTGGTCATTTTACTAAGATTCTTATCCATTTCTGACTCTGGAGGGTACTCATGAAAAAGATCGCACAGGGCATTGTGCGCTTCCGGAAGCTGATCCTGACAGTAGCGTTCCTGCTGTTGATTCCTTCCGCGATCGGCGCAGTTGCCACCCGCATCAACTATGACATCCTCACCTACCTGCCGCAGGATCTGGACTCCATGATCGGCGAGGTAGCCCTCGAGGATGACTTCCATCTGGCGTCCACCGGCATGATCACGGTGGAGGGCCTGCCGACCAACGAACTCATTGCCATGAAGAAGGACATCGAGGCCGTGCCCGGTGTCATGCAGACCTTCTGGCTCAGCGATGTGATCGATCCCAGCATCCCCACCGAGATGCTGCCCGCCGACGTGCAGCAGTTCATGTTCGGCAAGAACGATTCCACCATGCTCATCGTCCGCTTCGACGCACCCAGCGCCAGCGACGAGACCATGAACGCCGTCAGCCAGATTGAAAAACTGCTGCGGAAGGATTGCTTCTTTGGCGGCATGAGCGTGATCCTGCAGGACACCAAAGCACTGGTCAACCAGGAAATGCCGCTCTACATCCTGATCGCCGTAGGTGCCAGCCTGCTGGTGCTGTTCCTCTCGCTGGAAAGCACCATCACCCCGCTGCTGTTCATGCTGGGCCTGCTGTTCCCCATCGCGTACAACTTCGGCACCAACATCTTCCTAGGCCAGATCAGTTACATCACCGAAGCACTGGCCACCGTGCTGCAGCTGGGCGTGACGATGGACTTTTCCATCTTCCTGCTGCACCGCTATCAGGAAGAAAAAGAGCTGCGCTCTAACAATGAAGAAGCCATGGTCAGTGCCATCTGCAAGACCATGACCTCCATCTCCGCTTCCAGCCTGACCACCATCGCCGGCTTCCTGGCACTGTGCGCCATGCGCCTGACCTGGGCCGCGACATCGGCATCGTCATGGCCAAGGGCGTGGCGCTGGGCGTCATCTGCACCGTGGTCATCCTGCCTGCCCTGATCCTTACCTTTGATAAGTGGGTGGAAAAGTACAAGCACCGCACGGTCATCCCCCAGCTGAAAAAGCTCAGCTACTTCGTCTCCAACCACGCAGTGCCCATCGTGGTGGTGTTCATCCTGATCATCATCCCCTTTGCCATTGCGCAGAACAAGACCACCGTCTACTACACCCTGTTCGATTCTCTGCCCCAGGACCTGACCGGCATCGTGGGCACCAACAAGCTGGGTGAGGACTTCGGCATGACCACCAGCCACTTTATTCTGGTGCACGATGACCTGACCGCCACCCAGGTGAGCGACCTGTGCGACGACCTGAAGGACGTGGACGGCATCACCCAGGTGATGAGCCTGGATTCCATCACCGGCCCCGGCTTCGACACCTCGCTGATCCCGGACGGCGTCATGGAGATCTTGCAGTCGGGCGGCTACAAGCTGATCCTGGCCAACAGTTCCTACAAGACCGGCACCGATGCCATCAACAACCAGCTGACCGAGATGAACGACCTCATCAAGGCTGCAGACCCGGAGGGCGTTATCACCGGTGAGGGTGCCATGACCAAGGACCTGATCGAGGTCGCGGATGTGGACTTCAAGAACGTCAACGTCTGGTCCATCCTGGCGGTTCTGGCCATCATCGCCATCTCCTTCAAGAGCATTTCCATCCCCGTGCTGCTGGTTGCCAGCATCGAGGCCGCCATTGCCATCAACATGGGCATCCCGTACTTTACCGGCACCGAGCTGCCGTTCATTGCCAGCATCGTCATCGGCACCATCCAGCTGGGCGCTACCGTGGACTACTCCATCCTGATGACCACCCGTTACCACGAGGAGCGCGTCTTTGGCCGCACCCCGAAGGAAGCCGCCCAGCAGTCGCTGGAACATTGCAGCCAGTCCATCCTGACCAGCGGCCTGACCTTCTTTGCCGCCACCGTCGGCGTGGCCGCCATCAGTAAGATGGAGCTGCTGAAGAGCATCTGCCTGCTGATCTCCCGCGGCGCTCTGATCAGTATGATCGTCATTCTGGTCGTTCTGCCCGCTGCCCTGATGCTGTGCGACTGGATCATCCGCCACACCACCCTCAAGTGGATGGTGCCGGAATCCGCCAACGCCAAGAAATCTGAAAAGGAGTAATCTGCCATGAAAAAATCGCTTCGTATCGCCAGTGCGGCGCTGGCCCTGACCCTCGCCGCCAGCTGTGCTGTGCCTGCTTTTGCCGCCGGCAGCAGCAGCTTTTCCAAAGATGAGACCGTGTACGCTGTGATGAACGGCGACGGCTCCCTCAAGAGCACCACCGTCAGCGAGCACCTGTACAACGCAGGCGGCCTGTCCTCCGTGACCGACAAGTCCACCCTGACCGACATCCAGAACACCGAGAGCAGCGCCGAGTTCACCCAGAACGGCGACGAGCTGGTGTGGAACACCGATGACACCGACGTGTACTACAAGGGCAGCACCGACAAGACTCTGCCCATGGATGTGAAGGTCACCTACGCCCTGGACGGCCAGGAAGCCGCCCTGGAGGACCTGATCGGCAAGAGCGGCCACCTGACCGTGACCGTGAGTCTGAAGAACAACGAGACCGGCACCGTGGAGGTGAACGGCCAGACCCGCAGCATCGTCACCCCGCTGATCACCGCCGTGGGCGTGATCCTGGGCAGCGATGCCTCCAACGTGACCGCAGAGCACGGCGTGGTGGAGAGCGCCGCCAAGAGCAACGTAGCCGCCTTTGTCACCCTGCCCGGCGTCAAGGACTCCCTATCCGGCCTGCTGCCCGATGAAGTGAACAGCATCGAGAATTACCTGCAGGACACTGTGACCGTGGAAGCCGATGTGACCGAGCTGACCTGCCCGCAGATCATGGTGGCCTGCGCCACCAGCACCGAGGCTCTGGGCACCGACAATGTGTTCGACCTGAGCAGCATCACTGAGCTGACCGACGGTATGACCCAGCTGAACGACGCCATGAGCCAGCTGATGGACGGCGCTTCCCAGCTGGTGGACGGCACAGCCCAGCTGGCCGACGGTGTGCTGGCCCTGCTGGACGGTGCCAACACCCTGAACAGCGGTGCAGCCGCTCTGGACAATGGTCTGGGCCAGCTGACCGACGGTCTGGACACCCTGACCTCCAACAACGCCGCTCTGAATTCCGCTGCTCAGCAGGTGGCTGACGGCGTGCTGGCTTCCGCCAACAAGACCCTGAAAGAGGGCGGCCTGATCGACAACGACATGACCTGGAGCGACTACGCCTCCGTCATCGACAACATCCTGACCATGAATGACAAGACCCTGGCCGCCGGCCGCCGCAAGATCGTGCGCACCGTGTGGGAGCAGGAGCCCAGTTTCAAGGACAGCGAGCTGGACCTGGCCCTGTACCTGGCTGCCACCAAGACCAACCACGACCTGGAAGCTGCTCTGAAACGGATGCAGAGCTATGACCCCTCCATGATCACCGGTCTGGTCCAGCTGCTGACCAGCGAGGACGCCAAGAACACCGCCCACGAAGAACTGGTGTATCAGGTGAAGAACAGCCAGGATATGGCCGATGTCGCCGCCCTCAAGACCAGCCTGTCCCAGATCCAGGTGTTCGTCTCCAGTGTGAACCAGTACACCGCCGGTGTGCAGTCCGCTGCGGACGGTGCCCACTCTGCCAAGGACGGCAGCGCCCAGCTGGCCGCCGGCACCCAGACCCTGTACGATGGCGTGAATACCCTGAACAACGGCGCAGGCCAGCTGAGTGACGGCACCGTGCGGCTGAACGACGGCCTGAACCAGTTCAACGATGAGGGCATCTCCAAGCTGACCGGCGCTCTGGACGCTGACCAGCTGCACGACCTCAAGACCGTGCTGGATGCCATGGCCGACCGTCTGGAAGGCTACAACAGCTTTGCCGGTGCACCGGACGGTGCCGACGGCAGTGTGAAGTTCGTGTACAAGACCGCTGAGACCGTGGCCGCTGCGGACACCACCGCCGCCGAGACCGAGACTGTGAAGGAAGGCAATGTGTTCACCCGCCTGTGGCAGCGCATTGTGAACCTGTTCAAGTTCTGATTTTTCCCTCATGCATCAAGCGGGGCCTGCGCTGGCAGGCCCCGCTTTTTGCACCCTGCCAAAACTGCCCGCAGCCCTTGCAAAATGCCTGCAAATCCAGTATGATAAAGGCAAAGAAAATTTCCCGCACACACAGGGAGAATTTGAAAAGGAGCGATCGTTCTTATGCCAGAAAAAGAGAGCAAGGGGATCAAGAAATTCTTTGAGGAATTCAAGGCCTTTGCCATGCGCGGCAACGTGCTGGATATGGCAGTCGGCGTGGTCATCGGCGGTGCGTTCACGGCCATCGTCACGGCTCTGGTGGATGACGTCATCAACCCGCTGATCGGCCTGTTCTTCAAGGCAGATTTCTCGGATGTCGTGATCAGCCTGGGCGGTTCCAGCATCAAGATCGGCGAATTCGTCAACTCGGTCATCAACTTCCTCATCGTGGCCTTTGTGCTGTTTGTGGTGATCAAGTTCATCAACGGCCTGCACAAGAAGCCGGCAGCTCCCGCCGCACCGGCAGAGCCCACCACCAAGGTGTGCCCCTACTGCCAGACCGAGATTCCCATCAAGGCTGTGCGCTGCCCGCACTGCACCTCCAAGCTGGAGGGCTTCCCGGAGATCAATGCCTGATCCCGCAACTCCTGTACCTGAAAAAAGCAGCTGTACCAAACGGTACAGCTGCTTTTTTGCGGTCAGCGTGCGCTGCGGGGCCTGCCGCCGCCCAAACGCCACAGCAGCCAGGCATACAGATAGTTCACCCCCAGCAGGCCCACGGCCCACAGGACGGAAACATACACCGGCTGGTGGTACACCTCAAAGAAGGGGTACGGTCCCACGATGACCCGCAGGATGTTCAGCGGCAGGATGACCGCCGCATATGCCAGCGTGGGCAGCAGCGCCCAGCGCACATCGCTGCGCGGCAGGTGGGGTTCCCGCTCCAGCAGCAGGTAGGAGAGGAGCGCCGCCATGGGGTTGAGCAGGTGGTGGTACAGCATGCTGCTGGTGCACAGCAGCATGTACAGCCCGCCCTCGCCGTTCATGGGGGCCAGCACGAACACCACCGTCAGGAAGGTGAGCAGCAGGCAGCTGGCGGCCATGAACTTGAGCCGCTTGAGCCAGCGGGGCAGCTCTCCGCCGGTGAAGATGCACCACAGCTGGCACACCGCCACCATGGCGCACACCACCGCCGCAAAGATGTTGGAATCCTCGGTGTAGTAGGTAAAGATCTGGGCCTGGCCCATCTCCCAGCTCAGGGGCAGGGCGATGGGTTCTGCACACAGCACAAAAAGGTTCAGGGCGGTAGACAGCAGCCTGCGGCAGGTATCCAGGAATTTTCTCATAAAAATTTCCTCTCGGTAAACAAAAAAGCCCTCCCCCTTCCGGCCTTTGCCGGGGGCGGGAGAGGGTTTTCCACATTTTTATTTTGCAGTGTTGATAAAGCTGCGGTTGTCCCACAGGTACTTGATGCCGGACACGGCCGTGACGATGGCCACCAGCCAGCACAGCAGAATGGACACCAGCACCACCACCGTGATGCTTTCCAGCGTGCCGTTCCAGCACAGTGCCGTGCCGAAGAAGTAGAAGATGATGCTCAGCATCTGCAGCACAGTCTTGACCTTGCCCCACATGTTGGCAGCGATCACCTTGCCGTCCTTGGCACCGGCCGCCACCATGCGCAGGCCGGAAACCGCGAACTCACGGGCCAGGATGATGCACAGCACCACGGGGCTGCACACGCCGTCCCGCATCATGTAGATGAAGGCCACAGTGGTCAGCAGCTTGTCGGCCAGCGGGTCGGCAAACTTGCCAAAGTCGGTGACCATGTTCACTTGCGAGCCAGATGACCGTCCAGAAAGTCGGTGAAGCTGGCCGCTGCAAAAACAATGCCGGCCAGCAGGTAATACAGCGGCTGGAAGGTGCCGTTGGCCACCGCGTCCAGACTGGTGAGGGACACAAAGATCATGAACACCGGCACCAGCACAATGCGGGTCAGAGTGAGTTTATTGGGCAGATTCATAGGTTTTATCCTCCAATACGTTATTTTACGACTGTACCATACAGATCGTAAAGATCGCTGTCGTCCACCAGCACATCATAGAACTGGCCGGGGTACAGCGGCTCTTCGCTGGACACGCACACGTTGCCGTCCACCTCCGGGGCATCGCCGGTGGTGCGGCACAGATACAGGCCGCTCTCTTCGTCAATGCCGTCGCAGAGCACGCGCACGGTCTGGCCCACCTTTTCGGCCTGCTTCTGGGCCATGATGCCGGTCTGGATCTGCATCACCAGCTCGGCACGCTTGTCCTTGACCTCCTGCTCGATCTGTCCGTCCATCCGTGCTGCCACGGTATTTTCCTCGGCCGAGTAGGCAAAGCAGCCCAGACGGTCGAACTGCACTTCCTTGACGAAGTTGCACAGGTCCTCGAACTGCTCCTCGGTCTCGCCGGGGAAGCCTGCGATCAGGGTGGTGCGCAGGGTGATGCCGGGGATCTCGCGGCGCAGCTTGCCAATGACCTCCAGCAGCTCGGCGCGGTTGGAGCGGCGGTTCATGTTCTTGAGGATGGTGTCGTTGCAGTGCTGGATGGGCAGATCCAGATAGGGCACCACCTTCTCGTTGCGCTTCATGGCGGCGATGAACTCGTCGGTGATACGCTCCGGGTAGGCGTACATGATGCGGATCCATTCCAGCCCCGGCACCTTGTTCAGCTTGTCCAGCAGCTCACAGATGCTGCCGGGCTTGCCCCAGTCCTCGCCGTAGGCGGTGGGATCCTGCGCCACCACGATCAGCTCCTTCACGCCCTCACCGGCCAGCCAGCGGGCCTCGGCCACGCAGTCGGCCATATCACGGCTGTGCAGCGGGCCGCGGATGCCCGGAATGGCGCAGTAGTGGCAGCGGTTGTTGCAGCCCTCGGCGATCTTTAAGTACGCATAGTGGGCCGGCGTGCCGATGACGCGCTTGCCGCCCAGCGGGAAGTCCTTCTTGGCACCGTAGCTCTCCAGATGGTCCTCGCCGTGGAACAGCCGCTCCACGATGGTGTCAATGGCCTTGTTGGAGGCGCAGCCCACCACGGCATCCACCTCGGGGATCTCTTCCTCGATCTGGCTGCGGTAGCGCTCGGCCAGACAGCCGGTCACGATGACCTTCAGATCCGGGTTCTGCTGCTTGTAGGAGCAGGCTTCCAGAATGTTCTCAATGGCTTCGGTCTTGGCGCTCTCGATGAAGCCGCAGGTGTTCACAAGGATGACATCGGCCTCCGCCAGGTCGGCCACCGTCTCATGACCGGCCGACAGCAGGATGTGCACCATCACGTCCAGGTCGACCTGATTTTCGGGCAGCCAAGGGAAATGCATGCATTTTCATAGGGATAATACTCTCTTTCTATAACTCTTCTTCCGTCCGCCGGATGGCCTCCTTGATGACCGCATAGGCAAACCCCCGGCGCTGCAATGCTGCCACCACAAGGTCGCGGCGGCCGTCGGCCAGCTTCTTGCGGTAGCGGCTGACCACCAGCGCGGCGGCAGCTTCCAGCTCCGGGCTCTCGCCGTTTTCATCCGGGGCGTATACGGTTTCCAGTGCCTGTTCGATCTGCTGGCTGTTCAGGCCTTTCTGGCGCAGGTTCTGGGCCGCAGCCCGGCGGCTCTTGCGGGCCATCAGCAGGCCGTGGGCGCGTGTCTCCGCGTAGCGGTCGTCGTTGACGTAATCCAGCTCCACCATCTCGGCCACGGCGGCGGCCGCCGCCTGCTCGGTGAAGCGGGCGCACAGCCGCTCATACAGCTGGGTGCTGGTCATCTCCCGAGCCGAAAGGGCATCCAGCGCACGGGCGCGGGCCTTGGCCGGGTCGGCACATTTTTCCGGTTCTTCCCCGCCCCGGCGCGGGCGGTAACTCTTACGGTAAAAGGACATTTAGTCCTCCACCATGATGTCCAGCTCGCTCTCGCTGCTGCGGGCCGGAGCCTTGACCACCGGCTCCTTGGTGCCCTCGGCAGGTGCGGCAGCTTCCTCGGCCTTGTCGGCGGCAGCAGCACGGCCGGACGAGCGGCGGGAAGCATAGAGCTTGTCCGCATTGGCGCGGATCTGGCCCTCGATGTCGTTGGCGATCTCCGGGTTGTCCTTCAGGAACTGCTTGGAGTTGTCACGGCCCTGCCCCAGGCGCATATCGCCGTAATTGAACCATGCACCGCTCTTCTGCACGATGCCCAGCTTGACGCCCAGGTCCAGCAGCTCGCCCACCTTGGAGATGCCCTCGCCGAACATGATGTCAAACTCTGCCTCACGGAACGGCGGGGCCACCTTGTTCTTCACGATCTTGGCGCGGGTGTGGTTGCCAATGAACTGCCCGGAAGAATCCTTCAGGCCCTCCACGCGGCGGATGTCGATGCGCACCGAAGAATAATACTTCAGGGCACGGCCGCCGGTGGTCACCTCCGGGTTGCCGTACACGACGCCCACTTTCTCACGCAGCTGGTTGATGAACACGCACACGGTGTTGGTCTTGCCGATGACGCTGGTGAGCTTGCGCATGGCCTGGCTCATCAGACGGGCCTGCAGGCCCACATGGCTGTCGCCCATCTCGCCCTCGATCTCGGCACGGGGCACCATGGCTGCCACCGAGTCCACCACGATGGCGTCGATGGCACCGGAGCGCACCAGCGCTTCGCAGATCTCCATGGCCTGCTCACCGGTGTCCGGCTGGCTGACCAGCAGATTGTTGATGTCCACGCCCAGTGCCTCGGCATACACCGGGTCCAGTGCGTGTTCCACGTCGATGAACGCTACGTCGCCGCCCTTCTTCTGGCTTCGGCCAGAATGTGCAAAGCCAGCGTGGTCTTACCGCTGGATTCCGGGCCATACACCTCAATGATGCGGCCGCGGGGCACACCGCCCACACCCAGTGCCATGTCCAGCCCCAGGCTGCCGGTGGAAATGGCATCCACCTGCATGGCGGTATTGTCGCCCAGCTTCATCACGGCACCCTTGCCGAACTGCTTTTCGATCTGGGCCAGGGCCGTGGCCAGCGCATCCTTTTTGGCTTCCGCGCCGGTTTTTTTGGTGGCCGGGGCAACGTTGTTGTTCTGATTTTTTGCCATAGCGTGCTGCTCCTTTATCCTCATTGCCCGCAAAAACGGGCTGTGTTGTACTTTCTCTCTTAGTATAACACAAATTCCAGAATTTACAACAAGAAGTTGTTTCTATTTTTCAATTATTTTGGCCGGTGGGCAATGATGCAGCGGTCGTTGCCGCCGTAATCCCTGCGGCATTCGATGTCTGCCCAGCCATTCCCGGTCAGCAGCTCCATGACGGCCTGCCGCTGCTGCCAGCCGATCTCCAGCACCAGTGCACCGCCGGGGCGCAGCGCGTCACGGTAGTGCAGCGACGCCAGAGCCCGGTAGAACACAAGGCCGTCATCGCCTGCTTCCAGTGCCATGGCCGGTTCCTGCGCCACCTCCGGCTGCAAATGCTGCATTTCCTCCGCCGTCAGGTACGGCGGGTTGGACACGATCAGGTCCAGCTGCCCTTCCGGCAGGCTTTGCCAGTAGGTGAACAGGTCCCCCTGCACGGCCTGCACCGCCGGGGCTGCGCCGGGCAGGGCAGTGCGCACATTCTGTTCCAGATAGCGGAAGGCTTCCGGGCTTTTTTCCACGCAGGTGACCTGCGCGTCCGGGCAGAAGCGCTTGACCCCCAGCCCCAGACAGCCGGTGCCTGCACACAGGTCCAGCACACGGGGCGCTTTTACGCCCGCAAGGGTCTGTGCGGCGGCTCGGCCACCACCTCGGTATCCGCACGGGGGCAGAGCACCCCCGGCCCCACGATCAGTTCAAAGTCCAGAAAGCTCCAGTGACCGCACAGGTACTGCAGCGGCTCCCGCGCCTCCCGGCACAGGCAGAGGGACTCCAGCCGGGCAGCCTGCGCTTCGGTCAGGGGCGCGTCCGCCAGCCGGACATCCTGCCCGGTCACCAGCCGGAAAAGTTCTGCGGCGTCGTAATCCGCATCCGGGCATCCGGCCGCCGTCAGACGGGCTTCCAACTGCCGCACCGCGTCCCGCGGGGTCATACCTGCCGTTACCATTTACCTTCCTCCGGGTTTTCCGGCAGCACCGGGGTCACGGCCGCAATGGCCACCTCGATCATGCTGTCATCCGGCTCAAACACTGTGAGGTGCTGCACCCAGATGCCGGGCTGACGAATAATGCGGGTGGCAAGGTTATCCGACCGGCCGCACCACTTGAGCAGCTCATAGCTGATGCCCATGACCAGCGGCAGCAGCAGCAGCTTGAAGAGCACCCGCAGGCCGATGCTGCCCCAGGGCAGCACGCTGTACAGGAATACGCTCACGATGACCACCAGGATCAGGAAGCTGGTGCCGCAGCGTGGGTGGAAGCGGGTATACTTGCGCACATTCTCCACCGTGAGGGGGTCGCCTGCCTCGTAGCAGGCAATGGTCTTGTGCTCGGCCCCGTGGTACTCGAACACCCGGTGGATCTCCTTCATTTTGGAGATGCCCACCATATAGGTCAGGAAGATGCCCACCTTGAGCACCGCTTCCAGCACCACCTTGGCCCAGCGGCCCAGCGTGACAAAATGGTTCACGCCGCCCACGATAAGGGTGGGCAGAACGGTAAAGAGCAGGATGGCCAGCAGCCCGCCCAGAACGGCTGCGCAGGCCAGCAGAGCGTCCTCGGCCTTTTTGCCCAGATGCTCCCCTACCCACTTTTCAAAAGCGGTCTCTTCCTCTTCGGGGTCGTAGTCATCGCCCATGCTGACCTGGGCGGAGTACATCATATAGCGGTAACCCATGATCAGGCTTTCGATCATGGAAATCGCTCCCCGCACCAGCGGGATCTTTGTCCAGATGCCATGGGTAGGCGTGGACTCGGTCTTGGTCTCGATGGTGCCGTCCGGCTTGCGCACGGCGCAGCAGATGAGCTTGGGGCCGCGCATCATGATGCCTTCCATCAGGCCTGCCCGCCCACACTGGTCTTGAAACGTTCCTTGTTGGGTTGATTCATTGGGTTCTCCTTACGGTTTTTACTTTCCCTCTATTGTAACACCGAAATGTGACAAAATCTCATTTACGCCTTATGATAAAGCGGCAGGCCCAGGGTGACCACCGTACCCCGGCCCAATGTGCTCTGGATGTCCATGGTGCCGTCCAGCGCGGTCATGATGGAATCCACCAGTGCCAGACCGATGCCGCTGCCGCGCACCGCGTTGCTGCCCTTGTAGAACTTGGTCTTGACATTTTCCAGATCTTCCGGCGGGATGCCCCGGCCCTGATCCAGGATCTCCACAAAGGCCTTGTATTCCCCTGCCCACAGCTTGACCGTGATGCGGCCGCCGGGGGCAGAATATTTGATGGCGTTGTCCAGAATGTTGATGAACACCTGCCGCAGGCGGTCGGGGTCGGCATACACCGGGATCATCTCTTCCGGCTCGGTGTAGCTCAGGATCAGTCCTTCGCGCTGGATGCGTGCCTCGCAGAACAGCACCGCGTCGGTGAGCTCTGCCACCAGATCCAACGGGCGGCACTCCATGCGCAGGCGGCCGTTCTGCAGGCGGCTGAAGTCCAGCAGCTCCTCCACCATGTTGTACAGACGGCCCGTCTCGTTGTTGATGATCTCCAGCCCCTTGCGGTAGTTCTCATCCGTGGGATCGTCCAGCGTGCGCAGGGTCTCCACCCAGCCCCGGATGGAGGTAAGCGGCGTGCGCAGCTCGTGGGAGACCGAACTGATGAACTCGTTCTTCATCTTCTCGGTCTCCTCCAGCCCTTCCGCCATCCGGTTGATGGTGCCGCGCAGACGGTCCACCTCGTCCCGGGCATCTCCGCTCACCGGCAGGCGCACGTCGAACTCGCCGCGGGCGATGTCGGCGGCAATGCGCTCCACCTGCCCCAGCGGCACCACGATGCTGCGCACAAAATACAGGCCCGACATTATGGAAAAGATCAGGATGGCCGCCACCACCACGAGACTGGCAAAAAAGGCGTTCTGGATCTGCCGTTCGATCAGGGTCAGGCTGGTGACCAGCCGCAGGGCGGCCACATCCTCGGCGGCATAGGGCACCAGATAGCACGCCGCCATGACCACCTCGCCGGACTCGGTGCGGTACACCGCCATGCCCAGCCCGTCGGCGGCGTCCTGCGCCTGCACAAAGTCCAGGTTATTTACGATGCCGTCGGCATCGGTGCCGCTGGAGGATGCAATGACCCCGCCATAGCTGTCCAGCAGCATGAATTCGTACTTGTCCTTATCGGAATACTGTTCCACCATGCGCCGCAGCGCCATGCTGCGGTTGGCCGCCGCACTGTAGACCGTGTCGGCAGTGTAGACCTTCAACTGACCGGTCACCGAGGAAAAGCGCCGGTACATGGTCTGCTGCACGCTGTTGTAGTAGCTGCGGGTGTAGCTGTACAGGAACATCGCCTCAGCCAGCAGCACCAGAAGCACCGTAATGAGCAGATTGCCCCGCAGCCAGCGCCGCGTGATCCCGCTTCGCATTTTGCTTTTCCTCCTTTCCATTTATATTGGCGTTTGCCAAAGCCGTCACTCTTCCCAGCGGTAGCCGTAACCCCAGACCGTCATGATGTGGGTGGGGTGGCTGGGCTCGTCCTCCACTTTCATGCGCAGGCGGCGGATGTTCACGTCCACGATCTTCACATCGCCGAAGTAGTTCTCGCCCCATACGCCCTTCAGGATCTTTTCACGCACCAGCGCGATGCCCGGGTTGCGGAAGAACAGCTCCATGATCTGGAATTCCACCTGGGTCAACTCGATGGGCTGACCGGCCTTCAGCAGCACACGGCGGTTCTCGTCCAGCACAAAGTCCCCGCTGGTCAGGGTGCCCAGCTCCTTGGCGGGGTCCCGCTCTTCCTCACTCTCGGCCCGGTGCACCCGGCGGCAGAGCGCCTCCACACGGGCCAGCAGCTCGCTGACGCTGAAGGGTTTGGTCATGTAATCGTCGGCACCGATGGACAGGCCCCGGATCTTGTCCTGCTCCTGCCCCTTGGCGCTGAGGATGATGATGCCGATCTTCTGGTCGGTGCGGCGGATCGTTTCGCAGAGCGAAAAACCGTTCATGCCCGGCAGCATCACATCCAGAATGGCCGCATCGCAGCCGGGCTTCTTGGCCAGCAGCGGCAGGGCGGCCTCGGCGCTCTCGGCCTCCACGGCTTCCATCCCGGTAAGCCGCAGGTTCAGTGCGATCATCTCACGGATATTGGCTTCATCTTCCACCACAAGCACTCGTACCATGGTCTTTCCTCCGTTTTTAATTCAGCAGATACAACGCGTTTGACAGGCTGTACTCCGCGTCCTGGATCTCCACATCCGGGGCCAGCCGGGCCTGCATCTGGCGCGACGCCACAATGCCCAGTTTGGTCCACCCGGTAGAGCTGGCCGCAGTCTGGGCCAGCCGTACCGTCATGACCGGCTGGTCCTCGTCCACGGTGCGCAGCTCCACCGCGCCGTCGTATTGTTCGCTGTCGGTAAGTTTGAGGTTGCCCTCCCACTCGGTGGGCAGCTCGATGTAGCAGTTCGTTTCCTCATCCAGCAGGCCAAAGCTCTTTTCCGGACTGCGGCTGGTATAGTCCATCCAGACGATAAAGTCCATGCGGCGGCTCTGGCTCAGGTTCAGCAGGCCCGCCTCGTCCGGCTGGGTGGGGATCTCCACGATGCCGTCTCCGTCCAGATCGCAGCTCACCAGTGTGGACACATTGCGCAGAGATGCCTCATACAGCTCATCGGCACTGATCTGGGACGCCTGCACCATCTGCTGGGTGCTCTCATCGAAACGGAGCAGCACACTGGCCAGATTGTTGCCGGAAATGCCCGTCCAGCCGTCCAGCACCAGATAATTGCGCCGGTCGGAGCCAAGACCGGCCGCCACCGATGCACAGCCGGAAAAGCGGTCGGCCGAAAGGCCCATGACGGCAGCCTGCCGGAACCCGCCTTCCTTGTCCACGGTAAGCAGTTCGATCTGCACGCCGCCGTCCTCCTGAGTGGACATCAGGATCAGATCCTGACTGCCGCCGCCGGTGATGTCCTCCACCAGATACTGCTCGTAGGACTGCTCCAAAATGGTGGAGAGCTGCCCGTCGTTGTAGGCATACACGGCCAGATAATGGTCGCCCTGTGCGGCCACATAGCCCACCACCAGCTGGCAGTCATCCCCTGCGCGGAGCTGGGCCAGCCGCACGTTCTCCACCGTATCGGCCAGACCCTCCACGCTCTGGCGCACCTGCCACGCTCCGGTGTCATCCCGCTGCAGAATGGCAATGCACACGTTCGTGCTCTGGGCCGTGGTGTACAGCACGGCTGCATCCTGCTGGCCGTCGCCGTCCAGGTCCTGCAAAAGAAAAGGTGACAGCAGCTCGCCCTGCATGGGGTACTTGAGCTGCGCACTCTCGCCCAGCCAGTCGTTCAGGGCCGTCTGCACCGCGCCATAGTCACCGGACAGACGCGGGGCACGCAGCAGCTCTTCCACCTGCAGGTTCTCTCCGGGCAGAGCATTGCAGCCCGCCAGCAGAACACTGACCAACAACAGAGCCAGTGCATGTCGGAAATGGCGGAATATTTTCAACCGGATCTCCTCCCTTCGTGGAAAATGCAGCCGCCAGCGGCAGCCAAAAATACGCTATTGTCAGTATACCACGCCAGCCCCACTCTGCCAAGTGGCGTTGTTGCGAAAAAGTCTCTGCGCCAGCCACTCTTCCAGGGACACAAAAAAGCCCTCCCCCATTGCTGGGAAAGGGCTTTTGTCAACCGTTTATACAGTCAGAGCAGGATCAGACGAGCTCCAGAACTGCCATCTCGGCAGCGTCGCCGCGGCGAGCGCCGATCTTGATGATGCGGGTGTAGCCGCCGTTGCGGTCAGCGTACTTGGGGCTGATCTCGTCAAACAGCTTCTTTGCAACATCTTCCTTGGTGATGTAAGCGTAGACCTGACGCTTGGTGTGCAGGTCGCTTGCCTTGCCAAGGCTGATCATCTTCTCGGCCATGGAACGAACGTCCTTGGCGCGAGTGACAGTGGTCTCAATCTTGCCATTCTCTAACAGGTAGGTAACCATAGCGCGCATCATAGCGTTGCGGCTGTCGCTGGTTCTACCGAGCTTTCTGGTACCGGGCATCCCGTTTCACTCCTTAATTATTTTTAGTTATCGTCATCCGTGTTCAGCTTGAAGCCCAGAGAATCCAGCTTTGCCATGACCTCTTCCAGGCTCTTGCGACCGAGGTTGCGGACCTTCATCATCTCGTCCTCGCTCTTGCTGACCAGATCTTCCACCGTGTTGATGCCTGCACGCTTCAGGCAGTTGAAGGAACGCACGCTCAGATCCAGCTCTTCAATGGTCATTTCCAGAGCCTTTTCCTTGTCGTCGTTGGTCTTCTCCACCATGATCTCAGCGCCGGCTGCCTCATCGGACAGGTTGACGAACAGGTTCAGGTGCTCGGTCAGCACACGGGCAGCCAGAGAAACGGCTTCCTGTGCATTGATCGTGCCATCGGTCCAAACCTCAATGGTCAGCTTGTCATAATCGATCGCCTGGCCAACACGGGTGCTCTCGACGTTGTAGTTCACCTTGAGCACAGGGGTGTAAATGCTGTCAACGGGAAGAGTGTTGATATCGTTCTTCTCGATGATAGCCTGTTTGTTGCGCTCTGCGGGCACATAGCCGCGGCCCTTATCGAAGGTCAGCTCCATGACGAGCTTGCCGCCCTCGCCCAGGGTTGCGATGTGCCACTCAGGGTTCAGAATTTCGATGTCGTCGCCCTGCTTGATGTTGTCAGCGGTGACCTCACAGGGGCCGACTGCCTCAACACGCACTGTCTTCGGACCATCGGTGTACAGCTTTGCAGCAATACCCTTCAGGTTCAGGACAATTTCGGTAACGTCTTCCTTGACGCCCTCAATGGTGGAGAACTCGTGAACCACGCCATCAATCTTGACGCTGGTCACGGCGACACCGGGCAGAGAGGAAAGAAGCACACGACGCAGGCTATTGCCCAGTGTGATGCCAAAGCCACGCTCCAGCGGTTCTGCCACGAATTTGCCGTAGCGGCCGTCCGGGGACAGGCTTGCCGTTTCGATTTTGGGACGTTCAATCTCCATCATATCTATGCCCTCCTTGTCAAACCGGCGCTGCCGCCGGCCCATTATTAAATTCTTTCAAAGAAAAGAATGCGAAAGTGAGCCGTCCACGGGGAAGGCCCAGCCTTCTTAATGGATTACTTGGAGTACAGCTCGACGATGAGGTGCTCTGCGACTTCGTAGTCGATATCGCTGCGCTCGGGCAGCTTTGCGACAACACCCTTCAGAGAACCGGTCTCACGGTTCAGCCATGCGGGCAGAGCAACAACGGGAGCCTCGGGGCCGGTCAGCTTTGCAAACTTTGCAGAGCTGCGGCTGGACTCGCGCACTTCGATCACGTCGCCAGCCTTCACCTGATAAGAAGGAATGTTGACCTTCTTGCCGTTGACGGTGAAGTGAGCGTGGGACACCAGCTGACGAGCGTCGCGGCGGGTCTGAGCAAAGCCCAGACGGAACACGACGTTGTCCAGACGGCACTCCATGATCTGCAGCAGGTTCTCACCAGTCTTGCCGGGGCGGGCCTCAGCACGCAGGTAAGCATTGTGGAACTGCTTTTCCAGAACGCCGTAGATAAACTTGACCTTCTGCTTCTCCTTCAGCTGAGATGCGTACTCAGACTGCTTTTTGCGCATGTTGCCATTGGAGTTGCGGGTGGTATTCTTCTTTGCATAGCCCATGACCGCAGGAGAAATGCCCAGGGCCTTGCAACGCTTTGCGATAGGCTGCGTATTCTTTGCCATAATTCAATTTCCTCCTTCGATCAGACACGACGGCGCTTCGGGGGACGGCAGCCATTGTGGGGGATGGGAGTCACGTCCTTGATCAGGGTGACTTCCAGGCCGGTAGCCTGCAGCGCACGAATAGCGGACTCACGGCCAGCGCCGGGGCCCTTGACGTAGACCTCAACGGTCTTCATGCCATGCTCGATAGCAACCTTGGCTGCGGTCTCAGCAGCAGACTGGGCTGCGAACGGAGTGCTCTTACGGCTGCCGCGGAAGTTCAGGGAGCCGGAGGAGCACCAAGACACTGCATTACCCTGCAGGTCGGTGATGGTGACAACAGTATTGTTGAAGGTAGACTGGATATGAGCCTGACCAGCAGCAATGTTCTTGCGCTCTTTGCGCTTCATGCGGACATTAGCGCCCTTCTTGGCATTATTTGCACTTGCCATTTCTCAAATCCTCCTTACTTCTTCTTGTTAGCGACAGTGCGCTTGGGACCCTTGCAGGTACGTGCATTGGTCTTGGTACGCTGGCCGCGGCAGGGCAGATTCTTGCGATGGCGGGTGCCACGGAAGGACTGGATCTCAACCAGGCGCTTGATGTCCAGAGCAACGTTGCGGCGCAGGTCGCCTTCAACGATGATGTTAGCCTGATCGATGTAGTCACGGATCTTAGCCTCTTCTTCCAGAGTCAGGTCCTTGACGCGGGTATCGGGGTTGATGCCAGTTGCTTCCAGAATCTTGTTAGCAGTGGTCTGGCCGATACCATAAACGTAGGTGAGACCCACCTGAACGCGCTTCTCGCGGGGCAGGTCAACGCCGGCAATACGTGCCATAGTAGTTTCCTCCAAAAATCATCCCATGTCAGTGTCGGGGTCTGCGCCGGGACTCTACGCACTTGACCCCCAGGCGCCCGAATTAGCCCTGGCGCTGCTTATGCTTGGGGTTCTGGCAGATGACCATCACGCGGCCTTTGCGGCGGATGACCTTGCACTTTTCGCAGATGGGTTTCACGGAAGGCTTGACCTTCATGATGTTGAACCTCCTTTTTGGTTGATACCCTGGCGCTTATTTGGAGCGCCAGGTGATGCGGCCCTTCGAA
>ENA-OQDM01000574-OQDM01000574.1-human-gut-metagenome-genome-assembly--contig:-NODE-574-length-20333-cov-2.220776_pt1 | contig 20333 bp, 19 predicted proteins | sample MGYA00242772_ERZ504605 | MGnify/ENA primary metagenome ERZ504605 (study PRJEB26092, sample SAMD00036348) | human gut metagenome | host: Homo sapiens | study: EMG produced TPA metagenomics assembly of... | reverse complement strand
CTGTTCGTTGTCTTCGGCCAGTTGGCTTTGTGCCGGATCCACTACGCGGCTGATGCCCGGAGGCAGTACGTAGTTCACCGGTGTCTTGTCGTTGTTTTCTTCGATGTTGACAGCCGATATTTCCATGCTTCCGTTCGTGGTGGGCATTTCGCCGGCATAAAGAGCCTGTTCGTAGGAACGCCATTCGGCTTTCACCAGATCCAGTGTGGCGAAACGAAGGATGACGGGCTGTTCGAAACCGGTCAGGAACATACGCATGAACCGTATGCTCGTGAAATCGTTGATGTTGCCCACTTTCTTTTGGTATTCGGTAAGCGGTATGCGGAACTGATACCAATTCACCTCTTCCGTGTTGCCGTTGCGGAGCTTGACGCTTGCCGTACGTTTGTCCACGATATGGTTTTGCCCCACAATGAAGTCTTCCGGACGGATGCTGATTTTATATTGGTAATATTTCTCGTACTCGTTCAATGTGTAGTCCTGATTGATGTCTTCCACGTCGGGTGTGGTCTTGTATGAAGTGTCGTACGATTCGTTTGCGTTTTCATTCGACCGCGAGTTGCCTTCCGGCAGGTTGATATACTTGTAACGGTCGAGGATGCTGCGTTGCTGGGCGTCGTAGTCCGATCCCCGGAAGTAGTGGTAATCGTCTCCGGCCGGGTCGTTCATCAACGAATCGTACACTTGCGGGCTCACTTTCCCTTGTACGGCCATGAGAAACTCACGGTAGGCGCCGAATGTACGTTCTTCTTCGCTGTTGAGTCCGTTCAATCCGATGTCCTGCCGTTCGCGTGCTCCGGATTCGTTGTTGAAGGCATAGACCACGCTGGTGGTGTTGGGCACGCGTCCCCACGCCGTTTCCGTGTAATAGTTGGAGTTTCCGTCGATGGGCATTCCGCTTTCGAAGAATTTCTTTCCGTCGTGGAGGATGTCTTCGCTCACTTCTCCTAAGTTCAAATAGAAGTCACCTCCGTAATCGCCGCCCTTGTCACGGGTGTAGATGAACGGGTCGAGCAACCAGAATTCTACGTATTCGATGTTGGCCGTCTCGAAATCGTTGGTGTCCAATTTACGCATCATGCCACCCCAACGGGTTTTGGGGTTGGTGAGTCTTCCGTTGTAGTCCAAGTTCGGATCCAGGTTGTAGGCTCCCCGTTCGGTAGGGTAGAAAGCGAGGTTCATTACCGGGAGCGAGGCGGCCGAGTTGTAACTGGTCTGCGTCTTGTTGGGATAGAGTTCCCGTTCGTACACTTCGCGCACATAGTGGTTGGAGAGTTGGTTCAGGTCGCTCTTGATATGGGCGGGCGTAAGCGAGGAGCTTTGACGCGTGAAGAGCGGATCTACGGTGTACCAGCTCAGCAGGGCGCGGTTGTAGCCTCCGCGCACGTCGTTGACGAGCTTGCTTTCTTCAAAGTCGGACGGCACGCTGGAAATCATCCAGTTGGTGGGCTGCATCACGCTGATGCCGTTTTTCGTGTTCTCGAAGTCGTCGATGTAGGAAGCCGACCCCTGTATCTTCTTGTTTTGCCCGGCAATGAGTTGGGCGAACTCCCCGGTAAAGCTGATTTGCGAAGGCTCGGTCACGTCGATGAGCGGTATTTTGTCTATCAGGTTGGTCAGCCATTGGCTTTCTTTCTTCCACGAGAGGTTGACGCCCCACAGGGTGTTTTTCAAAGGTTCTTCGCCCATGTTTACTTTTGTGGTGAGCGGCTGTTCGTTCAGGAACATGAACGTTCCGCCGAACGTGAAGTCCTTGCTCACGTCATATTGCAGGTTGAATCCTACGAGCGTTTTGCGCTGCATGCCGTAGTTGTCGTTGCTTTCGAAGTCCACGCTTACGTTCGTGCCGGCATCGATGATGCTTTGGTTGATGATGGTCACTACGCCCATCGAATAGTCCACCGTATAGTCTGTGTTTTCCGTCAGCGTCACGCCTCCCGCCGTTACGGTCACGGAGCCTGCGGCACGTTCATGGCGCCGAGGCTGATTTCGGCACCGTTGTTTCCCTTGTACTCTCCGGAGAGCAGGAATTTGTTCTTTTCCGCTATCTGTTTGGCCATGGTCTTGGTGGAGTCGTACAGTGCGTCGAAACAATATTTCTCGGCCAAGGCTTCATCATTCAGGTATTGGCGCAGGTGGCTTCCGAAAGGTTCGGTTACGGGGAAGTAGATGCGTCCTTTATTGATGGTGTATCCTTCCACATAGTCGAACTGTCCGTTCGGATTCGGACGGTTGTTGGCATCCAGACGGTCTAAGTTCATTACCCGCAGGAGCTTGGTGTTTTTGTATTTGGCTTCGGGAATGTAGGACACGTACACCCCGGCAGAGTCGCTTTGGTATTGGATGTCCAGCTTGAATTTGTCCTTTTGCGTGGTGGTAGCTCCCAGGCTATACACGTTTTTCATCATCAAGTCCCAGTTGCCCATCTGCGGTGTGTTCGATGTGTTTTTCAGGGCCTTGACGAACAGGGCTTGGGTATTGTCGGTCAGGTCGGCCGAGAACTCGCCCACTTGGTAGGTTGTGCCGTTGTAGGTGTATTCGAGGCTACGGCCAGGACTTCATCCGGTTGCAGGGTAAAGTTGAGCGACACGTAGCCCAATGAATTGTTTACGGTGTATTCCGAAGAAGACAACAGGCGTGCGCTTTGCAGCTTCTCGTAGTCCACGCTGCCTTCAAAGCCCGCGATGGCGTCCAGGTCGCTCGACGTCTGACTGATGTCGCGTGCGGCGGCATGCTGTGTGGTCATGGTCGAATAGAGGGTGTTGGAGGCATTGGCGGCCACTTGCACATTACCTTTGCTCCAGATCGGGTTGGAAATATGGTCATGTTCGCCCAGATCGGTGAAGGCCACGATATTGCGGTTGCTTTCATAACTTCCCGTTTTGTTCGTCACCCAAAGCTCGATACGCTTGATGGTGACGCCGGACATGACGGTGGGCAGCTTGCTCATGTTCTGGTCATAATGTTCGCGGAAGAAGTGGGCGAGAAAGAAATGTCGGTTTTCTTCGTATTCGGTAGCCGAGAATTCGTAATTGTGCGTTTGTGTGCCACCCTTGGACGACACGCTTTTCGAGGCCGATTTCTTTTGGGAAACGACCGTTTGCAGTTTCAGTTTGCCGAATTGCAGGTCAGCCCGCAGGCCGAACAGCGAGGAAGCGCCTTTGATGAGTGAGGAATTGGTGGGAAGCGACACGTTACCCCCTTCTATCAACTTGATGATTTCGTCTTCCTTGCCTTCGTAGCGCAGTTTCATGCTTTGCGCGTCGAAGTCGAACGTGGCGTCGGTGTTGTAGTTCAGGTTCATGTTGATTTTGTCGCCCACGCTACCGTTCATGCTCATGTTGATTTTCTCTTCGAAATCGAATCCGAGGTCTTCCGGCGGTTTTCCGATAGGCTCGGATTGTCCGTCTTCTTCAGGTTACCCCCGATTTTCAGTTCGGCGGAACCCTGGGTTTTGATACGCACGCCGCCGGGACCGAATATTTTCTCGGCCGGTCCCAGATCGAACTGCATGTCCGTGAAGTCGAACTTATTTTTGCCTTCATTCTCGAAAGCTTCGCTGTTCTTTTGCCGGTAGTAGTTCTGCAAGGACTTTTGCAGGCTCCATTCCTGGTATTCTTCCGGCGACATTAGCAAAGGGGCGTTCAGGTAACTGTCGCCCACTTTGGTACCGATGGTGTAATTGCCTGTCGCCGGGTCGTAAACGGTATCCGTTTTCAGGTTGTCCGGGTCTTTCAGGTCCAAGCTTCGTTTTTTCAGATCGTCTTCGTCGCGGGGCGCCGTCCGCTTCACGCTGAAACGTGGCCGGATGGTGTCCGGTTCGGCCGGAGCCGGGGTCTCGTTCCGGGGTATATGCAAGAAAGCGGCACCTCCCATGTCCGCCAGTGCGTTGGCACTGATGGCCAGAAAGATGAGGTAGAGCCACTTTTTGCGTAAATCGCTCACGCTCGGCATTCTTCGAGCAAGCTCGGTCTGCGCTCGCTTAATCGCGATTTTCAAGTTTCTTTTCATGCTGTTCCGTTGGGCTATGAAGCTTTCGGCTTCCTATAATCTTTTGAGGGCAAGTTTGATGACACGCTCCACGGCGGCCTCCGGTTCTTCTTTCAGGATGGCCAGTGCGACCTTTTGCGAGGGGGCGGGCGGGAAGCCCAGCATGGTAAGGGCGGCCACGGCCTCTTCCAGTATTTCGGAATGTCCGGTTGCCGCGGTCGCGGAAGTGCCGGGGGCTGCCGTCCCTTCGATTTCCACCGATGCGATTTTGTCTTTCAGGTCCACGATGATGCGTTGGGCGGTTTTCAGCCCGATGCCTTTCACGGTCTTGAGCAGCTTGTCATTGCCGGAACTGATGACGTTGACCAATTCTGCCGGTGTGAGGGCGGAGAGAATCATGCGTGCCGTGTTACCCCCGATGCCCGACACGCTGATGAGCAGCAGGAAGAGGGCACGTTCCTGGCGGGTGGAAAAACCGTAAGCACGTAGGCGTCTTCGCGGATGGCTTCGTAAACATATAGTTTGGCTTCCTGCTTGCCTTGCAGGGCTGAAAATGTGTTCAAAGAGATGTTGAGGCCGTATCCCACGCCGTGGCAATCTATGACGGCGATGGCCGGAGTGAGTTCGGCAATCTGGCCCTTCACGTATTCTATCATGTCTTTTTTTGCTAAATATACTTTAAGAAAACGTGTCCGCCACCTCTTTATTGTGCGCACGCGTTAATTTTTATAAGGCATGCAGAAGAAATGTGAAAAATGCCGGACAAACCGTGGCTTTATGCTTCATGAGACCGGCGTATATGCGTCCGGTTGTCGCGCCGATGGGAAATACGCGATTCTCACGCGTCGGCTTTTGGGCAAAGTGTCATCCGGAAAGGGAGGAAAGGTGTCAAAATGCACGTTTCCGGTTCATGCCGTGCACGGGATATGGGGCGGCTGTCAGGAAAAAGCAAGGTTCTTGTATCCATTTGCCGGACGGTTTCGGAACCGGATTTCCACCGGATAATTCAAAAAAGCCGTTTTCCGGCCTTCCGTCCCCGTCCTTTAGCCGTCCGAAAAACGTTTTCACGAGCTTTGCCCGTTTTTGTGCGGAGAAATTTTTTTCGCTTTCAAGAGATTGAAAAATCATTCGCTTGAGATTAAATGTTAAATATACGGTTTTGGAGTGCATAACTCCGTATATACCGTATATTTATTCATTTTGTCGCACTATTTGGAGGCATTTTTTCCTATTTTTCTCGTAGGAAGTTATGAAAAATGTCGGACAAATCCGATTGTCCGACCTTACTTTGGGCGTGTGTTTATTTCAAGTACCGGGCCAACGGGCTGTCTATGGCACGCAGGCCTTCGGCTATGCCTTGCGCGTTGAGTTGCGCACCCTTGAGCGAGGTGTGCGTGTGGTCGCGGTTATAATAAGCTTTGGCGCCTTCTTGGCCTATCCGGTCGAGGGCGTCGGCCGAGATGTTGTGCAAGTCAACGAACTCTACGGCGGTTTGGGCCACTACCTCCCGATACCATTTGCCGTAGCTGTCGTTGCGGCGTTCTATCTTTCCGCCGGGCCATTCGTTGTGGGGCGTGAGGGACACCAGAATCGGCGTGGCACCTTTTTCGCGCACGTCGTCGATGAATTTTTCAGGTACCATCCGAAGGAGTAAATGACTTCGTTGTAAACTTTATCTCCTTTGTTGACCCGGTAAACATGACTGGTATCCTGTGCGCAGGCAATGACACCGCGAGCCTTGCCCCGGTCGATGTCGCCGATGTCGTTATGGCCGAACTGTATCAACACGAAGTCGCCTGGTTGAAGGGCGTTGTAGACACGTTCCCAACGGTTTTCTTCCAGATAAGTGCGTGTGCTCCGTCCGGCTTTGGCTTCGTTCGCCACGGTGATTTTGTCCGTGTCGAAGATGGTTCCCGCCTGACTGCCCCAACCCCACATGCCATCCGGGTCTTTGTCCTCGTTCTTTACGGTGGAATCTCCCGTGATGAAGACCACGGGTTTGCCTTTCTCGCGTTTCACTTGCGCGGCGGGCGGTTCGAGGTTCGTCAGGCAAGCCTGCAAGGCTTTCAGCGCGGGGTGCGTGGAAGCGGCCAGTCCTTCGGCGGCCGAACGGGCGTTCAGGCGTGCGCCGAACGCACTGGTGTGGATGCGGTCCCGATAGAAGTGGTAATCCACCTTCCATGCCGAGAACCGGTCGTATTTCGAGGCCGATATTTCGTTCAGGTCTACGAAGGGTATGCCTTGCTCTTCGGCCACTTGCCGCGCCCAAAGTCCGAAGGTCCCGTCCACGCGTGCGATGTGTCCGGGGCGTTTCGTGTCCCATGCGTTGCGGGGCGTGAGCGAGAGCAGGATGGGGTGTGCGCCCAAAGCCTTGCATTCACGGACGAAACGGCGCAGGTATTCGCCGTAGCTGTAGACGGTTTCCTCCTCACCCGTCTCCTTGATGGTCACACAGAGCGAGTCCGTGGGGCTGATGCCGCGGATGGAAGCCCGTGCGCGGCCGCTGTCGAAAGGACCATTGTCATTGTGTCCCAGTTCGATGATGACGTAGTCCCCCTTGCGGATGCCTTTCTTCACGTCAGGCCAAAGCTTGCGGTAGAACGTGCGGCTGCTCGTGCCGCCCAAGGCATGGTTTTCCACGGTCAGCTTGTCCGCGTCGAAATATTCGTGGGCGAAATACCCCCAGCCCCATTGGCCGTTGTCGCCGTTGCCTTTCGTGCCGGTACGCATCGTGGAGTTTCCCACGAGGAAGAGCACGGGGTGGTTGCCCTTTCGCGACGAACCGGGCACGGGGCGTGCCGTGTTGGCTTTTTCCAAGCTGTCGAGTGTGAGGTCCGTGACGTGGTTCACGTCTTCCATCGGGCGGAAGTCTTTGGGGGTTTGGGCGTATCCCGATGAGGCGCTTATATATAAAGTATAGGCGGAAAAGGCTGTTCCTTGTAAAATTCTGCGTAATGTCAAAGGTTTCATGTGTTTGTCTGATTTAATATATATATTGAAACGTGGTTAATGTGGTGATAGAGTACCGCATGGAGGCTCATTTCGTGGCAAAGGTACGCGTTTTGGATGAAAAACATGACGTTTTCGTTAAAAATAAATGTCCCACCTTGCATGGTTATGCAGGGAGGGACGATGGAACATTCTCTTTATGCGGAGAGGGAGATGTGTTTATAGGGCGATTTTTACGGTCTTACCGACAGTCTTCACGATATAGACCTGTCCCGTGGGGAGGGCGGTTTCCGTGCGTCCGCCTTGTGCGTCCAGTGTTTTGACGGTACGTCCGGCAGAATCATAGATGCGAATCTCGCTGCCCGTTCCGACCTGTTCCACGACGAGCCGCCCGTTTTGTGCGTAGACTTTTACGGGCGAGGAGGAAAGGGAAGATATGCCGTTTCCGTCTTGTTCAAAGGCCACGTTGAGCGAGGCGTCTTCATAGAGCGTGGGCGTGGTGAAGCGGTTGTCTTCGTCCAATACGCTTGTGTAATCCGTGCCGTCGAAAGTGACGGAATGGATGCGCCATCCGTCTTCGGGCCGGATACGGACGGTACATGCTTGGCCGTATTCGACTTCCATTTCCACACAGCCGCTTTCGGCCTGTTGTATGGTGAGGGCGACGGTAATCTTCTTGAACGTGACTTCCACGGTGACATCGCTCTCTTTGATTTCCACGGTGAGATTATAAGAAGCCTTTTCCGTGGTTTCGCTGCCGTCAGCTTGGATGGTCTTCACGTAAGCCTCGTAGCCGAAGTCCGGCGATATGGAGAGCGTCACGGTGGAATTCGTCGGCACGCTCCATGTGCGGTTTCCGTTGTTCACGTTTTCCCCGTTCGAGTACGAAACGCTTCCGTTGCCTGACGCTTTGACCGTCAAGGCGCATGTGGCTTGCGGCACGTAGTCTGTTTCTATGATTTGGGAGAAACTGTTCCAGTTCTCGGCATCCTGATACCGTTGTTTGCAGCCTTTGGGGACGTAAAGCGTACCGTTCAGGTAGGTGTTCAGGTGGAAACTTTCATATTCCAAAGTTGGTGGTACCACGGCATTGAGGGTAACGGAGGTGAGGTCTTCGCACTGGTTGAAAGCACCATTTTGGATTTCTTCCAATGTCTCTGGGAGTTGGATGGAAGTTAGTGACGTACACTTGTCGGAACCATATGATGTGATTCTTTTTACTCCTTCTGGTACAGTGACGGTAGTGAGGCTGGTGCAACCGGTGAACCAGTCTGTGTTGAATGATTCCATTTTATTGGTCAGGAAAGTGACAGAAGATAAACTTGTGCTATGAGAAAATGCGCGTGATTCTATCGTAGCAACGTTTGCAGGGATTGTTATAGTTTCCAAACTGGTACAATACATAAAAGCTTCCTGTTCAATAGTAAGTAGCTCTTGGGAAAGTTGGATACTTTTCAGGGTATCGCAGTTAGAGAAAGCGTTGCTACCGATACGTTCTACACTATTGGGTATTATAATATTTTCTAATTGGCCACAAGCATATGTATTTACAACCGATTATTACTCAATATTTTATAGATAATAAGTCAGAAATATGGTTGTTATTTTTAATTGCACATTCTAAAAGGTGAAGATTTAACGCTTTTATTGATTATTAACTCAAAAAGGACATCAACTTGGGTCGTTTCTTCTCTTTTCCTTGCTATTCGTTTCCGATATTCCACTTTTGTTTTGGTCTATCTCATATGTACTGCAAAGGTATTGATTTTTGTTTGATATTGCTCCTTGCTTGCTCCTTGTCGTAGATTAATTTTCACACAGGAATTTTTGTTCTCTTTCTATAGGGGCTGAAACAATCCATTTATTGGAAACAATTAAAGACGGAGCTGGTTTGCCCCAGTGCTTTTTAAGAAACAGGGCAATTATTTTATCTCCACAAAGGCTCTTGTTCCCAATTATGAGGAAAGCCTAATAAACGAGTTCTTACTGATGGGTATTTCGATAAAAGCTGCTTGAAATCTGCAACAAAAGTGTTGCCCATAGAAATGGAGTTAAGCCAATACACCACATAGCAGAGTTGCGGATAAAGTGTTTGTTCACGGAACGAGAAATCCGTAATCCATGTGTTTGGCATACGCATAGGCATCATTGGCTTGACAGGAAAGACCCGATTTGACAGTCTTGAATGATGGGCGCAGCAATTACGAAGTACGGGTCTGGGTACGGATTAAAAGGCTAAGTGATTATTTCCAGTCATTTAGCCTTTTTAATTATCTAATTTTTCCCCACATTTTCCCCACAGCTGTCTATTTATATATTTTAGAAACATATTTTTCCGTAAAGTTATGTACCTTTGTCGGCAAATAAAGATATTCTCGTCAAACAAATATAAATAATATAAACATGGAAAAAACAGAAAAAAACAAATCGTAGTTTTGAGTATAGCTTTAGTTTGCATTTTCATCTTGGTATTTTCATTGTTCCATAAATCAGCGACAAAAGATAGCGCAAATCCTCCTTTAACAAATGTTTTGACTGATAGCATTTCTCAAATTGTCTCAGCTTGTCCTGGCGAAATTGGTGTGGCGGTTATTGTTAATAACAGAGATACGGTTAAGGTCAATAATAAGAGTGTTTATCCTATGATGAGTGTGTTTAAGGTTCATCAGGCATTAGCTCTTTGTAATGACTTTGACAATAAAGGAATTTCACTTGATACCTTAGTAAATATAAATAGGGATAAACTTGACCCAAAGACTTGGAGTCCTATGCTGAAAGATTATTCAGGGCCAGTCATATCATTGACAGTGAGAGATTTGCTGCGTTATACTCTTACTCAGAGTGACAACAATGCAAGCAACCTTATGTTTAAGGATATGGTTAATGTCGCTCAAACAGATAGTTTTATAGCCACACTCATTCCTCGTTCAAGTTTTCAGATAGCTTATACGGAAGAGGAAATGTCGGCTGACCATAACAAGGCTTACTCTAACTATACATCTCCTCTTGGTGCTGCAATGTTGATGAATCGTTTGTTTACTGAAGGTCTTATCGATGATGAGAAACAAAGTTTCATTAAGAATACGTTAAAAGAATGCAAAACAGGTGTAGATAGGATAGCAGCTCCACTTCTTGATAAAGAAGGGGTTGTTATAGCGCATAAGACAGGTTCAGGTTATGTTAATGAAAATGGTGTTCTTGCAGCTCACAATGATGTTGCCTATATATGTCTGCCTAATAATATCAGTTATACCTTAGCGGTATTTGTTAAGGATTTCAAGGGAAATGAATCACAAGCGTCACAATATGTTGCGCATATATCAGCTGTAGTATATTCTTTATTAATGCAAACTTCAGTAAAATCTTAAACTGCACTTGCTTTGATAATTAATGATAAACAATCTAAAAGCACTCTAATCGTTATCGGAGTGCTTTTAGATTACTAATCAAATTGCTTCTATTATAATTTGAATCCTCTACTTTTTCTTTCTTCCTGTTGCGGCACTCTTGCTCCATATCTAAGCCTGTGCCATTGCTCCCTGAACCAGTCGGCAATCGGCTTCCTGTTTATTGTCAGGTTCAGCCTGCTTTCATCGTCAGGGTCATTTTCCACCCTTAAAATATCATCCTTTATATCAAAGTTCCGCCTGTGTTGCTCGGAATAGATTTTACCGCTACATTTCAGGGCTTCTTTTTTGACTATAAGACTTTCAGTCATTTCTTTAGAGAATCCCAGCATGGCACAAAACTTTTCCATGCGCAGCATTTCCATGAACATCGGAAACCACCTGAAAGCCTTGTCTATGATTCTGGCGAGCCGTGACAGTTCTTTTTCTTTCATGTCAAGTTCCTGCCTGTGCATTTCTCTGAGATTGTGGATTTGCGTATCATGCTGTTTCTGCATCTGCTGTACTTGGCTCTGCAATTTTTCAATATTGGTGTTCCGTTTTGAAACCTCGTCTTGCAGTTTTTCGTTGGCACGTTCCAGTTCTTTCAGTTTTCCACTCCCGAAAAGAGAAGCAACTCCACTAGTTATGGCTGTCGCTGCGTGGTGGCTGTCTTCTTTAACTTGTCAGTGCGTATTTCTGATTTCACCTGTTTCAGTTCCTGCTCGGCAAGATTTATCTGTTCTTCTTTGTGCCGTTTGGCTGCATCCATGCGTTGCAGTTCAGCTTTCTGCTTCTCAATGATAAAGTCGTTCCGTTCCAGATGCTCCTTACCAGTGACAGCCTTTGACTGCCCGCGTTCCATCAGCAGGATGTCGGATGCAAGGGTCTGCATCTGCATCATGTCATCGTCATTGAGCTTTCGGCTCTTTCCTGTTTCGTGGTTCATCCAGTCGAAAACGATATGGGCATGATAGTTCGGCTTGAACCATCTGTCCCCGACTTTGAAGCTTTCCCTGTCTTCCGCTTCCGGCTGACCGTTCAGCCAATGCCCTTCATCCTTGTGCAGGAAGATTTGCAGCGGTGTGATTCCCCAGCGTCTTTGACACTCCTCACCGAATTTACGCACGTCTGCCAGTGTGGTGTCCGACCTGACAAGCAGCACTCCTTCACGTATGGGGGAGCATCCCGCAATCTTGACTATTTTACCGTTCTTGCCTTTGCGTTCACGCTCCTTTTCCTGCATGGCACGTCCGGTCTTTTCCTTTACCATCTGTCTGATATTGTCATAATGCATCCGCAAATCCGGACTGCCGAAGTCGGGATTTATCCACTGTTCGTTATCGGTGGATAGTTCAGGAACGACATAGATTCTGGACTCTCCGATGTGGCGCATGTATTCGGCAGTCCTCCTGTTGTGAGCCTCGCTCGATGCGATGTTGCAGGGCTTGATATGTATGCTTGATTTTGTTGCCATAGATACTTGTTTTTTGGTTTGTACTTTATTGTTTGCTTTTCCGCTGTCCGTAAACGCATGGGGTTCTTAGGGGTGCAACCCATAAGCGGAGATTGCAAAGAGAGGGTCACTCTTTGCTCTGGGTTCTCAGGGGAGAAACGCCCTGAGTGGGTCATTAGGGTAAAACCCTAATCCCCTCGGGAGAGCCCACAACTACGTAAGCGGAGCGTGTAGTTATAGTGGGCTATATCAATGGCAAGCCATTGTCTGCAAACTCCAGCCTACGGCTTCCGCTCTCCTCCGTCAGGGAGGTTTTTCATCATCGTTGCCGATTGGAGATGCACCGACCAGCACAAGGTCTAAATCGTCTATCAGTTTTTGCAGGACGGGATTCTTCTCTATCATCCGCTGGAGGATTCTCTCAGCCTCGACCAAGTGGTTGGCTGTACTCATCACCTTGCCCTCCCGTATCTGAAAGATAATCCAATCGGCTATGTCGATATGGGCTTCTTTTTGTTTCGGGGTGGCATTCCTTTCGATGATGTCCGAAACCACCACCTTACAAAAGTACATGCTCTCGGCTCGCTGTTTCCACTCGGCATAAGCATCGGCATCGGGAAAGAGAAGCACGGTTCGCCCTGACAGTACACGGAGTTTCTCTTCTCTCATCTGACTCTTACCACCCGTAGCCAGCCATACATAATCGGGGAAGATAGCAGAACCGATAACGGCACTCTTCTCGGATTCCACCAAGACCACCACCTTGTCGGGATGCGTTTTCAACAAGTGTTCCCCGAAAAGGCATTGGGATAGTTGCCAATCCTCTGCCAACACACGCTGCTTTTTCAATATGCTGTGTATCCAGTTCACTGCCGATGTCTGTCCTCCCTTGATACGGTGTCCGTCTTCGGGATTGTACTGCATCACCTTTCCCGTGCGTACCTTGCCCGTCCTGTCTATCTGCCAAAAGATAACAGAGCCGTCACGGGTAGCCCCCAAACGGTATTCCTCCAACAACCGCTTCAACACCTCTTTCGCCTTGTCGCCATAGTAGGAAGTAAGGAGTGTGAAGAGGAAACGGAAGAAATTGCTACGCTCGCTTTGCGACTTCTCCACATAGTGAGGGGGAATATAGCCGATGGCTGTCGGCTTACTTTGCTGCTTCACTTTCTTCTGCTCTGCTCTTTGCCTGTCAAAAGAGAAATCATTGGTAGTTCTGTGTTCAGGATGCTCTTGAAAATACTCTTTCGGAGTGTAGTGATACCCACAACCGCTTTCGTGGTTACATCTGCCGACCGATGGATGCAACGGCACATTATTTTCGTCCACGTAATAGACGAAAGAATGCCTGTCTCCGCATTTGGGGCAGGTATGCCGTGTTGCCGTTCCTTTATACTTCTGTAATGAATAATTGCCCATAGCTTAGTCCGTTTTTGATGGTTGATTGTCGGCTGTCCCATCCTGTCCCATTGTCCCACACTCTAAGGGTTGGGACAGTGGGACACTTGGGACACCTGCGTTTTTACTCTCTTTGCTGCGCTGGATGATACGGTTTACGGTGGACTTGCCACAATTCACCTGTGAGGCTATCTCCCTGACGGACTTGCCCGATTGGGAGAGTTGCAGAATTTGGCAATCCCTTTGGCTTGATTCATTGTCGCCCAATTTTTTCAAGTGTTCCTTTTCCGTGGAATAGCCCCTGAACACGAACTGCAAGAAAGCATCCACCTTGTCAATCTCGTAAACGATTACATTATCCGCATCATGAGAGAACGTGCCATAGCGCACTTTAAGCTGCTTCACATAGCGAAGCCCTCCGTCTTGGGCACTTTTTCCAATGGTGAACACGCTGTCAAAGAAATTGTAGAGCCGTTTGCTTCCGGCAAGGTCGTTGGATGTGATGGGACAATCCAAAGAGCGTTTGGGCGTATGTGCTAGGACAAGGATAGAGAGCGCATATTTCTTTTTGAGATTGTTCAGCTGAATCATCAGCCGTCCTGCGGCATCGCCTTTCTCCATGGCGCAACACAGGTAGGTAAGATTGTCAATGATGAAAATCTTGCAGTCGGTCTGCACAGCCATCTGTTCAATGCCGCCTATGATAGCTTCCTCAAAGTTGGCATCCAAAAGCTGGTTGCAGTCAATAGACACCCGATAGAGTTTGTCGGGAAAGGTGTAGAGCTCTCCATGCTCGTTGGTATAGCGGAGCTGGAACTGCTTTTCGGACAGTTCAAAGTCCAGATACAGCACATTGTCGGTTCGGGCGATGCGGTCGGCTATCTGCACGGCAAGGATGGACTTGCCCACGTTGGAATCGGCAAACAAGCAGGAGAGTTCCCCCTCGTACCAAAAGCTGTCCCACAGCGCACGGGGCGTAGGCAATAACGATGCTTCAAGAATGGTTTGGTTTGCCGTCTTGATATTCATCATGCCTACACTGTCGGGCATACCGTTATGCGCTTGGGATGCTTTTGTGAGGTCGCCACGTATCAGGTTGATATAGTTCTTATCCTCTTCCATATCATTCACCAGTTACGTGGGTTGGGCTTGCGACGGTGGGAAGAGGATAAGGACTTGTTCAGTTCCTCGTCTGACAACGGTATGGGATTCTTTCGGGCGGTTTCCAGCCACTTGTCCAGTTCGTCACGGTAAAGGCAATAGCGTTTGCCGGGCTTGGTGGCAGGGATTGTCCCTTCTGACAGTTTCATGTAGAGCGTACCCTTAGGGATACCTAAATACTCTGCTGCCTCGTCCACAGACATGGGCACGTGGGTGTCCACCGTTTTGGCATTGTTCACACTGCACTGCTCGGCGAGCAGGCTTTTCAGGCTCATCACTTCGTCTCGAAGCTGAGCGACAACCTCGGGGAGGTCGTTGAAGGTAAGAATTGATTTTTCCATTCGCGTACTCGTCTCTTTTGTAAGACTTGGCGCAAAGGACTGAAATGATATATCCGTGAATATCTCCACGACACGTCATTGCAAAATAATTCCCGAATAATTAAGCCCAGCCATAAATGACGGGTAAAATTACTCGGGAAACGATGTAAAACAGGCGGTTATGAGTTACCGGATGGTTGTCGTTGGTGTCGTGATTATCCTAATTCCGCACATAATCCTCGGGATAGTGGAAATCAAGTTTGCCGTTTTCGGGTTCATCAATGGGAATTTCCGTCTTTAACGGCTCTACCTTGAAATTCTTGATGGTTGATAAGTCTGTATCAGCAAACGATTTCGGGAAAAGGGATTTGATGAACTTGGCACGGTTATCCCCATTGTAGTATCTCTTGTACAGGAAACGCTCAGAGATATTCCATACGAAGTGACGGAGTGGAATGTTGTTGATGTCTTTGGTAAACGGTCTTTGTATGGGCTTCGGGGTATAAGTGTTAAGATTCATCCATTTGTCCACCTCAGTACAGATGTGGTTCACGGTTTCTTGGTCGGCAATGCGAGGCAGGTAATAATGGCAATACTCCATGACCATGCGGATGCGCTCTTCCTTTTCCCGTTGCTCTCTGCTTGCGTAATTGGCACGGTTCTTTTCGTGAAGATCCGGGGCGATAGTAAGCTCTATCGGTTGTGTTTGGATAAGTGTCTCTTCTTTTGTCGGGGATGATTCGGGTACAGGCTCAGGGACTGATGTAGGTCCAGGCACAGATGTGGCTTCTTCAAGTGTATTTTGTGACAGTTCTTCCTGCACCTCTATGGCTTCGGCAATCGTTTCTTTCTTGCCGAACTTGATTTTGTAGATTTCGTATGTATCAAAGATAAGTGTCTGAAAGGAGAGATAGAGCAACCATCCCAACAGGTTACAGCATACGAATACTATCCACCTGACAAAGTTGTCTTGGTTGAAGCTGTCCGCTATTACCAGCGTGGCAATGGAAGATATTAGGACGATGGCGAAGCCGACAAAGCCCAAGATGATGTATTTGTCCTTGATTGATGATTCCATATTTCGTTGAGAGATTGAATGTTCCTGTATTATTTTGTGCAAAGTTAATGCTATTTTTCCCAATTACTGCCCGTTATTTGCGGTTAGAACGGTCTTTTTCAATGTATTTCACGAAATGTCATCATATCATACTCTGTTTCATACTCTGAGGGGCTTATAAATGGTGGCATCAAGCCAAAAACATAGAGGGGCGATTATAGCCTTGTAGCCATAACCGCCCCTCTGAATACCTGTCAATGTGAGACATTTATGCCTCCTTGCGCTTCAAGGTTATCTTGTCCACCACCTGACACATCTGCTGCGCTGCTATCTTGGAATAGATTTGTGTGGTGGTAATGTTCTTATGTCCGAGATAGGCTTGGATGACAGCCATGTCCGTTCCCATTTCCACGTGCAGGCTTCCGAAGCTGTGGCGGGTACAGTGAAAGGTGATTTTCTTGGTTATCCCTGCTGCCGTGAGCCACCGTTGGAGTGGTCCTTGCAGCATCTTATCCTTGAAGCCCTCAAAGATTAGCCCCTCTCCACGTTCTCCCAACAGTCCGTAGGCTTCATCACTGATGGGGTTATGCACTATTTCTTTGGTTTTCTGCATACGGGTGGTAACGAACATCCTGCCGTTGGTGTATGGTTGTATCTGCTGCCACGTGAGCTGTCTGATGTCGCTCTTTCTCAGTCCCGTAAGACAGGCGAAAAGAAAAGCTTTTTTCAAGACCTCCTCCTCACAGGGTGTTTCGGCAAGCCGTATCAGTTCCTCTTGGCTCAAATGCTCCCTGATGGTGGGAATGCACTCGATGCGGTCTAAGAAGCCGTTTGGGTTCTCCTTTATCTTCCTGTCACGGTAAGCGGTGTGCAGCACGGCACGGAAAGTTGACCAATAGCCTGCTGCGGAGTTGATGTGCAGCTTTTGGTTGGTGTGGATGGATTGGGGTGCATCAAGCAGGTATTCCATGAACTTGCGGCACAAATCCACATCCACCTCCTCAAAGGTGCATTTGCCGTTCACGAACCGCTGGAAATGCTTGTATACGTGCTGCCACTTGATATTCTTGCGGTCAGCCAGTCCTTTGAAATAGGCAAGGAAATCGCCCTTCATCTTGGTCTTGTCAAAAAAGCCGTTGTTTTCATTGAAAATGGCTTCGTAGCGCTGGTTGCGCAGGATGACCGCTTTCTTCATCATGCGTGCGTTGAAGTCCCGTTCCTGCTGGTTTGCAGGTTTGGCGAAGATGTAAATTCCTAAGGCTTCACGTGTAATCACTCTCATGGTGACATTGTCACGGTAGCCGGGATAGTAGTCAAGGCATAGTGAATACTGTGTCCCGTTCTTAATCTTGCGCTTACGCAAGGTAACTGTTTTGCATTTACTCATAATAATTATGTTTTAATTGGTTGTATACATTTTGGAGTTGTATCCATGTTTCCGATGGCAAAGGAACAACGTGAAATATCCGTGAATACCTCCACGATACATCATTTTGAAATAATTTTCGATAATCCCGATTTTTCACGGTTATTTGTTCCTTTCAGCCATGACACGCTCCACATCTGAGCGCAAAAGCAGGTTTTTCACACCCACCTTTATCTTTTCGATGTGCTTCACCTTGACGATATGGCAGATGTTGGCTGACGAAAGACCATAGATTTGCTGCACCTGCTCAACGGTATAGTAGCGTTCATCGTTCACAAGGTCAGTTCTGCGGAGTTCGTTCAAATGTGATTTGGAGTAATAGGTACGCCCGTACTCTCTTTTAGTGGGTATCTTATGGCGATAGGTGTAGGCACGGAGTGCGGTCGGCTTCATGCCGAACAGTTCCTCCACCTCCTCGGTCAGTAGCCAGTCGGTAATTTCGCTAATATCAACTGCCACACCGAAAAACTCGTCAATATGCTTCTTGCTGTAATAGTTCTTTCCTGCGATACGGCAGATGGGGATATGGTTACGCTTGGCGGAAGTGTAAAGCCATGACTGCTTTACCTTAAAAAGGGACATCACCTCCTCGCCCGAATAGAAGTCCAACACTTCTTCGCTTTCCTTTTCCCTTTTTTCTCTTTTGGCAGGTAAGGAAGATGAAGATGATTTCCTTGGTGTGGAGGTGTTGCCGGGCAGGATGCGGTGATAGGGATTGCCCTCCAACATCTGCTCGATGTCGGCTCTGCGGATGAATGCCATGCGGTTGCTGATGCGTGAGGCTTTCAGCTTGCCGATGGCTACAAGTTTGTAAATGTACTGTCGGGAACAGCCCATGAGGATGGCTGCTTTGGAAAAGGTGAGATACTCCTGATGCTGTATCTCCATCAAGGGTTGGGCGACTTTGAAGAGGTTGTTCTTCTGCATCACTCTGGCTCGTTTGGCTTCTGCCTGACAAGCCTCACTGCAATATCTTTGCATACCGCTTCGGGTTACAAAGGACTTGCCGCAAAAACTGCATTTTCTGGTTGCTTTCATACCGTTTTATCGTTTAATGGTTCATTTCTTCAATCCTATATCTCTGAAATGGTAAACGGATGTGAACGGAAGTCAACCATTGTCGCTTTTCTACACAGTGTGACTGTTTCCGCATATCGGGGCGGTTATTGTCGCTTGTCGTAAACGGTTGTAAACCCTTGTCAACTGTCTGCACGGTGTGACAAAAAACAAGCCCCGCAAATTCTCCACGTCAGAAATACGTCTCAAAAATATGTGGAAATTTGGGAAGCGACAAATGGCAACCGAAAAGTGTTAAATTTTAGAATATGCTGGTAATTAAAGATTTACACTCGGATATTTCTGATTAGTTTTGGTTGTTCTATGGTTATAAATACAATAGGGAAAAGTACCACTATTTATAAACAGGACACTTGCTGGTATATTTATAATTCTCAATTTTTTACACCTTTCAAAGGTTCCCCCACTTGAATAAAAGCCATCTATCGTTCCCCCTATCTGAATAACACCATTAGGAATGATGATTGATTCCAAATTTTCGCAACCATAAAAAGCAGCAGAAGCTATGTACTTAACACTTTTGGGAATATTAACAGAAGACAAGTTTTTACAATTGGAGAATACACATCCTCCTATCGTTTCTACTTTATCACCAAGTTCAACAGTTTTCAGACAAGATAACTTATCGTTTTCATTTGCAAATGCATTTATATCAATTTTTATAGCACTATTAGGTAATCTTACAGAAGATAATTTTTTACAATTTGCTTGGTAAAACATTTCTTCAGGGATAATATTATCTTTTGTTTTCCGTTCAATTGTTACTGTATGAAAAACGTCTGGTCCTCCAGATATTCTCGTATAAGTAAATTTACCACCTTCTTTGATATTTGTATCTTTCAAATCCAGCGATATCAAGTTAGTCATGTTACGAATAACTCCAATATCAGAAGCGTTAATATCTCCAGATAAGGTCAATTTTTCTATTTCCTTATATTTATTTCCTAACAATTTAGAAAGAGTTCCTGCATCTTCCACCTTAATTGTAATTTCAGGAACATTTTGTGCAAATATATTCGTGTTAACAAATAAAAATACACCAATTATAATTATACCATGTATAAATTTTGTTTTCATAACTCTTTTGATTTTATCGTTTTACCTGTTTCTAAATACTTTTGGAAGTATTGATATATATCCATTTCAATAGTCCCTTTATAAACTAAATTACCTCTGGATCTTTTATTGTTACAAACATTGGTTCTCCTTTGTCATTAAACTTTCCAATAACTCTAAAATCATTAGTATAAATGACTTCATGAGGATTTCCAAACTCATCCCTTTCTAAAATCTTATACATTATATTGCATTTTTTACTTCTCCTGTTCCCTTCAGAGTATTACTAAATAAAAAGGTGTGGGAACTGTATTTGCTTTATCCTGTTATCTGGCTTCTCGCATTGCCATTAGAGTGGATAAAACAACAGCAACCCACACCTATTGAGATATAGTTTACCCTTTCAGGTAAGTCTATAACAAAAGATGCGGGTGCTATTGCCATCACCTTCACTCTAATACAAATTTTGCGAGAATTTGATAACAGAAGATAATATCAATAACACCTTTCGTTAAATATGTCCTTCCACAGAGGTTCAACGCTATGAACGTGTAGAATTGCCACAAAGGTACGAAAAGTGTTTATACCTCAACCAAGTAAGAGAATGAAAAATCTTTACTTATCCTTGAATTTTTCTCTTATCCAGAAAAAGAGAAACAAACAGCCATAAAACAGAAGAAAAAGAGTCGCTATGATCGGATATAAATCAGGATTCCCAATCAAACAAAAAAGAACCACCAAGAAAGCCAACCACTTCATAATATCCTCCCTTCATCCAAATAAGAGTAATATCCGCTATCTGTAACTATTATATGATCCAACAACTGAATATCAAACAGTTTTGCAGCCTTTTTCACCCTGTCCGTTAATAAATCGTCTTGGTTGCTTGGTTGTTTATTCCCTGATGGGTGATTGTGGCTAAGGATCATTGCGGAAGCGTTTCCCAATATTGCAGCCTGCATAATGATTCGTATATCGGCAGATGTTGAATCCAATCCACCCTCTGATATATGCACAATCCCCAATACCCTTTTAGCGTTGTTCAACAGGATCAGTC
>ENA-OQDM01000572-OQDM01000572.1-human-gut-metagenome-genome-assembly--contig:-NODE-572-length-20368-cov-1.292229_pt1 | contig 20368 bp, 15 predicted proteins | sample MGYA00242772_ERZ504605 | MGnify/ENA primary metagenome ERZ504605 (study PRJEB26092, sample SAMD00036348) | human gut metagenome | host: Homo sapiens | study: EMG produced TPA metagenomics assembly of... | reverse complement strand
AAAAAATTTAAGAAGAGAAGGTCTTTATGGGGTATGTGCCTTGATGATGACTCTGAATGTGGAAGCGGAAAGGTTGCCAGAAATGCCGCTTAAGGCAAGTCTCAACGGAGTTGAAGTGTCAGATATGGGACGGTTTATTCCAGGTTTGGGAGATTATACATTAGAGGGGAAAGCAAAAGTGGGACGTACCATCCGTATTGCTTTTTCTGGAGTTGAGTTTGAACCGACAGAAGACGGTGACGTACGTTTGGTACAGAAAGACGGGACGGTCTATGTTTTCCAAAATGGTCGGTTCAAGTCGTTGTCGTCTTCTCATCCGATGTATGAAGAAGGGAAAAATGTGGTGAAAAATCCCAGTTTTGAAATCGTGGCAGAAGATTATGGTAATGGGCGTTGGCGTCCTACAGATTGGGAAACATGGAATGGTGGAATGCCAACTTGGGGTGGTGATGTGGGTAAGACTAACGTACGCGAAAATGCTGCATACCGTTCCGATGGGGTAAAGTCAATTATTATGCACAGCGAGTCGCGCTATTTGATGCAGGAACTTGCTGAAGCGGTTGTGGAGCCGGGAGCTTATTATTGCCTTTCTTATGATTATTGGACTTCGGAGGGAGTAGGAAATGGAGGTACTACATATCGTTTGATGTTTGGCACAGAAAGAAACACCGGTAATATATTGGATTTAAAAGGGCATACTACTGAGTCAAATGGAACGGCACGGTGCCATTTTGTGACTTCATTTCGTATGCCGGATGAATTACCTCGAAATTTATGGTTCTCTTTTTTTCGTGACGAATCTAAGGTGGATTGGATTGATAACGTGAAACTTGTCAAAATCATGCCCGATGCGCAAGGTTTGTCTGGCCTGGATAATGCTACGTATGTAGAGGGGCAGGCTTATGCTCCGGAAAACTTGGCTTTGGAAGGTGATGATTATATGGATATGACAGGCCGGTTGGTTAATCCGTCCTTTGATGAGGGTACGAATGGTTGGACGCTTACAGCGGGATTGGCGTACAAGTGAAAATCAGTACGGGAGAAAAAGGCGGTGTCATTAAGGGAGGACAGAACCATTTACAATTATGGAAGGGTAGCGGAGGCATTGATGGACGTTTTTATCAAGAGGTGAAAGACCTGCCTAATGGAAAATATACAGTAAGAGCTGCCATTTCCTCTTCATTCAATGGAACCGTAAAGTTGTATATGAACGATAGAGGGAAAAGTCTGTCGGCTGGAGGAACCTGGGCAGAAGTTACAGGTGTGGTTTTCGATGGGAATCTTGAGTTGGGGCTTGATTTGGCAACAAGCGGAAGCCCGACCATAGACATGGATGATTTTACTTTATCTTCCACGGTGCCGATAAGGAGAGTTATATGGCGGTATTGACCCGTCAAATGAAACAGGCGGTGGCTGATACTTTGGCAATGACGGGACACACGGGAGACCTTCCGGGTTATAATAATATCGAACAGTATCGTGAAGTAATGAAAGATGTGAATTTGTTGCCTTCCGATGCGGAGATATCAGAGGTAGAACGCATATTATCTGATTTGGCTTCGGCTATGGAAGAGTGGGAAAGTATTCAGATTGATTATTCCAGATTAAAGGACGCTGAGAAAAAATTAGAGAATGCAATCAATGCCTCCGACTATCCGGATAAGTCTTGTTTTCAGAGCTTAATAAATGAAATGAATGGAATGTATACCGGTGAGAAAGATGTACGTCCACAAATAGATGAGGTCTTGGATAAGGTAGATGAAGCTTTAGCGGAATTGGATGCTTATCGGGTTTTAGTGGAGTTGATTACGGATTTTAATACACGTATGGAGCAGACTCAATATCCGGGGCAAGAGGATTTGAAAATAGTGATAGAACAAGCCCGGGAAGTAGCAAAAGCACCGTTTGGTAAGGATCTGACAGAGGTCACTAAGAGGCTTCGTCAAGCATGGACTGCTTACTACGAATCACAATTCACAGAGAAACCGATAAAACAAACGGTCTCAGTTGTGGATACCAGTCTCGACGGGTCGGAAAAATTTGTTTTGCGTGTAGATGGTAAGCCGTTTTATATGACCAACGTACAGTTACGTACTGATAAGTTGCGCGGTTATGAAGGTTGGACGGAAGAGGCCATAGAGAAAGCTGTAAAGCAAGTGGCCGATGATCATTTCAATACATTGTCCATTCCTGTTTTTTGGCGAGAAATAGAACCGGAGAAAGATTGCTTCGACTGGACTATATTGGACCGTTATATGGGTTGGTGCCATAAGTATGGACTTAAAATGGAATTGCTGTGGTTTAGTTGGAGTAGCGGAGGGCGAGTTCAATATTTATGGAATCATAATGGACGCAAAGAACTTCGTACGCCTGATTATGTTTGTTCGCTTGATGGGAAGAGTGATTTTAATATGAAGCGAACAGAGTGGGAATATTCTTTGGATTGGAAAGATAAGGAGCTTATGGAAAGGGAAAAGTACGTATTGTCGAAAGTGATGGAACATGTGGCGCGCTGGGATATCCATAACGGTGGAGGACATACGGTTGTGGGGGTACAGTTAGGAAACGAAGCACGCTCTCATGGAAACAATATGGCTTCGGCTGCTGAGATAATTGATTATTATTCTTATGTAGGGGCCGCAGTAAAACAATCTGAATATGTGGTTTGGACTCGGCTGAATTGTGTGAGTTGGGAGACTGCTGGTAGGTAGATGCTAATGAGAAGAAACGTGTGAACGGTGGTACGAACATTGATTTTGTCGGGGTAGATATCTATGGGGCAGATGCCGGTATGATAAAAGGAGATATGTGGGGATATTTGGGTAATAAGGGGAAGAATTTCCGGATGATTATGGAAATAGATGCCAAAGATGCCAATTCGCCGATTTACCAGATGGCGGCTTTGGCTGGAGACAAATCGTTCGATTATTACAATTTCTGTGTGGTGGACGGGAACGCCCTTTATTCTAACAATGGAATGGAACTTGTTGAACGAGCTCATATTGGTTTAGTGCGTCAACGTAATAAGATATTGAATTTGGCCAATCAGGATTTTGCGCTCAAATCTCATGGAAAAGGACTTTATGTGTATAACTATGCAGGTAAATCCACGGATTTGGAAAAAGGGTTGGATGGTATAGCCTATTTTCCCGGGACGGCTTCGTCGCAAGCTGTTGCTATTCGTCATACAGACGAGGACTATCTTTTGCTCAGTACGTCAACCGGAAATTTCAGTCTCCCTGCTTCAATGGATGGTTGGAAGGCGACCGCAGGATATATGAATGAAAATAATGAATGGGTGTTGGAGTCAGACGTGGAAATAATAAACCGGGTAATCAAGTTCACTGCTCCTGCTTGTGTAAAAGTCAGTAAGGAGGTAACGTCCATTCCTTTTGTTCATGTTGAATCTGTTGACATCCGTCCAGGAAGGGGAGGATTGCTGGTGAGAGCCGACCATACGATAGGTATATACAATTTAAAAGGTGAATTGGCAGCCAATGCGGATGTCCAATGAAACTTATGTATGGGTCTCCTTGCCGTCAGGATATTATGTTGTCGAGAATCGGAAAATAATGGTACGATGAGGTTTTAATAGGATTTTGTTATGTTTTGCTATCGTGCTGGATAACTGTTCCCCGCTGTATGGAACCAGCGGGGGCAGTTCTTTTTTATCAGAATGAGGACATGGGCTTTTTGTGGTGTAGCAAACTTTTTAGGCCATGTTACATTACGTGTATTTCATGTCATATTTTGTATTTCTTTGCCGATAAAAGCTCTATATTTGCAAACGTGTACGGAAAAATAAACTTAAAGAATAACCGGAAAAACATGAATGAATCGAATCAAACATTTGCAGGAATGACCCGTTACCGTTGGGTCGTATGTTCCATGTTGTTCTTGGCTACGGCCATCAACTACATGGACCGTCAGGTTTTATCGCTGACGTGGAAAGATTTTATTTCGCCTGAATTCGGGTGGAACGACACGGACTACGGGCTTATCACGGGCTGCTTTTCCATCGTGTACGCCATCGCCATGCTGGTCGTCGGCAAGTTTATCGACAAGGTGGGTGCGCGGCGCGGCTATTTGTGGGCCATCGGGCTGTGGTCGGCCGGGGCATGCCTCCATGCCTTCTGTGGGATTGCCACCAACGGACTGTTGGGCGGCGAGTGGCTGACGGGCTTCGAGGGGGCGCGGCAGAACCTGTCCGCGTTGCAGACGGTGGCGGACGGCGTATGGACGGTGTCTACGGTCAGTGTCTGGCTCTTTCTGGCTGCCCGTTGCGTACTGGCCATCGGCGAGTCGGGAAACTTCCCGGCGGCCATCAAGATTACGGCGGAATACTTTCCGAAAAAGGACCGTGGGTTTGCCACCAGCGTGTTCAACAGCGGGGCACAGATTGGCGCCTTGCTCGCTCCTTTCGTCATACCTTTGTTGGCCCGTTGCTGGGGATGGGAGATGTCCTTCCTCTTGGTGGGTGCCGTGGGCTTCGTTTGGATGGGCGTTTGGGTGTATGTGTACGATGTTCCACAGAAGAGCAAGCATGTCAATGCAGCGGAACTGGCCTACATCGAACAGGATGCTGCCGTCGATGCTTCTTTGACCGAAAGGACGGAGGAAGTCAAGCCGGCGAAGGGCATCAGCATCTGGAAGTGCCTGACCTATCGCCAGACGTGGGCTGTCGTGGCCGGGCGTTTCCTGCCCGACGGAGTGTGGTGGTTTTTCCTTTTCTGGGCACCGGCTTATGTGCATGACGTCTATGGCTATAGTTCGGATTCCACGACGGGAATGTTGCTCATCTTCACCCTTTATCTCATTTCGATGCTCTCCATCATTGGTGGCTACCTACCTACGTGGTTCGTGGGGCGTAAAGGGATGAACCCGTATGCCGGGCGCATGCGTGCCATGCTCATCTATGCTTTTTTCCCCTTGATAGGGTTGGTGGCGCAACCTTTAGGCAGTTGGTCGTATTGGTTTCCCATCGTGGATAATCGGCATCATAGGGGCGGCACATCAGAGTTGGAGCGCGAATGTCTATTCCGTGGTGGGCGACATGTTCCCCAAGTCTGCCGTGGCTACGGTGACGGGCATCGGCGGCATGTCGGGCGGTATCGGTTGCCTGCTGTTCAACATGTGTTCCGGTATGCTGTTCACGTAATTCAAAGGAAACACAGATGGAGTTTTTGGGCTTCCGGGGTATCGAAGCCGGTTATATGATAGTATTTATGGTAGCGTCGTTAGGATACCTGTTGAGTTGGGTGATTATCAAACTCTTGGTGCCGCGCTACCAACTGATTAAAGAATAGGAGACAAGAAACATGAAAGCATTTATGGATCAGGATTTCCTGCTCGGGACGGACACCGCGCGGGAACTGTATCACGGGCATGCCGAACGGCTGCCATCATAGATTACCATTGCCATCTGAATCCGGGGATGGTGGCAGAGGACTACCGCTTCCGTTCCATTACGGAACTGTGGTTGGGCGGTGACCATTACAAGTGGCGTGCCATACGTACCAACGGGGTGGACGAGCGTTACATCACGGGCGACGCTTCGGACTGGGAGAAGTTTGAGAAGTGGGCGGAGACCGTGCCTTATACGTTGCGCAACCCATTGTACCATTGGACGCATTTGGAACTGCGTACGGCTTTCGGTATCGACAAATTGCTGAACCCGTCTACGGCCCGAGATATTTACGAGGAGTGTAATGCGAAGTTGGCACAACCGGAGTTCTCTGCCCGGGGCCTGATGCGTCATTACCGTGTGGAAACGGTATGTACCACCGATGACCCGGTGGACAGCTTGGAGCACCACATCGCCACGAAGGCGAGCGGTTTTGAAATCCGGATGCTCCCGACATGGCGACCGGACAAGGCGATGGCCGTGGAGGATCCTGAAGCGTTCCGCAGCTATGTGGGGCGGTTGGAGCAAGCTTCTGGGCAGACCATATCCGGCTTTGCTGATTTCATCGGTGCGTTGGAACATCGGCACGATTTCTTTGCGGCCCAAGGTTGCCGTCTTTCAGACCACGGGCTTTCGGAGTTTTATGCAGAAGATTATACTGAGGACGACATCCGACGTATATATAACAAGGTATATGGCGGCAAGCATCTGGACGAAGCGGAATGCGCCCGTTTCAAGTCGGCCATGTTGGTGGAGTTTGCCCGGATGGATGCCGAAAAGGGATGGACACAGCAATTCCATTATGGGACGATACGCAATGCTAACAGTCGGATGATGCGTCTCTTGGGGCCGGATACGGGTTTCGATTCCATCGGCGAGTTCAGCACCGCCCTCTCCATGGCGCGTTTCCTCGACCGATTGGACAGCCGTGGCATACTTCCCCAAACCATCCTCTACAACCTGAATCCGGCAGCCAATGAGATGGTGGCTACGATGATTGGTAATTTTCAGGACGGAAGCGTGCCGGGTAAGATACAATTCGGTTCGGGATGGTGGTTCAACGACCAGAAGGATGGGATGGAACGTCAGATGAACGCCCTCTCCGTGCTCGGTCTGTTGAGTCGTTTTGTGGGGATGCTGACCGACTCCCGGTCGTTCCTCTCGTATCCGCGCCATGAATATTTCCGCCGCACGTTCTGTAACCTTTTGGGGCGTGATGTGGAGAACGGCGAGATGCCCGTAGGCGAGATGCCGCGTATCCGGCAGATGGTGGAGGACATCTGCTATTACAATGCAAGAAACTATTTTAGGTTCTAAAGAATAAGACATAATGGAAAAAACTTGGAGATGGTTCGGGAAAAAAGATAAGATTACGTTGTCCATGTTGCGCCAGATTGGTGTGGAAGGCATCGTAACGGCTTTGCATGATATCCCAAACGGGGAAATCTGGCCTTACGAGGCTGTGGTGGAAATGCGGGACTATATCGCAGCGGCCGGATTGCGTTGGTCGGTGGTGGAGAGCCTACCGGTGAGTGAAAGCATCAAGTACGTCGCTCTGACCGCGACCGCCTAATAGAGAATTATATCGTGAGTTTGGCCAATCTGGGTAAGGCAGGCGTCAAGACGGTATGCTACAATTTCATGCCCGTGCTCGACTGGGCGCGTACCGACTTGGAGCACCCGAATGCAGACGGTACGTCATCGCTCTATTTCGACCGTGCGGATTTCGCTTATTTCGATTGTTGCATCCTGAAGCGAGAAGGAGCTGAAGCTGACTACGGAGCGGACATCATGGAGCAGGTGGAACGGAAGAAGGCTGTAATGACACCGGAGGACGACCATAAGTTGGTGGAAAACATCATTATCAAGACACAGGGGTTCGTTAACGGAAATATCAAGGAAGACGACGAGAAGCCGGTGGAAATCTTCCGCGAGTTGCTCGGCTTATATAAAGGTATAGACCGTGATGCCTTGCGCGAGAACATGCGTTATTTCCTCTCCGCGGTCATGCCGGTATGCGAGCAATATGGGGTGGACATGTGCGTGCATCCCGACGATCCACCCTTGCAGATACTGGGGTTGCCGCGCATTGTGACGTGCGACGAGGACATCGCTTGGTTCCTGAACGCCGTGGACAATCCGCACAACGGGTTGACGTTCTGCGCCGGTTCGTTGAGTGCCGGAGCACATAACAATGTGCCGGAACTGGCACGCAAGTATGCTTCCCGAACGAAATTCGTGCACTTGCGCAGCACGGACGTGCTGCCCGGCGGGAACTTCAAGGAGGCTTCCCATTTGGCCGGGAGGGCGGGTATCATTGATTTGGTGCGCACGTTCCAAAAGGAGAACCCCTCCCTGCCTATGCGGGTAGACCATGCCCCTTTGATGCTGGGAGACGAAAAGATGGGATATAATGCCGGTTATTCGTTCCACGGGCGTATGTTGGCCCTCGGGCAGATGGAAGGGGTCATGGCGGTGGTGGACCGTGAGATAGCAGAAGGTAAAATTTGAAAACGAATGAAGGTTAAAAACAAACGGACATGAAGAATTTATTTGATATTCAAGGACAAGTGGTGGTCATTACCGGCGGTACGGGTGTGCTGGGTCGGGAAATCGGGGAATACCTTGCCCTTCAAGGTGCCAAGGTGGTACTGATGGGGCGCAATGAAGAGACTGGCAAACAGATAGTGGATGGGATTCGCGGGAAAGGCGGCGAGGCGATGTTCCTGAAGACGGACGTGATGAATCCGGCGGTGGTGGAGCAGAACCTGCAAGATGTGTTGTCGGCTTACGGCAAGGTGGACGCTTTGCTGAATGCGGCCGGAGGCAACATGCCGGGTGCCACCATTGCGCCGACCGGGACGTTCTTCGACCTCAAAGTGGAAGAGTTCGAACGGGTGCTGAATGTGAATCTTACGGGAACGGTCATCCCCACGCAGATATTCCTCCGCCCGATGGTGGAGGCAGGAAAGGGCGCGATTGTCAATTTCAGTTCCATGGCGGCTTTCCGTCCCATGACCCGAGTGTGTGGTTATGCAGCAGCCAAAGCGGGCATTTCCAACTTCACGGCCTTCTTGGCCAATGAAGTAGCCACGAAGTTTACTTCCGACATCCGTGTGAACGCTATCGCACCGGGTTTCTTCCTGACGAACCAGAACCGTGCGTTGCTCACCAATCCCGACGGTAGCCTGACACCGCGTGGCGAGGATGTCATTCGCCAGACACCATTCAAACGTTTCGGCCGTCCCGAAGAGCTTTGCGGTACGATACACTATCTCATCAGTGAGGCCTCGGCCTTTGTCACCGGGACGGTAGCGTGGTGGATGGTGGCTTCAATGCCTTTGCCATGTAAAAAGCATTATAAGTCCACTCCGCCTGTGGATGGAGTGGACTTTTATATTTGTGGATAAGATTCCAAAAGAAGTAGCAATTGGCTTTGTTTTAGGTTTTAATAACGATAAAAATATAACGCCGTGAATGTGAAATGTATATTGATGTCACTATTTGTTTGGGCAAGTACGGTTCAGGCGCAGACTTACTATTATTATAAAGGCAAGAAAATAGGGATTGCTTTGGATTCAACCAAGTGTACGGTATTTAGAGACACTCCTCCTTTGTTGCTACGTAGTGCAGGAAGTGATGTTGGTAAAAATTGGAATGTAGTGGAAAAGGACTCTATAAAAATCTTGCAAGCACATAATAGTTCGTTGCCATCGGACATATTGGCCATAGAACCGGTTCTTTTTCCGTCCGAAACGCCGGTATCCCGTTTGTTTTATGTGAAGTTAAAGTCTGAATGTGATACTTTGTTCCTTAAGACGTTTGCCGAGGAAAATGGCTGCAAGGTGGAACGTCAGGTAAAACAAATGCCGTTGTGGTATGCCTTGTCCACTTCACTCCATTCTGCCGGAAATTCGATAGAGATGTCTAACCGTTGCTTCGAAGCGGGTCGGGTGGCGGATGTCGACCCGGGATTCATGTTCGATTTTCTGCCTAATTGTATAGATGAGCCTGCATGGAATACCAATTCTTTATGGAATTTGCAGGCAATAAATTGTTGTGATGCATGGGATATAACCAAAGGGGATAGCAATATTGTAGTTGCCGTGTTGGATACAGGGGTTGATCCTAATCATGTGGAATTGCCGAGAGTATTGGATGGATATGATGCAATGACGGGAGGTAAGGCAAATGTATATTATAAAGTTTGATGCTAATCATTCAAAATATATTAAATATCATGGAACTATTGTAGCGGGAATGATTGCTGCTGCTCAAAACGGGAAATATACTTCAGGTATTTCTCCCAATGTGACACTTTTACCCATAAGTCATAATCTTGAATCATCAGAAACCTTATCTGAAGAGCTGGCAACTGGTATTTCGTGGGCATGGAGAAATGGAGCACATATCATTAATAATTCATGGGGTGATGGAGCAGGAGTTTATTATGATGTATTGCATAGTGCTTTACTTGAAGAGGCTATACATGATGCAATGAACGAGGACGTAATGGCTTTGGTTCAATTGTAACTTTTGCCAGTGGAAATCATAATTTCATAAACTATCCGGCATATGCTAATGATTCGATTATCTGTGTAGGATCTATAAACCAATCTTTTCAATGGTTCGAGGTTCTGGATACGGAGAAAAATTAGATGTTGTAGCACCAGGAGGACAACTGTTAGGGACAGTTCCTTGGTACGAGGGGAATGTGTATCCCGATGCATCAGGTACTTCTTTTGCTTGCCCTCATGTGTCCGGCCTAGCCGCATTAATGCTAACTGTAAACCCTTTGTTGAATGTGGAACAATTACAAGCAACAATAGACTCCACTTGTGTGAAGTTGGATGGATATGGTTATGGCATAACTTATCCGTACGGCTCTTGGAATTCCAAAACAGGATACGGTTTGATTGATGCCGGACGTGCTGTACAAGCAGCCAAGGATTTATTGCCTCAATTGAAAGTGTCGGAGATTATCAGATATAATGACCGCCGAGTCGGTGGTTGGGTTATTTTGGATGTGATGGGGCTGAAAGTTCCTGAAATATGTGACGTGGAATGGACTATTGCCAACCAAGACATGTGCAACATAGAGTCTTATACTGTTGAGATGGTGGGTCGGGAATATTTTATTATGGAAATTAAGGGGAACGGTTTAGGTGTCATCCCCCCTTTTGATGTCGAGGCCAAGTATGTGATGAATGGAAATGTTCCGTCAACAAAGATTATTGGTGGGGGAGGCAAAAAGGAAGTTTATAGTATGAGAGCGCATGTTCCCATAGGATTTTCTTTACCATATTATTCCTTGGAAGGCAATATCGTTAGTCAAGAGTTAACGATTAAGAAGTCCATAAAGGGTACGAAGGAAAAGGTAGGTGATGTTTCGTCTTTACGGGTTGAGATTTACTCTTTGCAGAACAAAGTGAAGACTGTTGAGGTTGATCCTTTGTCTAAAAGAGATTAAAAATTTCCGTATCAGATTTGCCAGATGGAAACTATATACTTAATATGGTGGAAGCTGGCCGGGTTGTATTTACAGATAGAATCATAATTAAAAAATATTAAATTTGTCAGATATGAAAAAATATAGCTTTTTGTTCCCGATAGCTTCGTTGTGTTGGTGTTTGTTCGGCTGTAATGAAGATAGTGGTTTCGGCTTTCCAGAAGGAGATGTAGAGAATGTGGTTCCACAACAAGGGGATATTGTGTCAATGCCGATGAATACAGAAGATTCTGCCTTTTTCTCTTCTTTGCTTCCGTCGTTGGAGCGAAACAAAGTGATGCGAATTGACAGTCGCGATGAACTTTCAACGTGGTTGCCGGACTCCTTGCTGATTCCTGATGATTTGGATTTTGAAAGGTATACTTATCTGTTAGGTTGTGCAGAACTTCATTCCCCTTCGTACTATGTTAAACAGGATACGTTGGTATATGCTTCCGGTCGGTTTGAATATTTATTTGATTACTTCTATTCTCCTTCTGATGCTTCTTCCGTTCGTTTGATCTGTGGAAAATATGTTAAGTTTTCTGTACCGGGAGGCGTGTCGCTTTCCATAGATGGTGAACGTGGTTTGGGGCTTGTGTATAGTACTGAGATATTAGGAGAAGGTCTGTCAACACCGGATTTTAATATGGAGGACAGGGAATTTGCTTTGATACGCATGATACCGGACTTGTATAATTATATACAGTGGCCTGAGGCTTGGAATTATCCGTTCTTTTTTACAGTGGATTATAGCCGGTATTCTGTAATATTATGGAAACGTAAATTTGACGGAGTTTTTCTCGTGAGTAATCCTGATTTTAAAATCACTCCCTTGTCACCTGTTTCATACCTTTATGAAGTGACGCATAAATTCACTCCTTCTCTTATTGGTGAGCCGCGTACTTCTTATGTGGTTTCTGTGATAGATAAGATAACAGATGACGTACAGTTAGAATGTGTATTTAATGATATTGTGCAATGAAGTGATTTAAACTTATGTTGGGGTTGTAGAAATTTAGTTGGGATTAAGAAACAGCAGGCAATCAACGGGGGTTATTGTCCTTTCTGCCGATTGGGCGTCTCCCTACACTTGGGATTTTGCAAAAAGTGCTTTCATCTTTCAGGATGCATGGTAACCTTCTCATAATATTGGTGTTACGGGCTGAAGGATGTTCCGGCATCTTTCAGCCAAACATCATTTCGTTCGGCTGTGGTTGGAAAATCGTTCGGCTGAGATTGAAAATCGTTCGGCTGAGATTGAACATCATTCGGCGCAGAACTTTTTCACTCTCTGCAATGAAAGGAAGCTGAAAGATTCCTGAAACATCCTTCATTTTATAACGAGTTGTATGACAGAAAGTTGGGATTCGGGATGAAAGATGAAGGCACTTTTTGCAAAACTCTTGGGAGGGAGGCAAAATGTGATGGTATTCCGGTTGGATGGTATACTATTTGCTTTTCTATAGTTTCCAAAAAAATCCCTGCTGAATATCTATAGTCCTGTGAAAGGTTCGGCAAAAGTAAGGAGGATAAAAAAGGAAGCGGAGGGACTTCTGGGAAAGTAAAAAAGGAAATGTGCCTCATGGCACACTCCCTTGTCGTGTGAGATCCCGGTTTGGCTGTGTTTATTCCTTCCGGTGGTTTGTAATAAGTTCATGGATTCTTCCGGCCTCAGGTGTTGAATAAAAGAACATGTCCGTGGCCGGATGGAAAATATAGTTTTCGTATTTCAATAACTGTAACCGGGCAAACTTCTTATCTTCCGACATGAGGATATCCAGTCGGACTGTAGTATTGTCTGCCTGACTTACCGGAATACATTCGGGAACCCCATTGGCATCAATGATATGTTGCAAAGTATCAAAATGTTCCGGTGAATAGTATAGATGGTATTCTTTAATTGTACTGCCGGTAGGAGCATATACGGTTCTGGAGGCATGACTCAAAATCCGTATCATGCCGTAGATGGCCATGCTTCCTCCGCACACCATGAGGACGAGCGAGAGGATATTGCTGTCTGTGGTGTGCATCGTAAGGGTGAGCGATACCATGAAAACGCCTATTACGATGAGTATGACGGATGAGATGGCGTTGCGTGAATTGAATCTTTTTTGGATGTCCCGTTCGTTAGGCGTTGGGTTATAGCTTGATTTTCCATATCTTTTTAATTTAGAAATAAAACATGATGAGATAATACGCGACTTTTCTGGCAAAATGAACTTTTGCCAGTCTGTCTATAAACCGGATAAGGAAATCTCGCTAAATGAGTAGGCGGCATAAAGCGAACACATAGTATTCGCATGAAGGTTGACAGTCGAATGGGGCTGTCGTTTCGAATTGTTTGCCATTGTTGCCCATTCCGTATTGTGCAGACAATAGTTTCTGGGTGCGGAATGGCAGGTATTGCAAAGTCTGTAAATGGGACGTTTGCAGAGAACGTGTAGGTTGGGCTGTCAATATCCGCGCCCATACGATTTCCGGTGAAATTTCCCCATCGAATAAGACTTGTGGTTTTACCGTGTGTAACTCTTGCTGTTTGTGTACATTTTCGGCATATACTTTTTTATTTTCCGGATTTTGTTCACGGAAAACGTTCGTATTGGCAGAAATTAGAAATGTAATGGCTGCAAATAGGAATGACAGTATGATTTTTTGAAAATGTTTCATTATAATACAAAGATACGCACTCTTTTGTCTTTTGAACAAAAGAGCGGAATCCTTTTAACTTAATTTATGTAGTGGTTGGGATATAAAAGTTTCTATTTATATCCACATCCTGATGCGCCGCATGGCTTCGATGCAGTCTTCGCGCTCGCCGAAAGCCGTGAGGCGGAGGTAGCCTTCGCCGCTGGGGCCGAAGCCTACGCCCGGTGTGCCGACTACGTTTACTTCGTATAGCAGTTGCTCGAAAAAACGCCAGGAACCCGTGTTATCGGGTGTTTTCAGCCAAATGTAGGGCGCATTGACTCCGCCATAGACCTTGAATCCGGCAGATTGCAGGCCTTCGCGCATGATGCGTGCGTTTTCCATATAATAGTCGATGGTGGCTTTCACTTGCGCCTTGCCTTCCGCCGTATAAATGGCTTCCGCTCCGCGTTGGGTGATGTAACTCGTGCCGTTGAACTTGGTGCATTGGCGGCGGTTCCATAGTTTGTTGACGGAGACGCGTTCACCATCCAACGTGGCGGCTGTCAGTTCTTTGGGTACTACCGTATAACCGCAGCGTACGCCAGTGAACCCTGCCGTCTTGGAAAAGCTGCGGAACTCGATGGCACAACGTTTTGCACCCTTGATTTCGTAGATGGAGTGGGGAACATCGTCTTCACGGATGTAGGCTTCGTATGCAGCATCGAAGAAAATCAGGGTGTCGTTGGCTAAGGCGTAATCCACCCATTTCTTCAGTTCGGCCTTAGCAGGGTGGTACCGGTAGGGTTGTTGGGGTAGCACAGGTAGATGATGTCTATGCGCCGGGTCGGGGATTTGCGGGGATGAAATGGTTATCTGCCGTGCAGGGCAGGTAGGTGACATTGCTCCACTTCCCGTCTTCCCCCAATTCGCCGGATCGTCCGCACATGACATTGCTGTCTATGTAGACCGGATAGATGGGGTCGGTCACACCCATGCTGTTGTCCCAACGCAGGACCTCACCGATGTTGCCGGTGTCGCTTTTGGCACCATCGTTGATGAAGATTTCAGTAGGGCTCAGGCTGATGCCGCGAGAAGCGAAATCATTTTTGAGGATGGCTTCAATCAGAAAATCGTAGCCTTGCTCTGGTCCGTATCCATGGAATGTTTCAGCCTTGGACATTTCGTCCACGGCCTTATGCATGGCCGTGATACATGCCTGTGGCAGCGGACGGGTCACATCCCCTATACCCAGACGGATGAGCCTTTTGCCCGGATGTGTCACTTTGAACGTGTTTATTTTCTTGGCGATGTCCGAGAATAAATAGTTTCCCGGCAGTTTGAGGTAATGTTCGTTTACTAATGCCATAATGCTATGTTGTTTTTATCTATCCATATTTATTGTTCCGTCGAATACTTTTGTGGCTGGACCGGTCATCAGAATCCGGTCGTTTTGCGGTTGGTATTCGATAGTGAGTGTGCCTCCGTCCATGATGATGTCGGTCTTGCCTTTGCCACGTCCGGTGAAAGCTGCGGCTACGGCCGTGGCGCACGCTCCTGTTCCACAGGCCTGTGTAATACCGGAGCCTCGTTCCCATACACGCATCCGGATATTCCCGTCGGGTAAAATCTGGGCGAATTCCACGTTGACGCGGTTCGGGAACAGCGGGTGATGTTCCATGGACGGACCTCGGAAAGCAAGTCAATAGCAGAAACGTCGTGGGTGAAAATTACCAGGTGCGGGTTGCCCATGTTTACGGCTGTACCTTCACGGAAAAGGTAGCCGTTTCCTAAATCCACGGTACGAATGTCGCGCGGAGCTCCCATGTCTACGGTTACCGAGTCCACATTCTCGCCTTGTAAGTGTAAATATAAGGTTTTTATTCCGGAAAGGGTTTCCAAGGCAATTTCCTTTTTGTCGGTAAGGCCGTATTCATACAGGTACTTGCCGACGCAGCGGCTGGCATTGCCGCACATCATGGCTTCAGAACCGTCGGCGTTGAAAATACGCATGCTGAAATCTCCTTTCTCGGACGGTCCTATCAGGACGAGTCCGTCGCTCCCGATGCCGGTATGCGGTTTGCTCCATTCTTTTGCGAATGCTTCGGGCTGCACCAAGGGATATTTCAGGGTGTTGACATAGATATAGTCGTTGCCAGCTCCATGCATTTTGGTAAATTCTATCTTCATATCTCTGTTTTTGAGTAAGCATCTTCGTGTATTCCGTTTACGGCTCGTCCGCTCGGTTCGTTTTGTCCTTTGAAGGAGGTGTCCCAAGCCAAAGCCTCGGCTGTGGAGCAGGCCACACTCGGTACACTCGGTACGCTTCGGGCTGCGCTGTCGCTCGGGAAATATTCTTCGAAGATGCTACGGTAATAGTATTCTTCTTTGTTCATGGGCGGGTTGATGGGAAATCGTTCCGAGGCATGTGCCATCTGTTCGTCGCTGACGGCCTGTGATGTGATTTCCTTCAATGTGTCAATCCAACTGTATCCCACACCGTCGCTGAATTGTTCTTTCTGCCGCCAGGCCACGCTTTCGGGCAAGAGACAGGAGAAAGCGTCACGCACGATTTTCTTTTCGATGGTCTTACCCGGACACATCTTGGCGGACGGGTTGAGCCGCATGGCCACGTCGAGGAACTCCTTGTCGAGGAAAGGTACGCGTCCTTCCACTCCCCATGCCGAGAGGGACTTGTTGGCTCGCAGGCAGTCGTAAAGGTGCAGTTTGGAGAGTTTGCGCACAGTTTCCTCGTGGAAGGCCCGTGCGTCCGGTGCCTTGTGGAAATAGAGGTAACCGCCGAATACCTCGTCGGCTCCTTCGCCGCTAAGCACCATCTTGATGCCCATGCTCTTGATGACGCGGGCAAGCAGGTACATCGGGGTGGAGGCGCGCACGGTGGTCACGTCGTAGGTCTCGATGTAGTAGATGACATCACGCACGGCATCCAAACCCTCTTGAATGGTGTAGTTGATTTCGTGGTGTACGGTACCGATATGGTCGGCCACTTCCCTGGCCTTGGCCAAGTCCGGTGCGCCTTTTAGTCCCACGGCGAAGCTGTGGAGTTGCGGCCACCACGCCATGGCCTTGCCGTCGGTCTCAATGCGGCGTGCCGCAAACTTCCGCGCTACGGCTGAAATGACGGAACTGTCCAATCCGCCGGAGAGCAGCACACCATAGGGAACATCGCTCATTAGTTGGCGGCGCACGGCAGCTTCCAAGGCATCGCGCACGGCTTCTACCTGTACGGAATAACTGTTTCCACAGTCCGTGACTTTTGTAGCGTTACAGGCGTCAGGGGTATAATTGCCCTTCACGCTCGAGTAGTCCATCCAATCGCGGGTGTACCAGCGCGTCATTTTCCCTTCCTTGCCACAGTAATAATGTCCCGGCAAGAACGGCTCGTATTCGTCGCAGAAACCTTCAAGTGCTTTCAGCTCGCTAGCCAGATATAGGATGCCGTCCTTGTCATGTCCTATATATAAAGGTATGACTCCGATGGGGTCACGGGCTATCAGGAAATCGTCCTGTTCTTCGTCATAAAGGGCGAAGGCAAAAATTCCATTCAGGTCTTCTAAGAAATGGATGCCTTTGTCCCGGTAGAGCGCGAGGATGACCTCGCAGTCGCTGCCCGTTTGGAAGTCGTATCGTCCGGCATACAGTTCACGGATTTGGCGGTGGTTGTAGATTTCCCCGTTGACGGCCAGTATCTGTTTACGGTCGGGCGAGAAAAGAGGCTGCCCGCCGCTTTGCGGATCGACGATGGAAAGGCGTTCGTGGCACAAGATGGCTGTCTTGCCGCAATAAATGCCACTCCAGTCCGGCCCGCGGTGGCGGATTTTCTTGGACATGGACAAAGCCTTTTTTCGTAATTCGGGCGTTTGTCGTTTGAGGTTGAAAAGAGCTGTTATTCCACACATGGCGTTAAGGTTTTAGTTAAGTAAGCGTTGATGTCTTGGGCTGCTTTGCGTCCTCCTGCGATGCAGCGGACTACGAGGCTGGCACCGGTGGCCGCGTCTCCGGCCACGAAAACGTTGCTTGCGAACGCCGGCTGTTGGGGTTTGAGGAATCCCATGGCCAACAGCACGAGGTCGGCCTTGAGAGTTTCCTTCTTCCCTGTAGGGCGCATGACGGGGCGGCCTCCGTCCGGGCTGGGAATCCATTCCACTTCTTCCACTTCCACACCGCAAACTCGGCCGTCTTTCGTGCCGATAAAACGGTTGGATGTCAGGCTCCACCGGCGTTTGCAACCCTCTTCGTGACTGGAACTGGTTTTTAATACCACGGGCCATTGCGGCCATGGTGTGGTCGGGTTGTGCCCTACCGGAGGTTTCGGCATGATTTCGATTTGCGTGACGCTGGCCGCACCCTGTCGGCTGCTCGTACCGATGCAGTCGCTTCCCGTATCTCCGCCACCGATGACCAACACGTGTTTGCCTTTGGCGTTTATGCGTTCTTCCTTGCTGAATGTCTGTCCGGCCAGGACGCGGTTTTGTTGGGCCAGCATTTCCAATGCGAAATGTATGCCTTTGAGGTTGCGTCCCGGGATGTCGAGGTCGCGTGCCTGTGGGGTTCCCGTGCAGATGCAGTAAGTGTCGAAGCCTTCAGGCAGGTGCTCCACGTCTATGGGTGAGTTTGTCTTGAACAGGATGCCTTCGGCTTGCATGACTTCCGCCCTGCGGTCGATGATGGCCTTGTTGAGTTTGAAGTTCGGGATACCGAAGCGCAGCAGCCCTCCCACATATTCGTCCTTTTCAAACACAGTCACTTCATATCCCATGCGGTTCAGTTGGTTGGCTGCGGCCATGCCTGCGGGACCTGAACCTACGACGGCCACTTTCTTCCCGTTTCGAGGGTAGGTTCGCGGCTTGATGTAGCCTTCGCGGAAAGCTGCTTCGATGATGGCCGCCTCGTCCTCTCGGATGGTAACCGGATCGTCGATAGCCAGTTTCAGCACGCAACTTTTCTCGCAAAGCGCGGGGCAGATGCGTCCGGTGAATTCCGGAAAATCATTGGTCTGGGACAGGATTTCGTACGCTTCTTCCCATTTGCCCTTGTAGAGTGCGTCTTGGAACTCCGGAGGACGGTTGCCCAAAGGACACGCCCAATGGCAGAACGGTACGCCACAATCCATGCAGCGTGAGGCCTGCTGCTTGCGTTCACTGGTGTTCAGGGTCTGTTCCACTTCGCCGAAGTCGTTGATGCGGTCGTGCACCGGGCGGTAGCCGGCTTCCTGCCGCGGTATGGTAAGGAATGCTTTAGGGTTTCCCATTTTTCTTTATTTTTGTCGTTTGTCGAATCTGTTAATAATCCCGTTGTACGTCAGCTATTTTTTGTTGCAGCTTGCGCATCTGCTCTTCCGCCAGTACGCGTTTGTATTCGATGGGAGTGACTTGTATGAACTCGTCCACGTAGTGGTTCCAGTCGTCCAGCATGGTACGGGCCAGGGTCGAACCGGTGTAAAGGTAGTGCTGGCGGACAAGTTCATGCAGCTCTTTGCGTGAGGTGGAGTTTTCCAAAAGCGAAAGTTCCACCATTTCCATGTTGCAGAAGTAGTCGAACGTATGGTCTTTGTCCCAAACGTATGCCACGCCTCCGCTCATGCCGGCGGCGAAGTTTCGCCCGGTTTCGCCCAGCACGACCACGCGTCCGCTGGTCATGTATTCGCAGCAGTGGTCTCCCACACCTTCCACGACGGCGATGGCTCCTGAGTTGCGTACGGCGAACCGTTCGGCCGGCCCGGCCGTTGATGTAGACCTCGCCGCTCGTGGCACCGTATAGCAGCGTGTTGCCCGCAATAGTGTTCTTTTCCGCATCGAAGTTGGAACGCACGGGAGGACGGACGGAAATCAGTCCGCCGCTCAGTCCTTTGCCCAGGTAGTCGTTCGCCTCGCCTTCCAATTTGAAGCAGATGCCGTGGGCCAGAAACGCCCCGAAGCTTTGTCCGGCGGAACCTTTGAATTTCACGTTGATGGTTTGTTCGGGCAGCCCTTCGTTGCCATACCGTGTGGCCACGGCACCCGACAGCATGGCTCCTACGGAGCGATCGGTATTGGCGATGGCGTATTCCAGGGATACTTCCTTGCCATGTTCGAGGGCTTCTGTGGCTGAGGCTATGATTTCCACGTCTTTCACGTGGCTTATTTCATGCTTTTGTTCGCATACATGATGGATGGCAGCATTCCCTTCCACCTTGTGCAAAAGGCGGCTGAAGTTCAGCAGTCCGGCCTTGTTCTCTTTCTCTGCCGGTTTAAGTTCGATGAGGTCCGTGCGTCCCACGATGTCTTCTAGTCGGGTGAATCCCATTTCGGCCAAATATTCACGTACTTCCTCGGCGAGGAAGCGGAAATAATTCACCACATATTTGTAATGTCCGCGGAAGTGGCTGCGCAATACCGGGTCTTGGGTGGCTACTCCGACGGGACAAGCGTTGGTGTGGCATTTGCGCATCATGACGCATCCTAACACGATAAGGACGGTCGTGCCGAACCCGAATTCTTCAGCCCCGAGGAGGGCCATGCCGATAATGTCGCGCCCCGTCTTGAGCTGTCCGTCAGTTTGTAAGCGTACTTGCCCGCGCAGCCCGTTGAGAACTAATGTTTGTTGGGTCTCGCTCAGTCCTATTTCAGGCGAAATGCCGGCGTAGCGCATGGAAGAGGCCGGGGAAGCGCCCGTTCCGCCTTCCGCGCCGGAGATAACAATCAGGTCCGCCTTGGCCTTGGCCACTCCGGCAGCTATCGTGCCGACTCCGCTTTCAGCTACCAGTTTCACGCTGATTCGGGCTTTCGGATTGACATTCTTCAGGTCGAAAATCAGTTGGGCCAAATCCTCGATGGAGTAGATGTCGT
>ENA-OQDM01000570-OQDM01000570.1-human-gut-metagenome-genome-assembly--contig:-NODE-570-length-20401-cov-1.386801_pt1 | contig 20401 bp, 20 predicted proteins | sample MGYA00242772_ERZ504605 | MGnify/ENA primary metagenome ERZ504605 (study PRJEB26092, sample SAMD00036348) | human gut metagenome | host: Homo sapiens | study: EMG produced TPA metagenomics assembly of... | reverse complement strand
CTGCTTACTTCATATAAAAACATCCGTTTTGTATATTATCAGGATACAACTCCCTAAGATTGACTTTTCTTCATTATGTACCTCCATTTCGATTCATGGGCGATTAGCGAGTGAATCGAATGGAGGTGGTGATCGGCAGCGACATACTTCGGGGGCTTTCCCGAAAAACCGATACCAAAAAGCGCCAGCTCCCCACAATTGGAAACTGGCGCAACAAAAATACCTACTATTTTGCTGATTTAGATGGAATGATAATACTGATTGATAGTCATACCTCCCCGGAGGAGGAACAAGACTTTTTTTAATTGATGAAGCTCATGGGTGCTATGAATGACGATAATTGCCATGGCGGTATCCTCCTGTGTACCGCCCTCTTAATCGCATGAGCATCGTTGGAAAACAAAAAGAAACGGCGGCTCTGATTTCTCAAAGCCGCCACTTCATAGGTGCATAGAAATATGTCTGCTGTACGACGGCTTTTTTTCTTTTGCCGTCGTTCGGCAGATTTAATCACATTTTCTATCTTACTTTTAATTCTATGATAAAAACCAAATGTTGCAGAAATCTCCTAATCGCTTTCTTTTTCAGCAAGAAAACAGGCTGAATTGCTTCATTTTTGTAGCAATTCAAGTTTTATCTCGTTTCAGTCAGAGAAAAGCTATTCAAGAACCAACATCCAATCAAAAAATCTATTCAACCGTTTCAATGGAATCTACAATACTCATTTTTGAAATTTTCCGCAGCGGAATTGCTGTCGCCATCAAGCAGGCTCCTACTGCCAAGAGGGTTGCTTCAAGAATGGGTATGACAGGAATTGCAACAAGCTGGAGGGTGTCGCTCGTGGCCGCCTCAATGAAAATCGTACAAACATATCCCAGCACGCTTCCAATCACAGAGGCAATAATCCCGTAATATGCACCTTCCCAAAGAAAAGTTTTATAGAGGCTACCGGCGCTCATTCCAATGGCCCGTTGCATACCGATTTCTGTTACTCTGGTGTGAATATTTGTGTAAACGGTATTGATGATGTTAAGAATGCCGATTAGGCCAACAAAAAGAATCAGTCCCCATGCCAGCATTTGAATCTGTGCAAAACTCTCTTTTAGTTGCTGGTCGGTTTCTTCATATGACAAGAATGTTGTCCCCGGTATTCTGTTACAAAACGCCTCGATAAATGTATCAAAGTTTTCCCTGTCAGCACCCTCGTTCAGTGTAGGCAAAAACTCTGAATAGGTATCTTTTCCCGTCAGGCGTTCATAGATAGCATCATCAACGATCACTTGAACACCATTTGTGAAACCGCCATTTCCAATACCAAGATAACCGTCATAGCCATCCAAGGTTTTCAAAACATTCAGCTCCATTCCCGCAACACAGATGTTTTCTCCGGCCTCTATATTTGTAAATTCAAGAACATCTTCGCCGTAGCTCATGGGAATAGGATTCCTTACTATACAGGCGTTCCCTGATTTCAGTTGTCCAAGCTGTTCTTCTGGTAATTGATCCCCCATAAAATAATCCCAATATTCATCGTTCAATCCGACAACCTGAAAAGTTTCGCCGGGTTTCAGTTGAAATTCAAGACTGATTTCATCGAGCAGCCCATTTTCATTTTGTTCGTAAAGCGAAAATTGTATGGCGGCTACACTTTGCACAGCTTCATTTTTCCGCAAAGTGTTCAGATCATCTGTGGTAAATCCAATACTTTCATTTGTGATCTGATAATCTCCTACATGGTTATCTTGCAGGGCGCTTGCAGCGTTCAGGAGAGAGGAAAACCCTTGCAGGGCAATAAAAACCGTGATACTCATAACAAGGGACAAAATTGTAATTGCAGTACGGCCTTTATTTCTCTTTAAGTTCAGGCGGGCATAATATGCTTCAAAATTATGGATTTTCTTTGTTTTACGCTTTCTGCGCCGAATTTTTAGATTTGTTCCAGACATCGCCATAATGGGAGATACCCTTGCGGCTGATCTGGCTGCTGGTAATGCTGCAAACAACGCAAACGCCAAAGTGATTGCTCCGCTTAATATCAGTAAGGTTCCATTCAAAGAACTGTTTTCTGCTATTAGGGTTTTCAATTCGGAAGAATCCTGAACCAAGAACAATTCAGGAGAAACCAGGCCGGTAGCTGTCTCTAAAATCCCTCTGGCACTCAAAAAAGCCAAGAAGCATACCAATAGGAATCCCAATCAGACACAATAGGGTTACTTCAATTACAATGATCTGATAAAGTTGTCCTTTTTCGCTTCCAATAGCCCGAAGTGTTCCATATCCCTTTATTCGTTTTGAGACAGATATTTTCAGAATGTTGTAAATCACAAGGCCAGCAGCCAGCAAAATTAAAACTGCCCACTAATATCCCTGCGACTGTCATAAAAGAGAATCCCTTATCATTGGCATCCTCGGAATTTGCAGTATAGGAAATTCCCAAAGCGTTCAAATATACAATATTGTAGCTGGTATCAAGCTCATGGATGTTCAATTCCATGTTGATGTCATTGACGACTGCTTGAAAACTCTTTTTATCGGCAGTCCGAATATCTACATTGTAATAAACATAAGATTCTGGCAAAAGTTGTTCGGCAGTTCCTTCTCCTACAACTCCCGTAACAGTGCCGCTTGTATATCCTAAGTAGTTATTTTTCAATATCCCTGTAAGGACAAATTCCGCTGTGTAGGAATAGCTGTCCGCAATGTTGTGGCGAAGATTTTTTTGCAGTGAAAGTGTAATCTTATCTCCAATATCACCCTCAAAGCCAAGGTATTTCAGAATATCTTCAGAAAGCGCTATTTCCATCGAGGCTTCCGGCAGGCGACCTTCCTCTATACTGGTACTTGATGGGTAGATAGTGGCAGTATCATCCAAATACTCCATCAACCAAGGGTAAGAGATGGGGAGAGTTCTAAACTTCCCATATAAATAGATTTGCCTACATAGGAAAGACGCTCATCCTGTTCCAGTGCATGAAGCTGCTCTGCATTCATCTGCAAAAAAGTGGCATATCGGTTTCCTCCGACAGCGATGGCCTGCTGTTCCCGCATTGCACTAAGTACGCCAATGGATTGTCCCACAATAGTTGTCATCATAGTAGACAGCACAACGGCAATCAAAATAAGAATAGAAGTGACTTTTTGGGATAGCAGTTCTTTTAATGCTAATGTACGATAAGATTTCATTTCGCTGTCACCTCCGCAAGCAAACCATCTACGATCTGAAACTGGCGGTCTGCCATTCGCGCAATACGGCTGTCATGGGTAATGACAACGAGAGCTTTACCCATCTTTTCCATACATTTTGAAGCAGTTCCATGACTTCGCCGCCGCTTTTGCTGTCCAGATTTCCCGTAGGCTCATCAGCAAAAATCACATCTGGTTTTGCAATCAAAGCGCGGGCAATGGCTACACGCTGCTGCTGGCCACCGGATAACTCATGGGGCAGATGTTCCAAGCGCCCCTGAATGCCAAGCAGTTCTGTAAGCTGCTTCAGGTATGCTTCATCCGGTTTTTGTTTATCCAGCAAAAGAGGCATGATAATATTTTCTTTCGCCGTCAGAACCGGAAGCAGATTAAATTGTTGAAAAATAAATCCGATCCGTTTCCGGCGGAATGCCGACAACTCCTTATCGCTGTAACTGTAAATATCTTTACCATCGTAGGTCAGCGAACCGGAAGATGGCTTATCCAAGCCGGAAAGCAAATGAAGCAGGGTACTTTTTCCGCTTCCAGATGGTCCCATAATAGAAATAAAATCGCTGGATACAATTTCGAGATTCGCATGATCCAAAGCCACCACTCGGTTTTCACCATCACCATAAATCTTTGATAAATTCTTTGCCTCAATATTCATAAAAAACACTCTCCTTATACCACAAATAAGGAGAGTGTAAATGATAAATCTCAAAAATCGCTCAAGGATTACACGAAATGAAAAATGGCAGTTGCGGATGCACCGCCCCCGGCCTGATTTCCCAAAATCAATCGTCCACCATGTTTTTCACATAAAATTCTGCTGCTGTAAAGTCCCATTCCGAAATGTGAGGAATTGCTACTTGTCGTTTCAAAGGGATTTGGCCCATTCTGCACGAGAGACAGCGGATACCCCGCACCGTCATCCTCTACTTTCAAGACCAAAGAATCATTTTGCAGCGTTATTTGAATAGAGATTGCTTTTTCTGCAAATCGCGCTGCATTTCCAATCAGATTTTTCGCTACGGTAAGAAATAGCCCGTGATCTATACAAACTGTTCCATCTGATGGTACTAAAACAGAAACTTTTTTGGATAGTGCTAACAACCGTGCTGTTTCCTGCAATTCACTCTGTAAAACTGATAGTCTGATTTCTTTTGGCTTAACAGAGAGTTGTTCCAATTTTTGAACACTGCTCATAGCTTCTACATACTGCTCGATCCGTAAAGTGTAACTTTCCAGCCGGTCTATGGTCTGTTCATCCTGAATACCTTGCCGCAAAAGTTTTACACTTCCTTTTAAGACCGTAATCGGGTTACGCAGATCATGGGAAAATGCGGCATTGAGCCGTTTGCGTTCCTCGGCCTGTTGCCACAACAGCCGATTCGATTTCAAAAGTTCACTCCGCATTTCTTCAAAGGCAGCACATAGCTGTCCCATTTCATCGTTAGACAAAATCGGTAGCGAAAAATCCAGATCATTATTCTGAATCCGCATAATGCCATTTTGCAGGCAGGAAATAGGCCACTTCAATTTGAGATAATAAAAAAGAAAGACTGAAACAATCAATCCACCTACCGGGAAAAGAATACAGGAAAGCGTCTGCACAATATTTAGGATAGCCAAAATGCGCTGTTGTGACGCCGTAGGAGATGGCAGGGGTACGATTGAACCATCCGATAGGATTTCTACACCGCCTAAAGGATAATAGCTTTCAATGCCACGGCAAAGAAAGATAACCGCACCAAGCAGGAGAAATGCCACCGCTAAACAGGAGAGGGATAATAACAGGAAAGATTTCTTTAGTCCCATATTTTTTAGGCGTTCCACCGATACCCACACCCCCAAACTGTTTCAATGTAATTGTGCAATGTATGTGCTGCAAATTTAGCGCGTATTTTCCGGATATGCTCCATAATTGTATCGCTGTTTCCGTCCCCATCTAATCCCCACACACGCTCATAAATCCGCTCACGATCAAAAACCTGTCCTGCATTGAGGGATAAAAGTTCTACAATCTCAAACTCCCTCTTAGATAGCGGGATGTTCTGATTATTGATTGTAACTGTTCGGGCGGAATAGTCCAGTATCAATTCACCAAAGAAGCGTACTGCCGAATTATTTTGGCGTCGCTGCTCACGGCGCAAATGTGCAGCAATACGCGCCCCCAATTCATCCAAATCAAAGGGCTTGACGATATAATCATCCGCCCCAGCCTGAAATCCAATAATCTTATCGCTGGATTCAATACGAGCAGTCAAAAAAAGAATGGGACAGGCTATGTGTTCCCGTATCTTCTGGCATACAGTCAGACCATCCATTCCAGGCATATTGATGTCTAATAAAATTAAATCTGGTTTGCAGGCTACTTTTTTGAGTGCTTCTTGGCCGCTATAAGCGGTCAGAATATCATATCGTGTTTGAAAATAACTCTGTATCATATCAACAATACCGCGTTCATCATCAACGACCAGTAATTTAGGATTCAAAATCATGCACCTCCATTCTTTATATGATATATCAAAAATCTCAAAAATCCCTCAACTTTCTATGAAACCACAGCCGCTAACATTATAGGCACTCCATCAAAACCAATTCGCTTTTTCTGCTTTGAATTGAGGGGTATCGCCTTCCTGGTATGGATTATAGGTATTGCGATTACACCCAAATTCTTTTAATGCCTTTATTTTATTATCCTCTGTCCACTCAACCAGCGAGATTCCATCAAATTCCTCTATACTTCCATTGTTCATTTCATTTTTGAAATACCACTCTACAATCGTTTGATCTCCCTTATGAAAAACTGCTTGATTTCCCAAATAACCACCTTGCCACGGGTATTCCATTCCTGAAACCAATGCTTTACTGTTTTTCGGTTGTTATACTGGGGACTCCAGCTTTCTGTATAGATCACATCTTCTGTAAAAATATCATCAATCCCCATATCCTGCTGATTGAGCCACATATCAAACCATAATCGGATTGTTTTTTCTCGTTCATTCATAATATAAACACCTCACCACTCTATGAAACCACAGCCGTTCCCCTACATTATACGATATTCAGAACAAACATTGAAGATAAATGAATTAAAAATGGCGGCCTTGCTTAACAAAGCCGCCGAATAAAAAAGCTTCATTCCACAAAGAACAAAACTCGCCGGATCAGCTCCGGGATATTGACCGGGGCGGTGATATAGTCGTTCACGCCCTCATGCCGGTATTCATATTCCATGGCAAGGTCGTTGTTCTCGGTGAGGATAAAGAACGGCAGAAGCCGGACAGGGGGATTCTTCACTTGGAACATCCCAGCCACCCGCCGCAGCGTATGAAACAGCTCCATTGCTGTGCCGTCCGGCAGTTCCAGATCGCACAGGATCAGTTCAATTTCCTTATCCTCAAAAATCCGGCGCTTGGCTCCCCAATCGAGGAAACCAGAATCAGGTCAAAGCCCTTTTGCAGCATAGCCGCCCGCAGCACTCCGGCACTGGTATCTTCCGCATGGACAAAGAGCAGCTTGTGAAAAGTCGGGGCCTTTTCGCCGGACAACTGCCGGTAGGCGTATTCCACCAGCTTATCTTGCAGCAGCGAACCTTTCATTTTGTCCATGCACAGCGTCGCGCCCCGGCGCATGGCCTCCTGTTCGTAGTCGTCCTTGTCATGGCAGGACGCCAGAATAAAAGGCAGATTCTTATCTGTGATCCGCACCTCGTCCAGAAAGTCCATGCCGGAACCGTCCGGCAGGTCGAGATCACAGCAGACCACCAGCGGCATTTCCTCTTGGATGACGGCCCTCGCTTCTTCCAGTGTAGAAGCCGTTTTTACTGGGTAGCCCCGGCGCTGTAAATACTTTCTCAGATTCCATATATAGGTATCACTATCGTCAATCAACAGTATCTTTTTCATATATCCACCCCTGATTTAATTTATTAAAATGATAATAGAAAAAGCGGGGCAGCGCACTGCCGCCCCGCCGATCCTATATGCTTATTCCATCGCTCGCATTTCTTCCACCAGCGATTGATTTTTCTGTCTGCGCATTGTCCAGAAGGACAGAATCACCTCCAGGCCAAACAGCACCAGAACGAACAGCCCCATTTGCAGGAAGGGGAAGGAATAGGGCATTGCTACATGAAAAGTCATTTCGCTGAATTTTCGGGCAGCTATTATTGCAATCGGGAGGCCGACTGCCAGGGTTGCCAACGCAGCAGAAAACGCATAGCAAATTCCCTCATAGATGGTCATTTGACAGAGCTGTTTTCTGGTCAGACCGATGGCACGAAAGACGCTGTTTTCCCTCTTTCTGGACATCTGATTGGAGAGGGTTGTGTTGATGAGATTGACCACGCCAAAGAGGAATACCAGCCAGGACAGCGCCTGAAACCCTCCAAAAACGACCCGGTTTTCCATTTCCTCATAATCCTTATGTATCCCAATGGTATCCAAGTCAAGATCCGGATTGGAAGAAATGATCGCACTCAGACTGTTTTCAATCTGCTCCGCCTTTTTGGGATCGCTGACAATGCTCCAGGAATAATCAAAACAGTTGATCTTTGGCATTGCTTCCTGAAATAGCTCTTTGGTTGCAACCATGCAGGTGCTGTCCCATGCCAGAGGACCATGACCATTTTTAAGCCCATCGTTTATGAGCAGACCGGAAACAGTGACAGGAATCTCTTGATTCCCTATGGTAAGTTTGATAACTGACCCCACATCTACACCGATCATATCTTCTGCATAATCCATATCCAGTGCAATGCTATGGGAATCTTGAGGCAAATTTCCCGACACAAGTGCCGCTTCCATTTGATCCCTGTTTCGGTCACTCAACAGATCGCACATTCCTCCAGAGGAGCTTTCCTCATTTTCAAACCGCACATGAACCGCCTGACGATTTTCTATCACATCTGTTACGCCGTCTACGGCCAACACCTCCTGCCGAAGCGTTTCATTCAACGGATTTCCTTCCGACATCACCTCATATTCTGATTTTTCGGAGTGGATATAGATTTTATAATCCCCATCCGGGAAAAACTGTCTTGCGATCCGCTCCGGCGAACGGACCAAAAGAACCGATGCCGTTACCAAAAGGATCACGCCGCCCAGGCTCAGGGAAGCCACGATGCTGATGGTCTTTTTGCGGTCACGCCTGAAATTTGCAATTCCCATGGAGAGAGGATTTAAGCGCATATTCTTCTTATGTGTGTGGGCCTTTCCGCTCTGACTGCCGGTAAAGCGGACTGCTTCAATCGGGGAGATACCGGCGGCAATCTTTACCGGTCTGCGGATCGCAATGGATACCATAAACCAGCCAAGCAGTGCAGTCAAAACAATCGCGGCTACATAAAATAGCAGATTAAACCCACGGGGAAACAGCGCAAACCCGGCTGCACATCCCAGCAAAATACCGATACCAATGCCAGCCCATCCTAAGAAACGGCCTTCTTTTTTGACAATACGGCGGATCTGTTTTGGCGTTGTGCCGATGGTCCGCAGCTGTCCATAGCTTTGAATTTTGTCATTGATCGAGATTCGGAAGATACTTTGTATCACAACATACCCTCCGATGATGACCAGGACTGCGATTCCGGCAACCAGCGCAAGCATACTGACATTCACCGGCTGCTTATAGAATTTCATATAGCTGAGGTTCATGACCGGCATTTCCAGCTGATATTCCTTGGCAATCTCCCGGCTACGGGCAGTCAATTCTGTTTCATCCATCTGCTGCTCATTCTTAAAATGCACATAGGCACGATAATCAGCGGGGTCGTAGCCGCTCCATCCCTTCAGGGCTTCTTTGGAAAGAAGGATGGATGTGCCATTTACCTCTTTTTCCGTATAGCCTTCCATAATGCCAGTCACCGTGTATTCTCCGTGAAAGCTCTCGCTGCTTAACATAACCTTTTCACCAATCCCGGCGTCTGCACCGTAATTGGAAAGGAAATAACGGCTCACCACCACTTCATCCTCTTTTTGTGGCAGGCGGCCTTCCAAAAGCTTCATCTGGTCACGGGCAATATACATCGTTTCCTCATCACAATAAATATAGGAGGCATTGTATCCCTGCTCCGCAGGTTCCACAGCCAGCATATAATACTCTCCTACCCTCGAGAAGTCATCCAGCCCCTTCAGGGAGGACACATCTTCCTCGGTAATTTTCGTGTAGACCGCCTCATAGGTATCCTCCACATGATTTTTCTCTATCTGCCGGGTAGACAAAGCCATCACAATCGAAAAACAGATCAGACAGGATGCCAGCGCAACGGCGATCACCACCATGAGATTCCGACGTTTCTCACTTTTCAAACTTTTTCTTGCCAGTTTCCTGACAATATTTCCTGTATCATTCTCAAATGGTACTGTCATTTTGATCATCTCCTTTAAGTCTTATATTTCTGCTGTCAGCAAAGCGGCGACTTCACATCGGAAGCCGCCGCCTCTGGTTAGTCCATGGTCTTGATCCGCTCTACAAGAGAAAGCCGTTTAGAGTAACGGACAGCAACCACAGAGAAGATTCCGGTCACGACCAAAAGTGCCAGAACAAAAACAACCGTTTCCATCAAAGGGAATTGATAGGACAGTTCCCCAAAAATATTAAAGCTACTGATCACATAGTCAAAAATCCAGCCCAGGATTCCGCCAATGCCAACTGACAAAAATACCGTAACCCCTGCGTACCACAGGCATTCTGCAATCAGCATACGGGAAACCTGCTTTCCGGTCATTCCCACAGACTGCAAAATCCCAAGCTCCTGCTGCCTTGCCAGCAGATTGGTCATCAGGGTGTTGACCAGATTTACCATGGAGAACACAAACAGGAACGCCAGCAGCAGATAAACACCGCGGGTCATCATCTTTAGCTGCGATTCCAGGGATGCCGCATGGTCTGCTCTGGAAAAGACCGTCAGCACCGGATTTTCCAGCAGGCTGAAAATAGACGCCCTGAGCGCATCCGAGTCCTCCGATGTATGGACATTCCAAACAGCCTCTCTGTTCTCAATGTCCGGGTAGAGCTGATCGGCCAGTTCTTCTGTAAGGGTAAACAGGCCCCATGCGCCGGTGCCCGATGTCACTGACGGTTTCGCAATCCCCATGACCGTTACTTCTATGGTCTTACCGTCCATGGATTCAAAGGTCAGCACATCCCCGACAGCAGGCGTATAGCCATAAAACATACTTAAAAGATGATCTTCCGAATCAGTCACGACCACACCGTTGTTTGCGGCAAGCTCCTCATAATCTGCGCTGCCCTGTTCCAGATTTTCCTCCGGCAGCCACTGTTCCATCTGCTCTCTGTCAAATACAGGAACTTTAATGCAACACTTTCCTGGGGGAATTTCACCGTTGCGGATGTTACTTCATGGCTTGTGATAGATTCCACACCATCTATGGCAAGAAGCCCCTGACGAAGTTCTTCTGTCAATGGATTTTCCCGCGCGATGGCAGGCAATCCTTCCGCGCCTCCCGAATCCATCCAGCTGACCTCATAGTTACAGTGATCTCCCATGGCTTCTATCGCCATCTTTTCGGGACTGATGGAGTTGAGTACCGTAGCGGCTGTTACCAGAAACACACCCGTCAATCCCAGAGATACCAGAGTGATGACCGTCTTTTTCCTGCTCCGCCTAAAGTTCATCTGTGCCATGGAGAACGGCGTAATGCGGTGGTTTTTCTGATCTTTGCGGTCTGTTGCCGTTTCATAACCACTGGAGCGGACCGCTTCGATTGGGGATACCCTCGCCGCCATGCGGACAGGCGCATGAATGGACAGAAATACCGTCAGGGCGCAGGCTGCTGCGGTCGCAGCCAGATAAGGCAGATTGCCCATCCAGCTCCAATGTGCCGGGAAAATGGCAAACCCGATGGCCCCCTCCAACCAAAAGCCCCAGCGGGATACCGCAAAGAGATAACAGCAATCCCTCCCGCCGCACGATCCGCCGGATCTGTTTTGGTGTTGTGCCAATCACTTTCAGGCGTCCATATTCCCGCATTTTGCCCTTTACGGAAATGAAAAAGATACTGTAAATGACCACGGCACAGGCAACCAGCAAAAGGATTGCCACGGGAATGTAATATTTCATCACGCCGGACTTAAAGCCCTGCATATCGAAATAGTTGGAACTGTAAAAAATCTGATCCTCTGAGACATCGTTGGCAGAAAGGAATGCTGCAATATCCGCCTTGAGCTGCTCCAGCTCCATACTATCAGCACCAGTATAACGAAGCCGAAATTCAAACAGCGGCTCTCCCTGCGCCATCTCCTCCACAAATGCTTCAGATACATAAAGCTGGAACATACGGGAGTCATTCTCCACATCCATGATACCGCTGACGGTATAGGTCTGCTTTCCGTTTCCAAGATTCACTTCTATGGTCTGCCCTACTTCTGCGGGGATTTCAAAATAGTCAAGAAATGCCCGTTCTACCAGAATTTCATTGGCAGCCTGCGGAAGTGTCCCAGTAAAGGAAGGCTTCTTACCCAATTTCATCCAGTTGGCATCCGCATACTCCACAGTCAGAACGCTGTCACCATAGCGGGCAGAACCGTAATTCTGGGAAAGGCCCCAGCGTTCCACTTCCGGGCAGTCTTTCAGTCTTTCAATCGTATCACGGTCACAATTCACCACAACCGCCTGATACTGTCCCCGAATGTCCGCCTCCAGTTTTCTGTCACTTCCCGCTCCCGCACAAAAAATCGCTGCCATCAAAGCTGCCGCCAGAGCAATCGTTACGATCACAAACAGGTTGCGCCGCTTATCTGTCTGAATACTTCGTGACGCCAATTTTTTAATGACCGGCCCTGTATCATTTTCAAAAGGCAATGTCATGTCTGCCACCTCCTTTATCCAACGATTTTGCCATCCTCAATCCGCACGATACGGTCTGCAAGCTGGGCAATGGCATCATTATGTGTGATCATTACCAGCGTCTGGTTAAATTCACGGCTTGTTCTCTGCAAAAGCCCCAGCACATCGGCGCTGGTCCTGCTGTCCAGGTTTCCGGTGGGTTCATCGGCAAGGACGATAGCGGGCTTTGACACCAGAGCGCGGGCGATAGCCACACGCTGCTGCTGGCCACCGGAGAGGTTGTTTGGCATATTCTTCAGCTTATCCTCCAGTCCCAGCATGGACACCACATCCGCCATGAATTTCTGATCCACCGTATCCCCATCCAGCTCCACCGGCAGGACGATGTTCTCATGGACATTTAGGATCGGCACCAGATTGTAGTTCTGGAAAATAAAGCCGATATTGCGGCGGCGGAAGATAGTAAGCTGCTCATCGTTCATCTTCGCCAGCTCCTTATCCCGCACCATCACGCTGCCGGAGGTGGGTGTGTCCAGACCGCCCATCATGTGAAGCAGGGTGGACTTACCGGAGCCGGAAGTGCCGACCACCGCCACAAATTCGCCCTCCTCCACAGAGAAGTTCACGCCATCCAGGGCGCGGGTAATGTTCGGCTCTGTGCCGTAGTATTTTTTAAGATCAGTTGTCTGCAAAATTTTCATAACAGTTACCTGCCTTTCTTATATTTGTTGAGTATAGGGTAAAGGGCAAATGTTGCAGAATTGTCCTAAAGGGTATGAAAATCTATGGTGAATTGCTTCAATTTTAGGACAATTCAATCTAATAATTTTTCTCGTAAACTGCTTTCGTAGCAACTGCTGTCATTCTCCGCTGAAGCACTCCAAAAGCAATTATCTGAATAATCACTACCACCACTGATAACAACACGGCTAATACCGTAATTGCTGATATGTGTGTTACCGAGGATACAGCCATAAAGCGGTTAATCATAAATATGGCCGTAATACTTCCGCAAAAGGTAGGGAAAAAATAGATTAGCGCAATCTGCTTCCGAATCATTTTTTTCAAATCCCGTTCTTTCAACCCTAAATATACTGCCCGCTGGTAACTCTCCTGATCTTGCAGGATTGTTCCTGCAATTTTCAGGCACATAATCATTGAAGCTGAAACAAATGCTATAATTGCAATAAAGAAAATCAAAAGCAAATAGACAGAACCCGATTCCAGAAGTATATCAAGCTGGGTAGCCTTTGCATAAGGGTAAAAATCCCATTGCCTTGCTGCATAAAGCTCATTTCCCGCATAGGGAATAATCACATCTGAATACCCGCTGATCTTATCCTGAACAGCAGCCTCTTGATAACTGTCAAAAATTTCTCCGTTGTTTAATGTAACGATTTTTCCTAACAGTTCATCTTGAAATGCTTTGCTGTTTTCCGGGTGATCTCCATTAAAGAGATAGTACCGAAACTGGTAATCCGGCCCCAGACTATTTTTCAATTCTTGAAATGTCTTATCATTCAAAATCAAAAAATAGCTGATCTGGGTGGAATTGTTGACGATATTTTCCTCTGAAATCAGAGATGTCTTAGTCAGATGAAATTCTTTATGAACAGACGGGTTATAAAAATTTCCCTGTTCATTTGAAAATGTCTGAAATGTAGCATTATCCGAATCTTCAAAATACCCGAACCCGTTTTCAGGCAAGGACAAAGTTTGCCCAGTCAAATCTTCAAAGCTGGATTGAGATATAACAAATTCCGGCCCCATTCATTTTTTCTTTTTCCTGATATTGATGTTCCCTGCCAATCAGAAGCATATCCAGACTATGCCAGTCAGAAGTGGATATATTATGTTCTTCCGCCATCAAACGGATGGTACTTTCATCCAAATCTTTTTGCTGTTCACCTGTCGTCAAGATGCATAATCATAGGGATCTTCTTTTACTTGATAATGAAGCTCCAGAAAACTACTCCCGTTAAAGCAGATTGAAAAAAACAGTCAGTGCGATTAGTAAAGAAGAAACAAATAAGGATAAGGTATATTGATTTCCTTTCTGCCGCACCAGATTATAAAAAAGGATATTTTTTCTGTATGCTTTTGGAAAAAAGCGTTTTACCAGTGTTCCAATCGTTGTAATCTGCGCTGTCAATAAGTAACCCCCCTATCAAGCTGATTACCAGAAAAAGCATTGAGATAGTTTTTAGTCCATCTATTACAGCGGTTATGTTAAACAAAATCACGCCCATAGGAATTGCAAACAATCCCAACAATCCAAGTATCGGTTTTGCGCCTTTTACTTCTTCATTTTCAGAGGAAGAATGGAGAATTTTAATCACATCTGCCTTTGATAAGGAGATTGTATTTTTCAACCGCAAAATCCCCCATGCGGAAATCCAAATCAGTATGGCAATAAAAATTCCCTGCCATCCAATCGTAAAAGTATGGTCTGTATAGGAGAGAAACAGTGTTAAAAAAGACCATACAGCAAATGCAAACGGAATGGATAGGACAACTCCTATCACACCACTAAAGGTGAAAACAAGATCAAACTGTTTATTGTGCATTTTAGTGACTGCTTTCGGTGGCATACCAAGGGAAAGAAAGATTCCTATTTCACCCATTTGGAATTTCATAAAAATGGAATTTGCGTAAAAAAGAAATACAACAATGCCAAGTACTGTGATCCCATACATACCAAGTGCAATCAAATAAGTGGAACCGTCTGTCATAAGTACATCTGTGATTGCAGGGCTGAACAGCAAAACTCCATAAGCCCCTGTCATAAGGATTGCAAAGCAGATGGAGAGGCTTAATATCAGATAGCGCCCCTTATTTTGCCGGATCAGCTTTTTGGCTATTTCATTCAAAGTCATCTGCTCACCTCCACCACTTTCAGAAAATCTAAAATTTCATTCATAAACTGGCGTGGTTCCACAGTACGCAACAATTCTTTTACGATCTTACCATCTGATAGTGCTACCACGCGGTCAGCGTAAGACGCAGCGATGGCGTCATGTGTTACCATTAAAATTGTAGCGTTCATCTTTTCCTTTGCCAGCAAAAATGATTCAATTACCGCAGCACTTGATTTAGAATCCAGATTTCCCGTTGGTTCATCTGCTAAAATAAGCAAAGGTGTATTTGACAAAGCTCTCGCAACTGCAACTCTTTGCTTTTGTCCGCCAGATAATTCGTTAGGATATTTTTCAGCAATTTCCGCGATTCCAAATGTATCAAGCAAATTTTGCGTCTTTTGATCCATTTCCGCATTATCTTTTTTTCCTATGATTTGTGGGAGATAAATATTTTCCCGTACTGTCAGTCCATTTATCAACATAAAGTCCTGAAATATAAACCCCAAAATTGATGAACGAATTTCCGCCTGCTTATTTTTGTCTGTGTGCAGCATATTCTCGGCTCCAATCATAACCGAACCACTATCAGCAGAAAGAAAACCAGATATAATGTTAAGCAAAGTTGTCTTTCCGCTGCCTGATGGCCCCATAACAGCGATAAACTCCCCTTGATTGACCTCCATATTGATTCCCTGCAAAACAGGATAGGTATTTCCCTTTGTGATATAAGATTTTTTCAAATCCGTAACCGTTAAAATTTTTTTGCTCGTGTTCATGGCACAACCTCCTTTGATAAAGTCATTGTAAAACCCAAAGATCCGCGAAATGTTGCTGTGGCCAAAAATTTCATTGAAAATAGGGGGTGAAATGTTACAATGCTCGGACATTTCAAAATCAGTCTGCCATTTTGATCCGTTCCACCAACGAATTTCTGCATTGAATTTTTAGACAGATAGCAGAAATTATAATAGGTGTTATTATTAAGCAGACACCGTAAATCAGTAATGGAATAAAAGGAAGAGCATATTGAAAATAAGTTAATCCATTCGCAGACAATATCCGTACTAACAAATAACCCATCAAGGTTCCTGCCACAACCGTAATAATCAAGCATGGAATAATCAGTAAGACACTTTCATGCAGCAGCATTTTCTTTATCTGTTTTTTTGTCATACCGATAGACTCCAATATTCCAAATTCTTTTCTCCTTGTACTGATACGACTAATCAAGGTGTTTGTCAGATTAAAAATGCTAAACATAATGACAAAGGCAGATACTCCATAAACTTGTACGCTGGTATTATGAATCGTATTTGCCGAAGATGCTTTTACCTCTTGTAAGGTTTCCATTACCAAATCAGGGTGTCGGGACAGTATATTATTTAATTTGCTTTCTACTGATTTACCCACTTTTTCATATTCAGGTACGGACAAAGTTAAGGAAGCTGTTAAATCCATATCGCCCCACAACTTTTCTATGGTTTCTTTTGGAAGATAAAAGCCCTCATTCATACTTTTTTCGGAAGTACCGGCAATCAAAACATCTATGCTGTGTTCAGTTCCATCAAACCATCGTAATGTCACTTTTTCTCCTATTGACGGGCAAGCATGATAGACTTCTTTCTGTACGCTTGTTCCTAATATAACCATAGCGTCTTGTTTCACCAATGTTTCGTATGTCCAATCAACAGGAAGCGTTTTCAAAATTTCCTCCTGATTATCAGGTGTAATCGGAATAATGGGAATTTCTAATTGTTCATCGTGATACTCAATAATGGCTGCGGTTCTCTCCGTAGTATAAATCTCTTTAACTTCCGGGATTTGTTGCAATTCTTCCATGAGTTCTTGTGAAAAAGGCGTATTAACTTGATACTCCGAAATACCATACGGTTTGGGATTGACTAATGTATTGTGGTTAATCGTAATATAATATTCTCCATCTTCCAAATTCCCCATTCTTGCAAAGGAATCTGGATTCCATGATGATATAAAAGTGGCTCCAACCATAAATAAAATCCCGCCGATTGCAAGCGAGGCAATCGTCAGATTGTGTTTTTTTCGATTCTGCTTTTCGCTCAATACGGCTAAAGAATACGGTGAGAGCCGAATATGATTTTTCCTATTCTGCACTCTATTTTCTTTTAGTTCTGGATCGTTTCCAACATATTTTGTTGCTTCAATAGGGGAAATATTTGAAGCTATTTGTGCGGGCTTGTATACGGAAATTTGTACGATGATAATGCCTAATATTATTGCTAAAATACTTGTGGCTATGGCATTGATAATCGTTATTCCATTCGGCTCTAACAAATATGCAAATATGATACCTACTGTAATACCGGCAGGTATTCCGAACAGGCAGAAACGATACCCCTCTTTACGAATCATCCGCTTAATTTGTTTTTCTGTCATGCCAATAGTTTTGAGCTGTCCAATCTGCGACACTTGATTTGATACCGAAAGGTAGAACACACTGTATATGACAATTCCGCTTGAAAATGCAATAAAAAGAGTAGCTAAAAGAACACCTCCCATTCCTGATCCACTGATAAGTGAGGAACAGAATTTGCTATTAAAATAAAGTTGGTTCCTGCTTATGTCTTGGGATAAAGCCAGACGATATACTGTATTCTCAAAATCAATAAGTCCCATTTCCGTGGCACCATTTACACGAATCAAGGCACTATATGGAATATCAGATAATAACACACCCTGTTCTGCATACGCTGGGGAGACATAAAAGTAAAATGTTCCTGTTTCCACATTATCAGTAAAACCAGTAATGATGAAATCCTCTGTTTTACTCCCCGCCGTTGGTAAAGTGATGGTATCTCCTATATTTAGCTGATACCCCAGCTCTAATTGAACATTTTTATCAATTACAATTTCATTGTACTGTTCTGGACAGGTTCCACTGACTAATTCATAGGATTTTATAATTCCAAAACCAGTCGGCATATAAACCGCTTCAAATTTGATCCCATCCATCAGAAAACTATCACTATGCTTATAGGGTACAATATCTTCAAGATCAGGTTCTTTTTTCAGAACTTCTATCTGTTCTGCTGTAAGCCCCCCGATGGTAACTTGCTGCATTTGATTCAAAATCTTTTGTTCACTAATTTTGCTTCCTTGTTGGAATAAGGAGATTCCCACAATCAAACTAATTGCTAGCGCAATGGTCAAAACATTAAAAAAGCAAAAAATACGATTTGAAGATACATTGCGTTTTGCTAATTTATTTATAATGATGCGGGTATCATTTTCAAATGGTAATGTCATAGTCATCCACTCCTTTCACTGTCATCCTAACCCCCAAATGTTGCAGAAATATCCCAAAGGCTCAACAGTTTTAGGGTGAATTGCTTCAATTTTAGGACAATTCATTTTCGTGTGTCTTTTTTATAAATCCGGATAGATATAAGCAAAACCATTGCTAACTGAATTACAACAAAAAACAGCGTCAGCCAAACGCTCTCATAATAAGAAATATCTGTCCAGAAGATCACCAGATCTACCAGAGCCACCACACCAGCCGACCATCTAATCTTTCTTGGAAAGAAGTGCCGGAGCAGCAAAACAACAACGACCGGCGGGATCAGCAAGCAAGCTGCATTGATGAGTAATGTCTTTGTGATTTCCATAAGGCCACCTCCAATTTCATGATGTTGCTGTCAGCATAAATCCCAAATGTTGCAGAATTGTCCTAAAATCCATTGTCCTCTAAAAATTTTCAAAAAGGCAGCCTGCCAAAACAGACTGCCTCAGAATTATTTTATGGGCAGGAACACGGAAAAAGTTGATCCTTCCCCAACTTTAGACTCGACGGTAATATAGCCGCCCTGCATGGTAATGATCTCACGGGCAAGGTATAAGCCGATTCCGACCCCATCTATATCATGCACCGCTTCATCCCGATAGAAGCGTTTGAAGATCGTGCCCTGAGAATGTTCCGGGATGCCTCTGCCTGTATCCGTCACATCTATCCTCAAATACATTTCCCAATCCCGTACCCTTACCTGGATGCTGCCACCGGCAGAGGTGTACTTTACCGCATTATCCAGAATGTTAAACAATGCTTCGGAAGTCCAGCGGCTGTCATGGGATATTGTCAAATCAGATGGGCAGTCCACCGACAGGCTGATCTCTTTTTGTTCCATCGGAGCCAAAACACCATTGATGGCGCTCACCAGCGTATCCCCGATCACAGCATCTTGTTTCTCCAGCGTAATGACACCCGTTTCCAGACGGGAAGTTTTCACCATTCCCTGAATGAGAAAATCCAGTTTATCCAGCTGTGTGCCTGTGGCCTGCAAAAACTCCTTGCGCTTTTCTTCTGTCAATGGCCTTGTCAGCATCGTATCGTTGATTAGCTTCAAATTTGCGATGGGGGTTTTGGTCTGGTGGGAAATATCCGATACCAGGGATTGCAGTTCTTCCTTTTCTCCCTCTGCCATGTGTCTGGTTTTCTGCATCACATTATAGAGTCGTTCCAGACGATGGCTGATCCGGGACAGCAGTGTTTCCGCTTCATAGTCTACCTGGGGCCGGTCTGTACTGTCCATCATGTGATCCAAGGTCTGGCACAAACCATCGGTGAACAGAGAAAGTTTCTTTTGAAAATAGTGCAGAAAAACCATGCCCCAAATGAAAATGCAGCTGTCAAATAATGCCGCAGATGACAACACGCACATCTTTCGTCAATAGAAAAAAAATCAACAGCAGCAAAGCGGCAGTGAGCAGAGTCCCCGCCACAATTTTTCTCAAAAATGCCCTGACAGATAAATTTTGCAGCTTCATCGAGGCTCACCGCCGATCCACTGATAGCCCATTCCATAAGCTGTCTTAATATATTTCCTCTCGTCTGTTTCGATTTTTTTGCGGATACGGCTGATGATCGTCGTCAGCGTATGCTCATCCACAAAGTCTCCATCAATGTCCCACAGCTTCTCTAAAATCTGCCGCTTGGTCAGAATAATCCGGGGGTTCTTTACGAACAGGAACAGGGTGCGGTATTCCTTCGGTGTAAAGTCCAGGGATTCTCCGGCAAGGGACGCACTTTGTTCGGAGAAGTCGATTTTCAGAAAGCCATCATCAAACAGATCATGCCGGGGTGTCCGCAGTTCCAGATTTGCAAAAACCGCCGCCACTTTTTTGCAAAGCACCGTCACAGAAAATGGTTTGGTCACATAATCCGCACCGCCGACTTCATATCCCTTGAGCATATCGCTCTCCTTATCATTGGCTGTGATAAAGATGATATAGGTATGCTGACCGCGATTCCGGATTTCTTCACACAGATCCAGTCCGCTGCCATCGGGGGAGGTTAATATCCAACAGTGCCACATCAAATTCATTTTCGCGCAGCTTTCTTACCGCGCTGTCAAAATTAAAAACAGAAATGACCTCATATCCATCAGAGGTCAGATTGTATGCCAAGGTCCGATTCAAAAGCTGATCGTCCTCTACAATTAGAATCTTCTTCAAGACATTCACTTCCTTCCTTATTTTTCAGCTATACTGATAGGATAAACACAAAAAT
>ENA-OQDM01000568-OQDM01000568.1-human-gut-metagenome-genome-assembly--contig:-NODE-568-length-20410-cov-3.707883_pt1 | contig 20410 bp, 20 predicted proteins | sample MGYA00242772_ERZ504605 | MGnify/ENA primary metagenome ERZ504605 (study PRJEB26092, sample SAMD00036348) | human gut metagenome | host: Homo sapiens | study: EMG produced TPA metagenomics assembly of... | reverse complement strand
TGAGTACTTCTCCAGATATTTTCTATATAAATTACGTCCTTACGTGACGCATTGTTTATTCTACTAAAACAGTCTTTTTGTCAACCTCTTTTTAATTTTTATTATATTTCTGATGCAAATTTCTTAATTGACGTCTCATATAGATTATTTCCATCCTGATCGATTACTACAATGGCCGGAAAATTCTCTACATATAACTTTCGGATTGCTTCTGCACCAAGATCTTCATAACATACAATCTCGGATTTTCTGATACACTTTGAGAGCAGAGCACCTGCTCCACCTACTGCTGCAAAATAGACTGCATGATTGCGGATAATAGCGTCTATAACCTCTTTTGATCTCTTTCCCTTGCCAATCATTGCTTTTTCACCAAGATCAAGCAGGGTAGGGGCATACTTATCCATACGAGTGGCTGTAGTTGGTCCCGCAGATCCAATCGGACGTCCTTCACGGGCAGGAGAAGGACCCATATAATATATTGTTGCATCTTTGATATCAATCGGTAATTGCTCTCCCCGATCCAATGCTTCTATCATCCTCTTATGTGCGGCATCCCTTGCTACATAGATTGTCCCTGTGATGTATACATAATCCCCGGAATGAAGTTTTTTTGTCACTTCTTCTGTGATGGGTGTTGTAATATGCTGATCCATACCTGTTCCTCCTTATATCGTTCTGACTGCATGACGATTTACATGGCAACAGATATTAACTGCCACAGGAAGCCCTGCAATATGTGTCGGATAAGTATTTATATTAACAGCAAGGGCAGTAGTGGTTCCACCTAATCCTCCCGGTCCAATACCAAGCTTATTGATTTTTTCCAGCATTTCTTTTTCCAGATCTGCAACATAAGGAATCTCAGAATGTTCATTTACCGGCCTTGTCAGTGCTTTTTTGGCCAGAATTGCACATTTTTCAAATGTTCCGCCGACTCCAACACCAACTACCATTGGAGGACACGCGTTTGGTCCTGCATCTTTTACGGCAGTAAGAATCGCATTTTTTACTCCGTCTATTCCATCCGCAGGTTTTAACATGAAAATACGGCTCATATTTTCACTTCCAAATCCCTTCGGAGCAAATGTAATCGTCACCTTATCTCCGGGAACAATCGAATAGTGGATAATTGCCGGTGTATTATCTTTCGTGTTTTCACGAAGAATCGGGTCAGCTACAACGGATTTACGGAGATACCCTTCCGTATAACCCTGGCGCACACCTTCATTGATTGCATCTTCCAGCCATTGCCCTTCAAAATGCACGTCCTGACCGATTTCTACAAAAAATACAGCCATTCCGGTATCCTGACAGATAGGAATCATTTCTTCTCCCGCAATTTTAAGATTTTCCTGCAGCTGCAGAAGAATTTTTTTTCCAAGTTCGGATTTTTCTTCTTCTGCAGCCTTTTTCATGGCATGTTCCATATCTTCCGCAAGAAAATGATTCGCTTCAATGCACATTTCTTTTATATTTCTTGTGATTTCTTCTGTCTGTATGGTCCGAATCATGATGGATCACCTTCCGTCTCATTTTCTTCTGTTGCTTCTTCTTCCGGTGGCATCAGTGATTTATCTTCTACGACTCTTGCAATGCTTGCAACCGTCACACCACTTTTGAGATCAATCAGTTTTACACCTGAGGTTACACGTCCCAGTAATGCCGTATCATTTACGCGAATTCGAATGATGATTCCTTCTGTTGTAATCAACATCAGTTCATCATCTTTTACGACAGACTTCACTCCGATCAGATTTCCAGATTTTTCTGTGATTTTATAGCATTTTACACCTTTTCCACCACGGTTCTGTGTTGTAAACTCGTTGATCCGTGTACATTTTCCAAGACCTTTTTCCGATACGATCATGACGGACTCTCCCTGGGAAGCCATCTGCATGGCAATTACTTCATCTCCGGCAGTAAGGTTCATTCCAATGACTCCCATTGTCGTACGACCGGTTGCACGGACATCGGCTTCTTTAAACCGGATACACTGTCCATACCGGGTAAATAACAGAATTTCTTCATCATCCCCGGTAATTTTTACTTCGATCAATTCATCATCATCACGCAGACTGATCGCTGCCAATCCTGTTTTCCGGATGTTTTCATAGTCCAGCACGGAAGTTTTTTTCACTATTCCGTTTTTGGTTGCCATAAACAGATATTTATCCTTCTCATAATCCTTGATTGGAATCATTGCGGTAATCTTTTCATCCGGCTGTAACGGAATGATATTGATAATTGCAGTTCCACGGGAAGTACGACTGGCTTCCGGAATTTCATATGCCTTAATCCGGTACACACGTCCCATATTGGTAAAGAACATCAGGTAATGGTGGGAGGTTGTCATAAGCATTTCCACGATATAATCATCCTGAATGGTCTCCATTCCCTTAATTCCCTTGCCTCCACGGTGCTGGCTTTTGAAATTATCGGTTCCCATGCGCTTGATATAGCCAACTTTTGTCATGGTAATGACCGTATTGGTTTCCGGAATCAGATCTTCCATGGAAATATCAAACTCATCGTATCCGATCTGGGTTCTTCTGTCATCGCCATATTTATCTGCAATTTCCAGAATTTCTGTGCGGATAACTGCAAGAAGCTTTTTCTCATCTGCAAGAATCGCCTTAAGTTCCGTGATCTGTGCCATGAGATCTTTATACTCGTTTTCGAGTTTCTCACGTTCCAAACCGGTCAGGGTCTTCAGACGCATGTCAACAATTGCCTGTGCCTGTGCATCGGATAATCCAAACCGCTCCATCAGGGAATTCTTTGCGTCTGCAGTTGTACGGCTTCCGCGAATAATGGAAATCACTTCATCAATGTTGTCTAATGCAATGATCAATCCCTGTAAAATATGCGCACGTTCTTCCGCCTTGTTCAGGTCAAATCTGGTACGTCTTGTGATAACCTCTTTCTGGTGAATGAGATAATAGTTAAGTAATTCATATAAATTCAGAATTTTTGGCTGGTTATCCACAAGCGCAAGGTTGATAACGCCAAATGTATCCTGCATCTGTGTGTGTTTATATAATAAATTCAAAACAACACTTGGATTTACATCTCTTCGAAGCTCAATAACAATGCGCATGCCTTCGCGGTCAGACTCGTCCCGAAGATCTGTAATTCCATCAATTCTTTTATCTTTGTGCAGTTCTGCAATTTTTTCAATCAGTCTGGCTTTGTTGACTAGATACGGAAGTTCGGTGACAACAATACGGTTTTTCCCGTTATCCATCGGTTCAATATCTGTCACAGCGCGTACACGGATTTTACCACGGCCGGTCCGATATGCCTCATTGATACCGGCAGTACCTAAAATCACACCTCCGGTTGGAAAATCTGGTCCCTTGATGATGTTGATTAATTCATCAATGTCTGTCTCTTTCTCCTCAATATCGTTGTCAATTAATTTCACAACGGCATGAATGACATCACGCAGATTGTGAGGAGGAATATTTGTTGCCATACCGACCGCAATACCTGTCGTTCCGTTTACCAGAAGGTTCGGGTAGCGCGCCGGAAGTACGGTAGGTTCTTTTTCTGTTTCATCAAAGTTCGGGGTAAAGTCAACGGTATCTTTGTTGATGTCCCGAATCATCTGCATGGAAATTTTTGAAAGCCTTGCCTCTGTGTATCGCATGGCGGCAGCACCGTCTCCATCCACAGAACCAAAGTTACCATGTCCGTCGACAAGTGGATATCTGGTCGACCACGGCTGTGCCATGTTGACAAGTGCCCCGTAAATGGAGCTGTCCCCGTGCGGATGGTATTTACCCATCGTATCCCCGACAATACGCGCACATTTACGATGTGGCTTGTCCGGTGTATTACTCAGTTCGATCATGGAATACAGGACACGCCGCTGTACCGGCTTTAATCCATCCCTGACATCCGGAAGCGCACGGCTTGCTATAACGCTCATCGCGTAGTCGATGTAGGAGGTTTCCATCGTTTTCTTCAGGTCAACCTGTTGAATTTGGTCAAATATTTTATCGTCCACTGATCTGCTCCTCCCTAAATATCAAGATTCTGTACATACTTGGCATTTTCTTCTATAAATTCCCGTCTCGGCTCTACTTTATCACCCATCAGAGTCGTGAATGTTACGTCAATTTCCGATGAACTTTCGTCATCCATCATAACCTGTTTTAAAATCCGGTGCTCCGGATCCATGGTGGTTTCCCATAACTGTTCCGCATCCATCTCACCAAGTCCTTTGTAACGCTGGATCTTATTATTCTGATCGCGCCCGATTTCCACAAGAATATTGTTTAATTCTTCATCACTGTATGCATACCAGACATTTTTGTTTTTCTCAATTTTATAAAGCGGCGGGGTAGCAAGATAAACATGTCCCTGCTTAATAAGCTCCGGCATAAAACGATACAAAAATGTCAGCATGAGTGTTGCAATATGTGCACCGTCCACATCGGCATCTGTCATAATAATAATTTTGTTATAACGCAGCTTGGATATATCAAAATCTTCATGAATTCCGGTACCGAACGCCGTGATCATTGCCTTGATCTCGGCATTATCATAAATACGGTCGAGTCTTGCCTTCTCCACATTTAAAATTTTTCCGCGAAGCGGGAGAATTGCCTGTGTTGCACGGCTTCTTGCGGTTTTTGCTGAACCGCCGGCGGAATCTCCCTCAACGATAAAGATTTCACAATTTTTTGGATTTTTGTCAGAACAATCCGCAAGTTTTCCGGGAAGGGCAGTACCCTCAAGTGCTGTCTTTCTTCTTGTCAGATCACGTGCTTTCCGGGCTGCCTCCCTGGCACGCTGGGCCAGCAGCGATTTTTCACAGATATTTTTGGCCACATCCGGATTCTGCTCCAGAAAATACGTCAGCTGTTCCGTAACCACAGAATCTACAGCACCACGTGCCTCACTGTTTCCGAGTTTCTGTTTGGTCTGTCCTTCAAACTGTGGCTCTTCAATTTTGATACTGATAATTGCTGTCAATCCTTCACGGATATCATCTCCGGTAAGTGCCGCATCGCTGTCTTTTAAAATTTTTGCTTCCCGCGCATACGAATTAAACGTCTTTGTCAACGCATTTCGAAAACCGGCAAGATGTGTTCCACCTTCCGGCGTAATGATGTTGTTAACAAAACTAAACGTGGAATCGTTAAAAGAATCATTATGCTGCATTGCAACTTCCACGTAAACTCCGTCACGATTTCCTTCACAGTAAATAACTTCCGGATATAACGGTTCTTTTCCGCGGTTTAAATACTCCACAAATTCCTTGATTCCACCGGCATAATGGAATTTATGATTATGCAGACTATCTTCCCTCGTGTCTTTTAATGTAATGCATAATCCTTTTGTCAGAAAAGCAGTTTCTCTTAAACGCTGTTTGAGCGTGTTGTAATCATATACGGTTTCTTCAAAGATTTCCGCATCCGGCAAAAAATGAACCTTTGTACCGTGAAGTTGTGGATCACAGTCCCGGACTGCCGCTACCGGTCCATCCGCTTTTCCTCTCTTGTAACTTTGCATATACACTTTTCCGTCATGATATACTTCAACCGTTAACCAGGCGGAGAGGGCATTAACAACAGAAGCACCTACTCCGTGCAGTCCTCCGGATACTTTGTATCCTCCGCCGCCAAACTTTCCACCCGCATGCAGAACAGTAAACACAACTTCCAGTGCAGACACACCGGCTTTGTGATTCATTCCGACAGGAATTCCACGTCCATCATCTTCAACGGTTATGGAATTATCTTTTTCTATGGTCACCTCAATGTTTTTACAATAACCGGCAAGTGCTTCATCTACCGCATTATCAACAATCTCATAGACCAGATGATGCAGTCCGCGTGCAGATGTACTTCCGATGTACATTCCGGGTCTCTTTCTGACTGCTTCGAGTCCTTCAAGAATCTGAATCTGATCTGCCCCATATTCCTGATTATTATTTGTTAATTCGCTCATCAATTTCCTCCTCATCCAACGGATGAACCTTTCCTTTATATCTCTTCAACCGATTTCTTTTCGTAAACAGTTCCGTTTATCACCTGGAAAATTTTGTTGATACAAAAACGGTTCTTTACAAATTCCTCCAACCCTGTACAGGTAATGACAGTCTGTATTTTAGCAATACTGTTCAGCAGGTAATTCTGTCGGTTACTGTCAAGTTCCGATAACACATCGTCCAGCAGCAATACCGGAGTATCATGAATGGATCTCCTGACCAGATCAATCTCCGATAATTTCAAAGAGAGTGCAGAAGTACGCTGCTGTCCCTGAGAGCCAAACTTACGGATATCCACATTATCAACGGAAAACAGCATATCATCTCTGTGTGGCCCTACCGTTGTCTGGCAGAGTTTCAAATCCCGATTCTGTGCCCGCAGCAATTCATCCGAAAAAAGATCAGCGGTAATATTTGGCTCATACTTTAATACCAGATGTTCCCTGCCACCGGAAATTCTCGAATGGATTTCTGAAATAATTTCATTCAGTTCCTCCACAAATTTTTTTCGTTTCCGGATGATTCTTGTTCCATACTCCAGTAACTGCATATCCCATACCGGAAGAGTATCCACAAGGTCCGGGCGAAAAGAAATATCTTTCAACAATTTGTTTCTCTGATTCAACACTTTGTTGAAACTGGATAAATCTGACAAATATAGTTTATCCAACTGACAGAGTTCTAAATCAATAAATCTTCTTCTCTCCGCAGGTCCGTTTTTTATAATATTTAAATCTTCGGGCGAAAAGAAAACGATATTGAGTATTCCAAACAACTCACTTGCCTTTTTGATCGGAATCTTATTCACAGCCACGCCTTTTGATCCACTTTTTCTAAGATGCATATCAATCTGGTACTCTTTTTCTTTTTTTCTGTACGACAGTACGGATATGTGATTCTTTCTCACCAAACCGAATCATCTCTTTATCACGGCTTCCTTTGTGGGATTTTGTTGTACCACTCAGATAAGCAGCTTCGAGAATATTGGTTTTCCCCTGTGCATTGTCTCCGTAAAGAATATTGGTTCCTTCATCCAGGTGAATATCCAGATTTTCATAATTTCGAAAATTTCGCAGCTCGATTGATTTTATGATCATTGAACTATCTGAATTGTTTCACCCTGAAAGGTAACAACATCCCCATTATGTAATTTTTTTCCTCGTTGAAGTTCTGTCTGACCGTTTACCGAAACCTGCCCATCTAAATAACCATTTTGGCATCCACACCGGAACCAACAACTCCGGCTTTTTTCAACGCCTGTCCAAGTTTGATAAATTCGTCTTCTTCACGGATATTTACTGTAATCATGTAATCTCCTAATTTGCAGCATTATTAAAGTTAACAGGAAGAATAAGATAAATGAATTTTCCTTCATCATCTTTGATAAAACATGGAGCTTTTGGGTTTACCATATAAAGACTTATAGTTTCTTCATCGATAACACGCAATGCATCAATGAAGAATTTTGGATTAAATCCAATCAGGATGTCTTTTCCTTCTTTCTCGATATCGATATCTTCATTCATGGAGCCGATGAAAGAATTGATTTTTAACTCCATACTTCCATCTGTGATATTCATAATGATCGGCTTTTTGTCACCTTCTTTGACAAGAAGAGTAGCACGATCAATACAATCAAGTAATTCTTTTTTATTGACTATAACTTTCGTTTCATAAGCAGATGAGAGCATCTGATCAATGCGGAAATATTCTCCTTCGATCAGACGGGATACAACCGTAGTAGTATCAAATTCAAAAACGATATGGTTGTCCGTCAGGTAGATGAGTACATCATCATCAACTCCACCTGGAACAATTTTGCTGATTTCCTGTAATGTTTTTCCAGGAACGACAACCTTTTATTTTCGTAATTATTCTTAAGTTCTATATTACGAATGGAGATACGATGACCATCAAGAGAAACAACTTTCAGTTCATTCTCATTAATTTCAAACAGTTCACCTGTCATAAGTTTGTTATTGTCGTTATCAGCAATGGAAAAGATTGTTTGTCTGATCACTTCCTTCAGTGTGAACTGGGAAATCACGATTGCATCATTTTTTTCAATGTATGGAAGATATGAAAAATCGTCTCCGGATTTTCCTACAATATTGAATTTTGCTTTTTCACAGGAGATAACTGTCTTAAAGGAGGCATCTGTTTCAATCATAACATCACTGTCTGGAAGTTTGCGTACAATTTCAGAAAAGATTTTTGCATCCAGTGCAATAACTCCACGTTCCGCAATTTCTCCTTCTACGCGGGTTTCGATTCCTAGTTCCATATCGTTTGCCATTAATTTAATTTCATTCGTAGAAGCATCGATAAGAATACATTCGAGTATTGCCATAGTTGTACGGGTAGGAACAGCTTTGGATACGATATTTACTCCGCGCAATAAATTTGATTTAGAACAGATCAGTTTCATGAAAAACTCCCTCCTGGTATAAATAAAAATATATTAAGACATTCGTCTTAGTCTTAATAGGGGCTGTTAATATGTGAATAAGCCCCTTCATGTTAGATGTTAAGCGGTTTCCGGCGTTTGATAACCGGCTTGAAAGCATGTGAAAGGCGTGAGGATACTTAAAGTAAGTCTGTGGAACAAATTTTAGGAGATTTACGTTAAGAACCTCATGCACAATCCATCCACTGTGGATAAACGTGAATAAGTTGAAATTAAAAAAAGCAAATAAAACCACATTATAATAGGAAGAAACTCATTTAGTTTGGATTTATTTTCTTTTTGATGGTTTCAATCATATTTCTTGTAGTTTCGTTTTTTTCATATTCTTCGGTAACTTTCTTGATACCGTGGATAATTGTGGAATGATCGCGTCCGCCAAGCAAAGAACCGATGGTATCTAATGGGCTTTCGGTCATATTTTTGCATAAATACATAGCAATCTGGCGTGGTTTTGCAACATCACTGCTTCTTGTCTTTGAAATCATCTGATCTACAGAGATGTGATAATGTTCAGAAACAACTTCAATAATGAGCTGTGGTGTGATTTCCCGTGGCTTGTCCGGCGTGATAATGTTGGAAAGTTCCTTTTCTGCAATATCCATTGTAATTGGAATGTGGACAAGGTTGTTATAAGCAAGAAGTTTATTTAATGCTCCTTCAAGTTCACGCACGTTTGATTTAATGTTGTTTGCAATGTAGCTTAATACTTCATCATCAATGTTAAAGTTATCCGATTCGGCTTTTTTCCGGAGAATAGCCATACGTGTTTCATAATCCGGCACTCCGATATCTGCCATCAGTCCCCACTCAAAACGGGAACGGATACGCTCTTCAAGGGTTTCCATTTCTTTTGGTGGTTTATCGGATGTCAGTATAATCTGTTTTCCCTGTGTCTGGAGTGCGTTGAATGTGTGGAAAAACTCTTCCTGTGTACTTTCTTTACCGATGATAAACTGGATATCGTCAATCATAAGGACATCCACTTTCCGGTATTTGTCACGAAATTTTGTCATGGATGAAGCATTACCGTTTCGAATGGATTCAATTACTTCATTCGTAAATTCTTCGGATGTAACGTAGATAACCTTGGCATTCGGATTCTGGTTTAAAATAAAGTGCCCGATGGAGTGCATAAGGTGGGTTTTTCCCAGTCCCGGACCGCCGTAAATGTAAAGCGGATTATATGCTTCTCCCGGAGATTCTGCGACTGCAAGGGAAGCCGAATGTGCAAAACGGTTATTATTACCAACGACAAATGTATCGAATGTATAATTTGGATTAAGATTAGATTCATCTGCGGTTACGGCAGGTGTAGCTTTTGCTGGTTTTGTGTTTAATTTCAGCGTCCTGGCTTCTTCCGGAAGGATGAATTTGATTTCATATTCAATTTCTGTAATTTCCACGATCGCAACGCGAAGTGGTGCAAGGTACTTCTTGGAAATATAGCTTAAAGCCATCTGTTCGGAAGGAACCAGGATATAGAGAGTATTTCCCTCAATGGCAAAGATTTCTAAGGGACGAATCCACGTATCGAAGGAGACATCACTGATTTCGTACTCCTGTTTTACCGTATTTAAAATTTCATCCCATTTTTCAATAATCTTATCCATCTGCTTTTCTCCACATTATTCTTATAAAAAAGGATACTATCCCATAATCCTATTCCTATCTATAATACACCATTTTCGGTATAGAATCAACTTTTTAGACGTCCTTTTATATTTTTCAAAACTAACATATAAACATATGGATAAAAGGCGAAATAATGCGTTTCAGGGATATGGAGGTATGGTATGGATGTTGATGGAAACAGAGTTATCCAAGAGGTATTGACAGTTTATCCACAAGTTATCCCCAAATTGTGGATAACTTATTATTTCGTGGAAAAGCGTGGATACTATATATAGTGGACTGCTTTTCTTCCTTATTATATGTAGTGTTTATAACATTAAATTAGGAAAAAACCTTGATTTTACTTGACTTGTAGCGTTTTTCTGATATAATGCTAAGTGATGTTTTTTAACGTAGAGGAGGTGGATACGAAATGAAGATGACATTCCAACCAAAAAAAAGACAGAGAGCCAGAGTTCATGGTTTCAGAAGCAGAATGAGTACTGCAGGCGGAAGAAAAGTATTGGCTGCTAGAAGATTAAAAGGTAGAAAAAAATTATCAGCTTAGGCCACATTATTGTGGTCTTTTCTTCTATTATGAGGATATTTTCAGATGAAGTTCTCAGAATCATTAAAGAAAAGTAAAGATTTTCAGAATGTGTATAACAAAGGAAATTCATATGCAAACCGTTTATTGGTTATGTATGTTCTGGAAAATCACACAGACAAAAACAGATTAGGTATATCCGTTAGTAAAAAAGTAGGAAATAGTGTTATAAGACATCATTTGACCCGTCTGATCAGAGAGGGGTACCGGCTACAGGAGGACATGTTCAATAGTGGTTTGGACATTGTAGTCATCGCAAGAGGAACAGCGCGTGATGCTTCGTTTCATCAGATTTCGAGCGCACTGAAACATCTTGGAGGTCTTCACAAAATAATACATTAATATGGAAAAGAAGATGGAATTCTATTGAAAAAATTACTTATTGCATGTATTAAATTCTATCAGAGATATATTTCTCCCATGAAGTCAACGAAATGTCCGTATTATCCGACCTGTTCCTGTTATGGACTGGAAGCTGTGCAAAAGTATGGTGTGATAAAGGGTGGGGCACTGGCTGCCTGGAGAATTTTGCGATGTAATCCTTTTTCTAAGGGAGGATATGACCCGGTTCCATAAACCAAATGGAGGTTTTTATGTCAGGCATGATTGAATTGACAGCGTATTCCGGAAAATTCCTCGGACCGATTGCAAAGGTTCTTGGATGGATCATGAGCGGAATTTACGATATTGTTTTAAAAATTTCCGGTGGTACGATCAACAGTGTACCGCTTGCAATCGTTCTCATGACGATTTTGATCTATATGTGTCTTTTGCCATTGACAATCCAGCAGCAGAAATTCTCGAAACTTTCGCAGAAAATGCAGCCGGAACTGAATGCGATCCGTGATAAATATAAGAATCGCAAGGATCAGGAAGCCATGATGGCAATGAATCAGGAGACACAGCTTGTATATCAGAAATATGGTATTTCTCCATCCGGAAGCTGTATCCAGATGCTTATCCAGATGCCGATTCTGTTTGCTTTGTATCGTGTATTTTATAATATTCCGGCATATATCGGAAGTGTGCGTGATTCTTTTTATACGATTTCCGGAAACGAGACGTTTCATGGTCTGGTCGGTGGAATTATGAATACCGATGGGTTTGTGAAAAAAGTTTCGGATTTAATGACAAAATTTAATGTGGTTACATCCAGTGGACTGAATATAAAAAATGTTGCAGATACTTTAAACGGAGCATCGGGAAAGGATCTTGCCAATTATATTACCGATATTGTGTACAAGCTTCCATCCACAGCGTGGGATAAGTCGGTAGACGGCAGTATTTTCCAGCAGTTTCCGTCACTTACGGATCAGATTAATTCCACAATGCATGATATGAACCATTTTAATTACTTTCTGGGGCTTAATATTTCGGATACCCCGTGGGCAATTATAAAAAGCAGTATGGAAGGTCATGCGTGGCTGCTTGTGATTCTGGCGGTTCTGATTCCGGTATTGTCTTATATTACACAGGTGATCAATATCAAGTTGATGCCAACCGCAGCTACCGCAGGTGGGGATAATGATCAGATGGCAAGACAGATGAAAACTATGAATACCATGATGCCTCTGATGTCTTTGTTTTTCTGTTTTGTGACACCGGTTGGTCTCGGTATTTACTGGATTGCCAGTGCCGTGTGCCGTGCGGTTCAGCAGTTCTTTATCAACAAGCATATTGAAAATCTTAATCTTGAGGATATTATTGCAAAGAATCAGGAAAAGGTGAAAAAGAAACGGGAGAAGATGGGCGTTACTGAGGAACGCATCCGTCAGGCAGCGGCAATGAATACCAGATCCATCCAGTCGAAGGCAAATGTTTCTTCTGCAAACAGGGAACTGGAACTTGAAAAGGCAAATGCAGCGAAAGCAAATGCAAAGCCGGGAAGTATGGCAGCGAAAGCAAATCTTGTAAAAGAATTTAGAGAAAAGAATAATCGTAAATAAGAGGGGGCAGTTATATGGAGTTTATTGAGATTTCTGCTAAAAATGTGGATGACGCGATTACACAGGCTACTGTTCAGCTGGGAATAACCAGTGATCAGCTTGAGTATGAGGTTCTTGATAAAGGAAGTACCGGTTTTCTTGGAATCGGAAGTAAAAATGCAGTAATTAAGGCTCGTAAGAAATTTTCCATTGATGAGAATGTTGTTGAATTTTTATCTTCCATTTTTGATGCGATGAAGATGGAGGTAGAAATTCTCGTTGCAGTAAATGAGGAAGAACATATCATTGAAGTAGAGTTAAAGGGAGATGATATGGGAATTCTGATCGGTAAGAGAGGACAGACGCTGGATTCTCTTCAGTATCTGACAAATCTTGCAATCAACAAACATTCCGATGAATATTATAAGGTTAAGATTGATACGGAAGATTACAGAAAGAGAAGAAAAGAGACACTTGAGAATCTTGCAAAGAATATTGCGTACAAGGTAAAGCGCACCAAGCGCCCGGTTTCTCTTGAACCAATGAATCCTTTTGAGCGACGGATCATTCATTCTGCACTTCAGAATGATCGTTATGTTACAACACACAGTGAAGGGGATGAACCATATCGCCATGTAGTTGTAACATTAAAGAAATAAGGAACTGACTGATAGAGTTAAAAAATAAGGTGAATATCCAGTTTTGGGTATTCACCTTTGTTTAGAATTGGAGAGACTTATGAATTCAGATACAATTGCTGCAATTGCGACTGCGATGTCTCCTTCGGGAATTGGGATTATCAGGATCAGCGGAGAAGACGCATTGCCGGTTATTGACCGGATTTATCGTTCGAAATATGGTCATAAAAAATTGAGTTTATGTGAAAGTCATACTATTCATTATGGATATATTTATGACGATAACGAGATGGTGGATGAAGTGATGGTTTTACTCATGAAGGCGCCACATTCTTATACAAAAGAAGATACGGTGGAAATTGACTGTCATGGCGGTGTCTATGTTATGAAAAAAATTCTGGAAACAGTAATCAAACATGGTGCACGGCCGGCAGAACCCGGCGAATTTACGAAACGGGCATTTTTAAATGGCCGGATTGATCTGACACAGGCAGAATCCGTTATTGATGTTATCAACGCAAAAAATGAATTTGCACTGAAAAGTTCACTTTCCCAGTTGCAGGGGGCAGTTCTTGTGGATATCCGGAAGATCCGGGCAGATATATTGCATGAAATTGCCTTTATAGAATCTGCCTTGGATGACCCTGAACATATTTCTCTGGATAATTATCCACAAACTTTACACAATACTGTGGATAACTTGGTTATAAAAATTGATAAAATCCTCAAAACCTTTGAAAATGGGCGTTTTCTGAAGGAAGGTATCAACACTGTAATTGTGGGTAAACCCAATGCAGGTAAGTCTTCTCTGTTGAATATTCTGGTGGGAGAGGAACGGGCAATTGTAACGGAAATTGCGGGAACAACCAGAGATGTCCTGGAAGAGCAGATTAACCTGAATGGAATTACATTAAACGTAATGGATACGGCTGGAATTCGGGATACGGAAGATGTAGTGGAGAAAATCGGTGTGGATCGGGCGAGAACATATGCATCGAAGGCGGATCTCGTAATCTATGTGATTGATGCATCGACAGAGCTGGATGAAAGTGATTATGAGATCATGGATCTGTTGCAGGATAAAAAAGCAATTGTTTTATTAAACAAATCAGATCTGGACACAAAAGTCACAGTGGAAGAGGTACAGCATATTCTGGATAAAAAGATTATTCCGATTTCTGCAAAAGAACATCAGGGAATTGATGAATTGGAAGAAACGATCCGGAATATGTTTTTCCAGGGTGAAGTTACTTTTAATGATGAAGTTTATGCAATTAACATGAGGCAGAAAACGTCACTTCAGGTAGCACTTGATCATTTACATCAGGTAACACAAAGCATTGAGGATGACATGCCGGAAGATTTTTATTCCATTGATCTGATGGGCGCGTATGAAGAGCTGGGTAGGATTATCGGGGAAGCTGTCGAGGATGATCTGGTGGATGAAATCTTTTCAAAGTTTTGTATGGGAAAGTAGCAGGTAAAAAAATGAGTAAGAAAAATATTCCTTATATTGAAGAAACATATGATGTGGTTGTTGTCGGTGCCGGGCATGCAGGTTGTGAGGCAGCATTGGCATGTGCCAGACTCGGATTGGAAACAATGATGTTTACGGTAAGTGTGGACAGTATTGCACTAATGCCATGTAATCCGAACATTGGTGGAAGTTCCAAGGGACATCTGGTTCGGGAAATTGATGCACTTGGTGGAGAGATGGGCAAAAATATTGATAAAACATTTATCCAGTCGAAAATGCTGAATAAATCGAAAGGACCGGCTGTACATTCTCTCCGCGCACAGGCTGATAAAGCGGAATACACAAAAGAAATGCGAAAAACCCTGCAAAATACGGATCATTTATCCATAAGACAGGCGGAAGTCGCAGAGATATTAACAAATAAAGATCAGTTTTTCCCGGAAGATGAATATCATGAGGGAGAAGAACAGAAAATTACCGGAGTGCGTACAGTTTCCGGAGGTGTTTACAGATGTAAGGCAGTTGTTCTTTGTACGGGAACTTATCTGAGAGCGCGCTGCTTAACCGGTGAAATGATTACACATACGGGACCAAATGGATTATCAGCTGCAAACCATCTGACAGATTCCCTGGTTGCTCATGGTATCCAGACAAGAAGATTTAAAACAGGAACACCGGCGCGTGTCGATAAAAGGAGTCTTGATTTTTCAAAAATGGAAGAGCAGTTTGGAGATGAAAGAGTCGTTCCGTTTTCTTTCACAACGAATCCGGAGGATGTGCAGATCGAGCAGGCTTCCTGTTGGCTGACCTATACAAATGAAACGACACATGAAATTATCCGAAACAATCTGGATCGTTCTCCGATTTATGCGGGAATCATTGAGGGAACAGGACCGAGATATTGTCCGTCCATTGAAGATAAAGTGGTAAAATTTGCAGATAAAAACAGGCATCAGATTTTTATTGAGCCGGAAGGACTTAGTACAAATGAAATGTATGTGGGCGGAATGTCCTCTTCCCTGCCGGAGGATGTTCAGCATGAAATGTACCGGACACTTCCGGGACTGGAACATGTTAAAATTGTAAGAAATGCATATGCGATAGAGTATGACTGTATTGATGCAAATAATTTGTATGCGTCTCTTGAGTTTAAGGCAATGAAAGGTTTGTTCAGTGGCGGCCAGTTTAATGGAAGCTCCGGATATGAAGAGGCTGCCTGTCAGGGATTGATTGCCGGAATCAATGCTGCAATGGAAATTAAGGGAAGAGATCCTCTGATTCTTGACCGGTCGGAAGCATATATCGGAGTTTTGATTGACGATCTTGTCACAAAGAAAAACCGCGAACCTTACCGCATGATGACTTCACGAGCGGAATATCGTTTACTTTTGCGTCAGGACAATGCGGATTTGCGGCTGACAAAAAAGGGATATGAAATTGGACTGATTTCACAGGAACGGTATGACTGGGTTTGCAAAAAAGAGGAACTGATTAAAAAGGAAATTGAGCGCGTGAATGAAGTTAAGCTCGGGGCGAATGCGAGAGTACAGCATGTACTGGAGCAATATGGAAGTATTCCACTTCATACCGGTACAACGCTTTCTGATTTGATTCGCAGACCGGAGCTTGATTATGATAAACTGGCAGAAATTGATACAGACCGGCCGGATTTACCTGCGGAGGTAACAGAGCAGGTGAATATTCTGATCAAATATGATGGGTATATCAGCAGACAGATTAAGCAGGTAGAGAAGTTCAAAAAGCTGGAGAAGAAAAAACTTCCGGAGAAATTTGACTATAATGAAATTTCGGGACTTCGAATCGAGGCACAACAGAAGCTGAATGAGTTCCAGCCGTTGAATATCGGTCAGGCATCACGTATTTCGGGTGTCACACCAGCCGATATCTCTGTTCTTCTGGTCTATCTGGAACAGTTAAAATATTCAAATCCAGATTTATTTTTTAAGTTAAACCCGGATGAACAAAAAGAAAAACAAGAATAATGGAGGATTCTATGGAATATAATACAGACCATTTTTTGTCTATGCTTGCAAAAATGAATATTTCATTATCAGACAAGCAGTTGCAGCAATTTATGACTTATTATGAAATGCTCATCGAAAAAAATAAGGTGATGAATCTGACTGCCATTACCGATTTTGATGAAGTCGTCGAGAAACATTTTGTAGATAGTGTTTCTCTGATACAGGTTGTGGATCTTCATCATCCGTTAAAAGTTATAGATCTTGGAACTGGTGCGGGGTTTCCGGGAATCCCATTAAAAATTGTTTTTCCGGAATTAAATGTGGTGCTGGCTGATTCTTTAAATAAGAGACTTGTTTTTTTGAATGAAGTGATTGATGCGTTAGGACTGACAGAGATCTATACGGTTCATGGCCGAGCAGAAGATCTGGCACGCATGCCCGAATATAGAGAACAGTTTGATCTGTGTGTTTCCCGTGCGGTTGCCAATTTATCCACACTTGCAGAATATTGTCTTCCATTCGTCCGGTTGGGTGGAAAGTTTATTTCTTATAAATCGGGAGAGTGTGAAAATGAAGTGGCAGCTGCAAAATCAGCTATTTTTCTTCTCGGAGGAAAAGTTGAGGATGTGTATAAGTTTTCTATTGGAGAGGCGCAGCGGGCATTCATTTCTTTAACAAAGGCAAATGGTACATCAAAAAAATATCCAAGAAAAGCCGGAATGCCATCCAAAAATCCTTTGTAATTTATGCTTTTTTCCACTGCTTTGAGCGGAAAAAAGATGTTATCCACATTTATGGATGAGTTATAAAAAATGGACTGTATCTTTGAGGTACAGTCCATTTCCAATTAATTGGATAACTTGTTTTCGATAATTTGGTAAACCTTTTCCGGATTCTCCAGTTGTGGATACAATTTGCAATTGGAAACATAGGTGATGTCTATGTTAGAATTCAGTTTACGATATTCCTGTGCTGTTTTGTAGTTTGCTTTTATATCGCTGCTGATAATAAAAGAAACAGGTTTTGTGATTTTTTTCACAGCATGCCGAAGGTCAATATTCATATAATTGCCAAGAAGGCTTGAATATAAGTATTTTCCATTACTGTTGTCCATATGGGCTGCTTCATAGTAGGCATCTTTCGTTTTGGAAGAAATCAGCTGAGGTCTGCAGTAATAGATAAAACGGAACTGACGGTCAATACGCTTCGGGTTCATGAGCAAATTATAGATAAAGGTTCCGACCAGAGGAAGATTTATGATCGTTTGCTTTAGTTTACTTTGCTGATCCGGCATGGCATCCATGGAATGGAAGGAAACCGGATTAATAAAAATCATTTTGTCAATGATGGAGGCATCCAGTTGATTTGCCATAATTACAAATGAGGAGGAGAGGTTTGAAGCTACAACTGATGTTTTGGATTTTATAATATCTTTGATAAAAGCAGTGATCAGCTGGACATACATATAGTTGGTATAACTCAGCCCTGGTTTGTCGGAGAGACCGCAGCCCAGAAGATCCATGGTATATACCGTATGTTTCTTTTGAAGTCTTTTTGAAATTTTTGACCACTCAACAGATGAACTAGCGGAATTTGTGTCATGAATAAGAAGAACAGGATCTCCTGTTCCAGTTTTTGTGTAAAAAACATTTCCCTGTTTCCAGGAATAATAGGATCCGTTTTTGGTTGGGAGCATATTCTTTTTTGTGGAAGTGGAGGCAACAAACTGATTGTATGCATACATTCCTGCCAGTGTTGCAACACTCAAAAAAGAAATTTTTTTGTGCCTTTTTTCATGGAAATCCTCCTTGTATTTAAAATTTGTTTGATTTTAAATATATTATAGACATTTTTGGGTCTTTTTACAAACAATATTTATTTCTTTATTTTCTTTACCCGTAAAATGATTTATAATATTATTGATATTGAAAATACAAAACAGAACATACGTTTGAGGAATAAGATGGTAAAAGATTATCTGGAAAAAATCCGTCAGGAGTATATAGAACACAAAGTTTCTCTGGAAGAGCAGATTTCTTCATATGAAAATAAAGTAAAAGAGAATACAAAGTTTCTTCAGGTTTTAGAGAAGGAAACAAATCCCGGGTATGAAGCGTTCAGCCCGAGAGAATTTAATTCTTTTCATAAAGAAAAGATGGAAGAACTTCGGGCAGATCAAAAAAGGATATCAAATGAAATTATGTGTCTGAGAGATCAGATGCAGGAATATGAATTTCGAATTGCAGATATTACCAGCGTTATCAAGGAAGAAACGGAGATTGAAAGAAAGATTCATGAGGCTGCGGATATAGATTCTTATGATACCAGGCTGGCATTACTTCGTTCTGTTGAAACAGAGCGTCAGAGAATAGCGCGAGAATTACATGATTCTACCACACAGAATCTGACTGCAATTGTACATAAAACGGAATTATGCTCAAAAATTATAGAATCAGATCCGGTAAAATGTAAATTAGAGCTATTTTCCATTGGTCAGACACTCCGTAAAATAATTGAGGATACCAGAGGGTTAATCTATGATTTAAGACCCATGTCTTTTGATGACATTGGATTTGACGTTACGGTTGAAAGAGCATTGGATCGATTTCAGAGATTCCATAGAATAGAATGTGGATATTATACGGAAGGTACATCATATCCGATTAACAGTGTTGTTCAGATTACATTGCTTCGGGTGATTCAGGAGGCATGTAATAATGCAGTTAAGCATGCACAGGCATCTTATCTGGAGGTAAAAGTTTCTTATTTAGAAAAGAAGATTGTATTAGTTATTAAGGATGACGGTAAGGGATTTGATGTAAATGCAGTTCCCGATGAGACAAGGGATGATAATTCCGGATTCGGATTGTCTATGATGAAAGAAAGGGTCTATCTGTTATCAGGAACAATTTCTATAGAATCTGCACCTGGAAAGGGATGTTCTATTATTGTGTCAATTCCAAAAATGAAGGAGGACTTATAAAAATGGCAATTAAAATTATGATCGCAGATGATCATTCCATGATCAGAGAGGGATTAAAAAGTTTACTGGAATTGGAAGGAGATATACAGGTAGTTGCAGAAGCAGAAGATGGTGTTGACTGTCTGGAAAAGTTAAAAATTTGTACACCGGATGTATTATTGCTTGATATTAATATGCCGAGAAAAAATGGTCTGGAAGTATTGCAGACGCTTAAATCTTCAAAGTCAAAGGTAAAGGTTTTGGTTCTTACCGTTCATAATGAAGTGGAATATCTGATGAAAGCGGTTGATATAGGGGTGGATGGCTATATTTTAAAAGATTCTGAATCCGCAGAATTGAAAAAAGCTATATTTTCCATCGTAGAAGGAGAAAATTATATTCAGCCAAGTCTTATTCCATCATTAAATTCCAAGATGATTGAAAAGAACAGGGATGAAGGAAAGATAGAGAGCCTCACAAAGCGTGAATTGGAAGTTTTGAAGCTTTTGGCAGTTGGAATGTATAATAAGGAAGTTGCTGAAAAGTTAAATATCAGTGAGAGAACCGTTAAGAACCATGTATCTAACATTTTTAAGAAGATAGAAGTAACAGATCGGACGCAGGCTGCAGTGTTTGCTATTCGCAATAAATTTTAATTGAAATTGTAAAAAGAATTGGGAAAACGAGAGAGTTTCGTTTAAAAAAGGATAATAAAATGTTTCACGTGAAACATTTTA
>ENA-OQDM01000558-OQDM01000558.1-human-gut-metagenome-genome-assembly--contig:-NODE-558-length-20749-cov-1.041945_pt1 | contig 20749 bp, 18 predicted proteins | sample MGYA00242772_ERZ504605 | MGnify/ENA primary metagenome ERZ504605 (study PRJEB26092, sample SAMD00036348) | human gut metagenome | host: Homo sapiens | study: EMG produced TPA metagenomics assembly of... | reverse complement strand
TTGGTCTATAAGGTCGTAGACGGAAAACGCCCAAAGTGCGAATATCGAGGTGGCTCCCAACAACAATGGTACGGAATACATTGTAACCCAAGGTTTGAACGTGGGCGATGTCATCATTGCCGAAGGTGCCGGTCTGGTACGCGAAGGTACACCTGTGGGTACAGCACAAGGTGCACAAAATCAAGGTAAATAGTGAATTCTAATTTAAGTAAAAACAATGAAAGGTAACATATTTATAAAACGCCCGGTGATGGCTTTCTCCATCTCCATCCTCATTCTTATCGTAGGATTTATTTCACTGGGCACCCTGCCGATTGAGCAGTACCCGGACATTGCTCCTCCGACCGTACGTGTCTCGGCCACCTATACGGGAGCCAGCGCAGACGCTGTGATGAAGAGTGTGATCCAACCTCTGGAAGAGGCAATCAATGGTGTGGAAAACATGACTTACATGCAGTCTACTGCCACTAACTCCGGTTCTGCCGATATATCTATTTACTTCAAACAAGGGACAGACCCCGACATGGCTGCGGTGAACGTTCAAAACCGTGTGAGCAAGGCTCAAGGTTTGTTACCGGTAGAAGTAACGCAAATCGGTGTGACGACCACCAAACGCCAAACCAGTTTCTTGCAAATCGGTTCGTTGTACAGCCCTAACAACCGTTATGACAAGACATTCATTGCCAACTACCTTGACATCAACGTAGTGCCCCGTATCAAACGTGTAGAGGGTGTGGGAGACGTGATGGCCATGGGTGACACGTACAGTATGCGTATTTGGCTGAAGCCGGATGTCATGGCGCAATACGGCCTTGTCCCCACCGACATTACCTCTGCCTTGGGCGAACAGAACTTGGAATCTCCAACCGGTTCATTGGGTGAGAACTCAACGAATACGTTCCAGTTCACCATGAAATATAAGGGACGTCTGACCGATATCAGTCAATTCGAAGATATCGTAGTCCGTTCTTTACCCGACGGTAATATCTTACGCGTAAAAGACGTGGCTCGCGTAGAACTCGGCACTCAGTCATACGCTTTCGACAGTAACGTAGACGGGCATCCGAGCTGTACCTTTATGGTGTTCCAGGTTGCCGGTTCAAACGCCACGGAGGTAAATGCGGAAATCTCCAAATTGTTGTCAGAGATTAACGAAGAACTTCCTGAAGGTCTGGAATTCATGACAATGATGAGTTCCAATGACTTCTTGTTTGCTTCTATCCATGAAGTGGTTGAGACATTGATTGTCGCCATCATCCTCGTTATTTTGGTGGTATATTTCTTCTTGCAGGACTTCAAGAGTACGCTGATTCCGTCCATCTCCATCATCGTTTCATTGGTGGGAACCTTTGCGGCCATGCAAATTGCAGGTTTCAGTATTAACATCCTGACACTATTCGCACTCGTGTTGGTTATCGGTACGGTGGTGGACGACTCCATTGTAGTGGTCGAAGCCGTACAATCCAAATTCGATGTCGGATATACATCGCCCTATCTGGCCACCAAAGATGCATTGTCTGATGTTACCATGGCCGTTATCACTTGTACCCTTGTGTTCATGGCTGTGTTTATCCCTGTGACCTTCATGGGCGGTACGTCCGGTATCTTCTACACTCAATTCGGTGTGACCATGGCCGTAGCCGTAGGTATTTCATGTCTGAACGCCTTGACGTTGTGTCCGGCGCTATGTGCTATGTGGATGCGTCCTGCGAGCGGCAAGAAAGGCAAAAGAAGCATTAACGGTATCGTAAAAGCCGCCTACAATGCTTCGTTCAATGCCATGATGAGCAAATACAAGAATGGAGTCATGTTCTTCATTCATCATCGTTGGATTTCATGGGGCTCGCTTGTTGTTTCATGCGTGCTGTTAGTGTACTTTATGAAGACGACCAAAACGGCATTGGTTCCTCAGGAAGACCAGGGTACGATGATGGTCAATGTCAGTATGTCGCCGGGTAGCAGTTTGGCTACGACCAACAAGACAATGGCCAAGATAGAAAACATCATCAAGCAAATTCCGGAAGTAGACCATTATTCAAAGATTTCCGGTTACGGCTTCATCGCCGGTCAAGGTACGTCTTACGGTTCTTTCATCATTCGTTTGAAAGACTGGAACGAACGTACAGGCAAGGGACAGGATGCCACTTCCGTCATGAATAAACTGAACTTCATGCTGCAAAGCATCAAAGAGGCACAATCCTTCACGTTCCAGCCGGGTATGATTCCGGGATACGGTATGGGTAACAGTATCGAATTGCAGCTCCAAGACCGCGTGGGCGGCGACCTGACTTCATTCTATCAGAATACCATGAAGTTCATCGGCGCATTGAACCAACGTCCTGAAGTAGCCATGCATATACGACCTTCAACCCGAACTTCCCCCAATATGCTATCGACATAGATGCGGCGAAATGTAAACGTGCAGGAATCTCTCCGTCTGAAGTGTTAAGCGTATTAGGCGGTTATTGCGGTGGTATTTATGCATCCAACTTCAACTTGTTCTCTAAGGTATACCGTATCATGATTCAGGCTGACCCGAAATATCGTTTGGATGAAAAGTCGCTGAACAACATCTTTGTACGGGTGAACGGCGAAATGGCTCCTATCAGCCAGTTCCTCAGTGTCAAGAAGACCATGGGACCTGAAGTCACCAACCGGTTCAACCTGTTCGATGCCATTGCCTGCAACGTAAACCCGGCTCCGGGTTATTCTTCGGGCCAGACCATGCAAGCCATTGAAGAAGTATTCGCACAGACCATGCCCAACCGTTATAATTATGAATACGGCGGCATCTCACGTGAAGAGAAAGAAACAGCCGGTTCCAACGACACGGTCTTCATCTACGTGTTCTGTATCGTGTTGATTTTCTTAATCCTGTCGTGTCTGTACGAAAGTTTCTTAGTTCCGATGGCCGTCATCCTCTCCGTACCGTGCGGTTTGATGGGTTCGTTCCTCTTCGCATGGCTCTTCGGTCTGGAAAACAACATCTATCTGCAAACCGGTGTGATTATGTTGATTGGTCTGTTGGCTAAGACAGCTATCCTTATCACAGAGTATGCCACGGAACGTCGCCGAAAGGGAATGGGCATCATCGAAGCAGCCTACTCTGCAGCCCAAGTACGTTTCCGCCCGATTTTGATGACGGTGTTGACCATGATCTTCGGTATGTTGCCTTTGATGTTCGCCACAGGTGCCGGAGCCAACGGTAACAGTTCTCTGGGTACGGGTGTTGTCGGCGGTATGTTAATCGGTACTTTGGCGCTACTCTTCATTACTCCTGTATTCTTTATCGTATTCCAATACTTGCAAGAAAAGGTTCGTCCGCCTTTGCATGAAGAAGCAGACGCCCAAGTATTAGCAGAACGCCAAAAGAGTTTAGAAGAACGCAGTGCATTTAAAAGCGAAAAAGACGAACAATGAAAAAGATAATTATGACCATGACCACGGCTGCTCTGTTGAGCAGTTGCGGTCTATACAAAAGCTACGAACGCCCGGCCGACATTCAGACTGACGGTTTGTACCGCAGCGATAACACTCAAAGCGGCGACTCATTGGGCTTAGCCTCATTCGCATGGAGAGAAATCTTCACGGATCCCCAACTGCAGACTCTGATTGAAAGAGGGTTGGCACAAAACACGAACTTACGTAGTGCCCAACTGCAAATCGAACAGTCCGAAGCCTCGCTGAAGGCTGCCAAATGGGCTTATATCCCCAGCCTCGCTTTCGCTCCGCAAGGTTCGTTGGCCGGTGTGGATTGGGGAAAAGCCACACAAACTTATACCATTCCGGTATCAGCCTCTTGGCAAATAGATATCTTCGGAAGCCTGCACAATGCCAAAAAGCGTGCACAAGCCCAACTTGAGAACAGCCAGGCTTACAAACCAGGCCGTTACAGTCTCAGTTGATTGCGGCAATCGCCAACTATTACTACTCGCTGGCCATGCTGAAAGACCAGTTGGCCATCAGCCAGGAAACGGAAAAACTGTGGAAGGAGAACGTCGAAACCACCCGTGCCTTGATGAATGCCGGTCAAAGCAACATGGCAGCCGTGTCGCAGACTGAAGCCAACTACTATAGCATTTGCACGCAAATCACGGACTTGAAACAGCAAATCAGTGATTTGGAAAATGAGTTCTCTGCCCTGTTGGGTGAAGCTCCGCAAAAGTATGCCATCGGCTCTATGAACAATTGGAAGGTTCCGGCCCGCATGTCGGCCGGTATTCCGGCTGCCGCACTGGCCAACCGTCCGGACGTGAAGCAGGCAGAAACCCAGTTGGCCGTAGCATATTACGCCACCAATGAATCGCGTGCCGCTTTCTACCCGGGCTTGAACTTAAGCGGTGCTATAGGCTGGACGAACGACCTCGGTACCTTACCGGTCAATCCGGGCAAATGGATATGGAATGCCATGGCGTCGCTGACACAACCCATTTTCCAGAACGGAAAGTTGCGTGCACAATATAAAATTTCAAAAGCACAGCAGGAACAGGCCAAGCTTTCATTCCAGCAGACTTTATTGGATGCCGGAACGGAAGTCAATGCAGCCTTGACCAAAATACAGGCCACAGGAGAAAAAGACGGTTTGTACACCAAACAGATCGCTTCTTTGGAAACGGCTGTAAAAAGCACGCAAGCATTGATGATGAACTCGTCGACCAACTACCTGCAGGTGTTGACAGCCCAACAGACTTTGCTGACGGCACAGATGTCGCAAATCAGCAACAAATTCAGCCAGATACAGGCTGCCATCGAGCTGTATCAGGCTTTAGGCGGAGGCTACGACGAATAAAGTAACTACCTCTTTTTATAAACCAAGCGAAGACGGCTTCCGGCAAATTGTCCGGAGGCCGTCTTCCTTTCCACATGTATCCCCCCCATCCAAGGCATACGGCAGAAGCCACGGGACGGAGATGTCCGCACAAAGACGCAGGCTGTCATCTTGTCAACAGAATGTCGTATTTTACCATCTTCCTGACAGAAAAAAGCCGGATTCCCCAACCCACACTTTCGCATACGACATCCATTCAGGAAGGATTCAGGGCTATTTTGAATACACTTATTTGCCATTCTGGCGGAAACTTGAGCCAAATTAAACAAAATTAAGAATCAATCTCAGCCAAACTTTTTTTCATTTGGAGCAAAATAACATTTTTTTCTCCTCTTATTGTTCAGACGACATCCTCAAACGGCCATGAACGGCAACCGAAAACGGGGTAACGATATGACGCAGACGGCCGTTTTTCTTCTATTCGATGCTTCTCCGCCTTCAAAATCCCGATGTCAAATGGTCTGGCCAACCCATCTTTGTACTTACAACTTCTCCCCCAACGAACGCCGACCGCACTTTCCCGCCCGACATAATGGAAGCCTCGTCCACCCTATCGCTTCCAAATCGTTTTCTTCCCACCGCGTGAGAATCGCATATTTCTGTAAACCGTCGCATCCACGTGCAAATAAACGATTCCTGCAGGACATGGAATGACATTCTGACAATCTGTCCGACTCCTTTTGCAATACCCCACACGGTTCAAGGAAGCACAAAAAATCCCGATAGCCTCTTGCTATCGGGATTATTGTATACTTGCCACCGTTCCTGTCAGAAAGGCAGGTCGTCTTTAGAATCTCCTGCCGAAAAATCAACAGGCGCCGCATCCGAAACCGGAGGGAAAGGCACCGGTCCTGCGGGAGATTCGGCCGGAGCTGTCGCGCGCTCCACTTTCCAAGCACGAATACTATTGTACCACCGGCCATTATATTCACGCGCATCTATATCGAAAGACACGGTAAGCTGGTCGCCGATCTTAATGGCGAACTGTGCAATCTTATCTGCGCCGAAAACGTCAAAACACATTTTTCTGGGATATTGCTCCTGAGTTTCCAACACATATTCCTGTACTTTCCACTCCGAACCGGTACGCTGAGAAACGCCACCCCGCTCAGGTAACACAGCAATAATTTTTCCTGTAATTTCCATATTTCTACATTAACTGTTTAGTGATGCGAAATTACAACTTATTTTCTACTTTCTCGAATTTTAAATTATTTTTTTTGTTCCGTTCTACTTAAATATGTAAATTTGCTGAATATAATTCTAAAAATACCACATTATGAGATTTATCGTATCAAGCTCTGCACTTTTCAATCGCTTGCAGACGATTGGACGCGTCATAAATTCAAAGAATACGCTCCCTATCTTGGATTGTTTCTTATTTGAAATCCAAGATAATATACTCACCATTACGGCCTCGGACAGCGAAACGACGCTAATCACCAACCTGGAACTTGTGGAAAGCGATGCCAACGCCCGTTTCTGCATCAACGCCAAAACCATCCAAGACTCCATGAAAGAAATTGCGGAACAACCTCTTTCTTTCGATATCAATCCGGACAACATGGAAATCACGGCCAACTACCAGAACGGACGTTTCAATATCGTGGGACAAAGTGCCGACGAATATCCGGAAATGAACCTCCCGCAGGAGGACATGAATGCCCTCATCATACCGGCCGAAACGATGCTCAACGGCATAAACCGTTGCCTGTTCGCCACGGCCGACGACGAATTGCGTCCGGTGATGAACGGGGTATATTTCGATATCCAAGCCGACAACCTGATTTTGTCTCTACCGACGGGCACAAATTGGTACGCAACAGAAACTACGGTATCAAAGACCATCAGCCCGCAGCCTTTATCCTTCCCAAGAAGCCGGCTACGATTCTGAAAAACCTCTTACCGAAGGAATCGGACGACGTCACGTTGAAGTTCAATGAGCGTAATGCCTACATTACCATGGAATCTTCCCGACTCATCTGCCGGCTTATCGAAGGACGCTATCCTAACTATAACTCTGTCATTCCGCAAAACAACCCCTACCGGGTTACGGTGGACCGCCTTACTTTGCTGAGCGCCCTGAAACGCGTATTGATATTCTCCAACCAAAGCAGCGCTTTGATCAAGTTGCATCTGGAAAGCAATCAGTTGGTAGTCTCCGGACAAGACATAGACTACTCCACCTCGGCCGAGGAACGCGTGCCCTGCGAATACGGAGACTCTCCGATGAATATCGGTTTCAAGGGTACGTTCCTCATTGACATCCTGAACAATATGGGGGGAGAGAACGTCATCATCGAGCTGGCCGACCCGAGCCGGGCCGGAGTAATCGTCCCGGCAGAGCAGGAAGAAAACGAAGACCTGCTGATGCTGCTGATGCCTATGATGCTGAACGACTAAAAGAATAAAAATGAAATTAAATCTGAACAACCCCGTCGTTTTCTTCGATTTGGAAACCACGGGAATCAATATCACAACCGATCGTATCGTAGAATTATGCTACATCAAAGTGTACCCTAACGGCAATGAAGAGTCCAAAAGCATGCGAATCAATCCGGAGATGCACATTCCGGAAAGTTCTTCGGCCATACACGGCATCTATGATGAGGACGTGGCAGACTGCCCTACGTTCAAGCAAGTAGCCCGGGAACTGGCCAATACCATCAAGGGATGCGACTTCGCCGGATTCAATTCCAACCGTTTCGACGTACCGATGCTGGTCGAAGAATTTCTGCGGGCGGGCATAGACATCGACATCCGCAAGCGTAAGTTCATCGACGTACAAAACATTTACCATAAGCTCGAACGCCGGACGTTGAGTGCCGCATACAAATTCTATTGCGGAAAGGATTTGGAAAACGCCCACTCTGCTTTGGCCGACACGCGGGCTACATACGAAGTCCTGATGGCACAACTGGACCACTATCCTGAAGACTTGAAAAACGACGTAGCATTCCTGTCCGATTTTTCCCGGATGACGGATAACGTGGATTTTGCCGGACGCATGGTTTATGATGAAAATCGTGATGTCGTGTTCAACTTCGGCAAATACAAAGGAAAAAAAGTCACCGACGTATTACGTACGGATCCCGGATATTACAGTTGGATTCTGCAAGGTGACTTCGCACGCAACACCAAGCAGATTTTAACCCAAATACGTTTGGATATGAACAAGGCATAAACCGACATGGAAACATTAAGAGGTAAGAAAATCGTATTGGGAATCACGGGAAGCATCGCGGCCTACAAGGCCTGCTATCTCATCCGGGGATTGATTAAAAGGGGAGCTGAAGTGCAAGTGGTCATCACTCCGGCGGGCAAAGAATTCATCACGCCCGTCACCCTCTCCGCACTAACCAGCAAACCGGTGGTCAGCGAGTTCTTTTCCGGACGCGACGGGAGTTGGCACAGCCATGTCGCACTCGGGCTTTGGGCCGATGCCATGGTAATTGCACCGGCTACGGCCTCGTCTATCGGCAAGATGGCCCACGGCATAGCCGACAACATGCTCATCACGACCTACCTGTCCATGAAAGCTCCCGTTTTCGTAGCTCCGGCAATGGATTTGGACATGTTCGCCCATCCCTCCACACAGCAAAACCTCGAACGCCTCCGCAGCTATGGCAACCACATCATTGAGCCTGCCAGCGGGGAATTGGCCAGTCATTTGGAGGGCAAAGGACGCATGGAGGAACCTGAAAATATTATCAAGGTTCTGGAAGACTACTTTTCCGGCAGACAAGACTTGCAGGGGAAAAGAATCCTGATTACAGCAGGCCCCACGTATGAAAAGATAGACCCCGTAAGGTTTATCGGCAACTATTCATCGGGCAAGATGGGAATCGCCTTAGCCGAGACTTGTGCCCGACGCGGCGCGGAAGTCATGTTGGTTTGCGGTCCGACGTCTCTCGGCACCCACGCAGGCGGGCATCCGGCGAATCGACGTGGAATCGGCCGAAGACATGTTCCGCGAGGCCAACGGCACATTTCCCGGAATCGGATGCGGCCATCTTATGTGCAGCCGTGGCGTGACTTCACGCCTGCGCAAGGCCTCCGACCGCAAAATCAAACGCGAAACCGATGACCTTGTCCTCCGTCTGAAACCGACACGCGACATAGCCCAAACGCTCGGCCAGATGAAACGTGAGGGACAGAAACTCATAGGCTTTGCCCTCGAAACCCATGACGAGACGGCGCATGCGCACGAAAAACTGGAACGGAAGAATTTCGACTTCATCGTGCTCAATTCGCTGAACGATCCAGGGGCGGGCTTCCGTCATGACACGAATAAAATAACCATTATCAGCCGGACCGATTCCCGTGGTCTATCCGCTGAAAAGCAAAAAAGAAGTGGCGGCCGACATTGTCGACCGGCTCGTGTCTTCTTTCTAACGCCGGATGAATATGCATGACGTACGCAGACATATAGCCTCCTGTCTTAAATTCATGGCCCTGACGGCATGTTTCCACATTGCAGCCCCGGCTGTGGCACAGGAACTCAATGCCAAAGTGACCATCAACCGTTCCCAAATCTCCAACACGACGGACGCCGTCTTCGAGGCGTTGCAGAACTCCCTGACGGCTTTCATCAACGAGAGGCAATGGACCGGGATGACATACGAAGAAGAAGAACGCATCAACTGTACTTTCAGTATCACGCTGAAAACTTACAGCGAAACGGACAATTCATTTACTGGGTCGATACAGGTGCAGAGTACACGTCCGGTGTATGACTCCAACTATTCAACGACGGTGTTTAATTTTCAGGATGAGAATTTCAACTTTACTTTCCAACAATTCGACCAACTGGAATTCCGCCCGGAACAAGTGGACAACAACCTTACGGCTGTCATTGCCTACTATGCCTACCTCATCATCGGCATGGACATGGATACGATGGCACCGCTCGGCGGTTCCGACATCCTGCAAATGGCCATGGACGTAGCCAACAATTCGCAAAACTTGGGCTATGCCGGATGGAAAGCTTTCGAAAACGACCGCAACCGCTTTGCCATCATCAACGACTATCTGGACGGGGCCATGGAACCGCTCCGGCAACTGGAATACAAATACCACCGTCTGGGACTGGACCGCATGACGGAAAATACCGATACGGCACGCATGGCCATCACGGAATCCATAGAAATGCTCAAACAAGCCCGCGACCAAAAAAGCATGAGCGCGCTCCCCGTCATATTCACCGACATCAAACGAGATGAGTTAGTCAGCATTTACAGCGGAAAGGGTACGGCGGAAGAACGTGAGAAAGTATATAATATCGTGTTCGCCATCAACGCTTCACAAAGCAATTATTGGGAAAAACTCAGAAAATAAGGATATGCTGAAATCTTTATTCATTCAGAATTACGCATTAATAGACACATTAGACATCAGGTTCGAGCCGGGATTTTCCGTCATTACCGGAGAAACCGGCGCCGGAAAGTCCATTATCCTCGGTGCAATCGGCCTGCTGCTCGGTCAGCGCGCAGACAGTAAATCCATAAAAAACGGCATGTCGAAATGTATCATCGAAGCCGTTTTCGACCTGAGTGCCTATGGCATGCAGGAGTTCTTCGAACGCAACGATTTGGAGTTTGACGGGAAAGAATGTATCGTCCGCCGTGAAATCACGGCATCCGGCAAGAGCCGGGCGTTCATCAACGATACGCCCGCTCCCGTGAGCCAACTCAAGGAATTGGGGGAAATGCTCATCGACGTGCATTCCCAACACCAAAACTTGTTGCTGAACAAAGAGAACTTCCAACTGAACGTCATCGACATCCTGGCCGGAGACAAGGATGAACTGCAACAGTATAAAAGACTGTACACGGCTTACAGGCAAACGGAAAAGGAGTTGCAACAGGCGCGGCAAGCCGCGGAACAAGCCCGTACGGAAGAAGACTATATCACGTTCCAACTGGAACAATTAGAGAATGCCGCATTGAAAACCGGAGAACAGGAAGAACTGGAACAAGAGGCCGAAACACTGACACATGCCGAAGAAATCAAACAGGCTTTGTATCAAGCGGAAAACCTTTTGGACAATGAACAAAACGGTATCGTCAACGTCTTGAAAGAAACAACCCATCTCTTGGACAATATAGGAAAAGTTTATCCCGACGGCAATGAACTGGCATCACGTATGGAGTCATGTTACATCGAGTTGAAAGACCTTGCCGGCGAGATTGCCGGACGCACGGAACAGGTCGAGTTCAATCCGGAACGTCTGGAATACGTCAACGAACGGCTCAACACCATCTATGACTTGCAGCAGAAACACCGTGTGGACACGTTGGAAGACCTTCTGCGAATAGAGGAGGAATACCGCGAAAAACTCAACGCCATCACACACAGCGACGAACATATACATGCCTTGCAACAGCAATGCGACCAAGCCCTTGAGTCTATGAAGAAACAAGCCGGAAGACTGACTTCGCTACGGCAAAAGGCGGCCTCGGTCGTGGAAAGGCAGATGAAAGAAAAGCTCATCCCGTTGGGCATCCCGAACGTCCAATTCAAAGTGGAACTCACTCCCAAAGAAGTACCGGACGAGACGGGAACCGACAAAATCAACTTCCTTTTCAGTGCCAACAAAAACGGCCAGTTGCAACCTATCTCCCAAGTGGCATCGGGGGGTGAAATCGCACGCGTCATGCTCTCGCTGAAAGCCATGATTTCCGGGGCGGTCAAACTACCTACCATCATTTTCGACGAAATAGATACCGGCGTCTCCGGCAGCATCGCCGAGAAGATGGCGCATATCATGCAGGAAATGGGGGCACTCAACCGACAAGTCATCAGCATCACCCATCTGCCCAAATCGCGGCTCTCGGCAGCACGCACTACAAAGTTTACAAGGAAGACCACGCGGAGGGTACCAGCAGCCATATCGTCCAACTGGACGAAAAAGGACGCGTGGAGGAAATCGCCCACATGTTGAGCGGCACCACACTGACCGATGCGGCCATCAATAACGCTAAAGAATTGCTTAACCAATCCTATAGAAAATGAAAAAGATCATATTTATATTGACTTGCCTGTCTACTTTGGGCGGCCATTTGGTTGCCCAAAATCCCAAATGGTTCAAAAAGGCAGCAAAAGCACAAATCAGCATCGTGACCATGAATGAAAAAGGAGACATGCTGCAATCCGGCAGCGGCTTTTTCATCGACAAGAACGGAACCGCTTTAGCCGATTACCAACTGTTCAAACAAGCCAGCAAAGCCAAAGTCGTCAGTGGGGAAGGAAAGGAATACGAAGTGGAAGCTATCGTGGGAGTCAGCTCATTATACGATTTGGTAAAGTTCCGGGTAAAAACCGACAAGGAGACCCCGGCACTGACCATTTCAGACCGTATGGGCGTGAAACATGAACACGTCTACGTCCTCCCCTACCCGACAAAAGAAAACAAAATGTGTGTAAACGACACGTTGCACGACATTCAGAAATTCAACGAGAAATACGGTTACTACACCTTAGGTCGGCCATTGGACGAAAAGTACTTGAACAGTCCGGTCATGGATGAAGAAGGCGAAGTATTGGGAATGATACAGCGGAAAGCCAACGCCTCCGCCACAACGTCCTACGCCGTCAGTGTCGCATACGGCAACACACTTTGCACCAACGGCATGTCTTCGGCCGACAACGACTTAAATGCCATCCACATCCGTAAAGCACTGCCGGCCGATGAAGCGGATATACGCACGTTCCTGTTCATGACGGCCGCCCGTTCGGACTCCGCCACCTATAACCAGTACCTGAACGACTATGCAGAACAATTTCCCAAAAGCAGCGAACCCTACACCCAACGGGCTGATTTCTACATGGCACACGGCAACTATGCAGCCGCTGAAGAAGATATGAATGCAGCCATGGACGTGGCCGAGAAAAAAGACGAAGTGTACTATGCTTTCAGCAAACTGCTATACGAATTGAACTTGAAACCCGGTTACACGGTGTATAAAGACTGGGACATGAACAAATCACTCTCACTCGCTGGAGAAGCCTACAAGCAAAATCCTCTCCCCCTCTATACACTTCAGGAGGGCAATACGCTCTATGCACTCAAAGACTACGAAAAGGCCTGCGAAAAATACTTGTCCTTGACGGGAACCAACATGCGTTCGGCCAACCTGTTCCTCTACGCCGCCCAATGCAAACGGATGGCAGGAGCCGATACGCTACAGATACTGGCATTGCAAGACAGTGCCGTGGCATGTTTCAGCAAACCTTATTTAAAAGATGCGGCACCGGCATTGTTGGAGCGATCCAACACTTTGCTCGCCTTGGGCCGCTACCGGGATGCTATTTTGGATCTGAATGAATACGAGCATTTAATGGGCGATGAACTCACAGCCTACTTCTACTACCGTCGCGAACAGGCAGAAATGCAATGCCGCATGTTCCAACAAGCCGTCGACGATATCGACCGGGCCATACGCATGGAACCCAAAGAACCGTTATATCATGCCGAACGGGCCGTGGTCTATTACCGTATCGGGGAATTTGCGGAGGCACTCTCTTCCGCAAAAAAGAGCGCGGAACTGAATCCCGAGTTCGGAGATGCCTACCGCCTGATGGGCATTTGCCAACTCAAATTGAACCAACGTGAAGAAGGTCTGGCCCATCTGAAGAAAGCCGCCGAGTTGGGAGACGAATCTGCACAAACCATCCTGACGGAAGAGGAAACAAAGCAATAGATTCTATTTACTATGCACTACCCATAAGCATGCTTCCGACAAGGCATGGCCTCTTATTTTATGAACCTCAACCTTCATAGCCCCCCAAACCGAAATCGTTAAAATAAGCAAATCATATACAATCTTCTAATTCTTTAGTTGCTCTTCTAAGAAATTAGAAGTACTTTTGCCGTTACTAAAAGATTAGTAGAATGAAAAATCATAAGCAACTCACCAAATCGGAATTCCAAGTCATGGACATTTTGTGGAACCTGCCGGAACAAAGCGGTTTTACGAGTGATATTTTAAAAGAATACCCGGAACCCAAACCGGCTTACACCACATTAGCTACTTTTTTGAAGATCCTGAAAGAAAAGGATTTTGTACGTTCTGAAAGCGTCGGGAAGATGCTACGCTATACTCCGACCATAAGCCGTGAAGAATACACCGGTACTTTTATGAAAGAAGTGAAGAACACTTTTTTCGGAGGGTCGTTCATGTCACTCATCAGTTTCTTTGCAGAAAAAGAGGATCTAAGTAAGGAAGAAATCAACCAACTGATAACGATTATCAAAAAGGGTAAACAGTAATCCAAGACACTACTACATCATGACCGCCTTTTTCAATAATATACAAATCGTACCGGGATTCTATCCGTTTGCCTCTCTGCTTACGAGCGTAATTCTATGGGCACTATACCGCGTTTTCATACACATGAAATGCCAAAGCCGACAAGCCCAGCTATTCATTACAGCCGGATTATGCTTCGTCACTGCAAGTTTATTCCTTAAACTTACAGTATGGGTAGAAATCCAAAATCCGGAAATGTCCAAGCAGAATGCAAACATTTATGTGAGCGAAACACCCGTAACCCCGACCGTACCTTCTTCTTTTCCCACCCCAATCCTAAGCCCTGACGATAAGACACAGAAGCCCAATTATCATACGGTTCCCGCAACAGCCCTACCCGACGAGCAGCCTGCCCTCTCTGTACCGTACTATTATGTGACACAACAATATCTGAAAGACAACATAAGCTACTTATATGTCATGGGAATCCTTCTTCTTATGATTTACCTCATTTTGCAACTCGGTAGCCTGGAATTCATCCGCAGAAAATCAAGATTCAAAGAACAACGAGGATGCATTAAGGTGTACCACACGCCTTACTCCACCCCCTTCTCCTATTCGTATAATATCTTTTTGCCGACAAATATAGAACCGGAAAAACAAAAGTTCGTATTAGCCCATGAAGAAAGCCATATCTGCACCGGCATTTCTACAAGCTTCTGTTCCTGCAATGTGTGGCATCCGTCAACTGGTTTAATCCATTTGTCTGGCTTCTCATCCGCTCCATCAAGGAACTTCAAGAGATGGAGGCCGACAAGGACGTACTGGACAACGGTTATGACCGCGAACAATATCAAATCAATCTGGTACTGACTTGCACGGAAAACAAAGAATGGATTTTGGCCAAATCAAATTATAATTATTCATCACTCAAATCAAGGATTTTATTTATGAACAAGCAAATCAAAAACGGCAGAAGCCGTATCATAGCTTTGACGGCAAGTATAAGCTTTTGGGGAGTTACCGGCTTCGTGATGGCACAGACAGCCGAAAAAAACACCCAAAACTTAACCCATAACACGGAGGTCAACATCACCCGCCTCACAAACCAGACCGAAACTCAAAGTATCGACTCAAAAACAGCCGCAGAAACCAGTCCTTCCTCCATCAGCTCCGAAAGCATCATCCAAGGAAAGCCACAGCGTTACGACGACCGTGGATGCTGGACCATGGTATGTATAGGCGACTCAGCCTACCGTACCTACAAATATGACAAACCGGTGTTGCACTATAAATTCTATGGCAAGAAAAGTACACTGACGATCTGCGCATACGACAGAAGCAATCCTGATTTCGTCTTCTTTACCGGCGCTACAGGAACCTATAAGGAAAAGTCCGACAGCAAAGTATTGGAAGCCGGAGAAATACGCCTCAGAAAATGGATTGATGCCGATCAGTTCGAAGACACGTGGAAAGACACTTACGACGTCTCAGGCATGAAAGGCACTTGGAAAACCGAGCGTTGGAAACGTTCTGCCCCCTCGGAAGAGTTGGACCGTGTACTGGCCTGTTTCAAAGAAAGCGAAGAGCGGAACGACCGTTTCAAGGGGACATGGAAACTGAAAGCCAAACGCAACAACCGTACAGGCGTGGTGCCACCCGCAAGCTACGACCGTTATAAGATTTACGGCAAACACCGCTACCTATCGTTCACGCTCACCCCGAGAAATCCCAAGAAACTGTTCTATACATTCAAAGGCGATTGCGGCACATTCAAAACCGTAAGCCCCGACTTGATTCGTGAACATCAAAAAGACATTAAAATCAAATGGATGGATAAAGATAACTTTTCCATCACACTCATGGTCAACGGTCAAGAATGGTACGAAGAATGGACACGCGTAAAAAGACCTGATTTCTTTAAAAAGATTCTCAAAAGCACAGAACTTTAAAAAGCCTTCAACAAAATACTGTTTTTCAATTTCCGGAAGATGCAGCCCTCAGTAGCAGGCTGCATCTTCCTCTCACGTCTCTCTAAGCCACTCTGTCAGAATGGCAGAGTCCAAATCTATTGCTCACTTTTTCTAACTTTTGCCGATATCGCTTCGCATAGAGGACTCTGAAATAATTGCCATTATGTCATACTTTTTATTTTTCTCAATCCCTACTTCCCGACAAGGATGGACAGTACACATCTTCTGAAGAGAGGCAAATCCCGACCGTACCATACAATCAAAAATATACATTCAGCATAAGATACAAATAGGCCTTCTCATCCTTGCTGTTATGATGTTCCAACTCGAACTGTATCTTATCCTCACGAGCCAACCAGCCAATGGCACTGCCCAGTTCGGCATCATTCAATCCTAAGATGTCTTTTATCTCCGAATACTCCCAACGACGTTGGTCGTCACTGCTCAATAGACGCCATACCCTACCCGCATTTTCACCGATAATATGCTTATCCATAAATTGCAATATATTTAGCTGTTTACCTATTAAATTGTCGTACAAATGTAATAAATCAGTGAACTAATTATTTACCCCCCCCGAATAATTAACTCATATTAACATGTTATAAACTAAAATACGCCGATAAAAGGAAAAAACTCTTATCGACGTATTTATCCGGACGGGACGCAGTGGTTCAATCGTCCTTCTTTATTCCCAAAAGGCGGCTTACTTCTTATCCGTTCCTATCCAAGTCCATTTATGCCAGATACGCTCCAAAGGCCCTTGTTTATACTTGGACAGCCACCATTTGCAAAACCATACTTGCAGCAGGAACGTGAAAACTCCAATCAAACAAACTCACCGCATATCCGCAATAAGGAGCAAGATAAAGACCGAACGGGAAATAAATGACCGCTCCTATTATAGACTGGCTTATATAATTCGTAAGACTCATCTTTCCATAAAAACGCAGATTGCCAACCGCGTCGCTGAACCTCCTGTTTTGGTAAAGGAGCACGAAAGACGCTATCAGTACCAGCGTGAAAGCCAATTTCTGCCACATGTCAAATGCAGTACCCACGGTTTGCTGTACGATGGCATCCTGTCCCATAACCAGTTCCTTCAACGTATATAAAGGTGCAAAGGAAAGAGCGGAAACAATCAATATCTTTACCCACAGATGAAGGTTCTTTTCGGATGACACAAAAAGCCGTTTTCTTCCGATGTAAAAGCCCAACAGGAACAGCCCTGCCGTCTGGAAAAAACTGCCCGGCATTCACGGCCCACAACAAACTGGCCTTTTGCCCCAACGTAATGTTGCACCCAATGAAATCCCAAAAGTCCCCGGATTTCGTGTATTCCGCCACTTCCGCATACATTTCGCCCACCTTGAGATCAGGCAAGCGGTGAGCCGGGTCGGCCAAAGCGGCCAGATAGTGGTACCATTCAACCGGCTGCAACAAAAATATGATGGCGGTAATCAAAATAGCTTGTCACGCCAGTTGCGCGTAAAGAACAAGACCAGGCTCACCACAACGAACAGCAACAAGACATCGCCGGCCGGAAAGAATGCGGCATTCAACGTGGCAAAACCTACCAACAGCACCATGCGCCACAGGAAACGGTAACCGAAGTCTTTCCCCTGCCGCTTTTGATTCTGCGTTTGAATATAAAAAGTAAAACCAAACAAAAGGGCAAAGATGGCGTATGCCTTACCTGCAAAAAGGCTAAACACCACATTCAAAACTCCTTGGTCCAGAACCTCCAACCACTCCGGTGAATCTGCCGGATAAACAGGAAAAATAAAATGTTCCAGATTATGGACCAGAATAATAGCCATTACGGCAAAACCACGTAGGGCGTCCACGACCTCTATACGCGTTTTTTGAAGAGGATTTTGTTCCATATATTATTTATTGACGTCACAAATATAAGGAAAAAACACTCTTCCACCTCATGGAAGTTATCAAATCCGCCTTTTTATTCGATTATTCCAGCGATATTCCGTAACTTTGCAGCGTTTTTCACAAACACCCCCAAACAGGATGAAAATCAGAACCATTATTTGTTTTATCTTTTCCATTTTAGGATTGTTGGCGCTCGTCGCATACTTTTTTCCGGAAGACGGTATCGCCGTAGGCAGTGTGCGGATGAAGTTTCCCTCTCTGACAGAAGTCCTTCAAACGGAAGAAGAAAAAGAAACGCTCCCCGACCGACACCGTATCAACTGACACCCCTCAGCACGGAAGAACTGCTGCAAATGCGCATGGACGCACTCAAAGCAGAAAAAGCAAGCGAGTTCATGACCTATTGCGAGACGAACGCCGCACGCATTTATATGCCGGGAGACAATATAGATTATTTGGACCCGTTTTTCGATGCGCTCGAAGCTGCACGCGAACGCCCCGTCCGCATCATGCACTACGGCGATTCGCAGTTGGAGGGCGACCGTATCTCGTCCGTCTTGCGCGAAGCTTCCAAGAACGGTTCGGCGGAAGTGGCGTGGGGTTGGCGCCGGCCGTACAAACCATCCCGACCTACACGTTGTCACAATCCGTATCGCCGGAAGGGCTATCCCGACACATCGTCTATGGCCCCAAGGATATGCGGCTCGACAGCAAGGCATACGGAGTCATGGGACAAACGGCCACACTCAACGGGCCGACCACATTCCGGTTTTCCACGCGCGACCGCCAACATTTTCCGCACGCTTCCCGCTTCGGTCAAATCACGCTCCTGACCAGCGCCCCGGTAGAAGCGGCAGCGGTGGCCGGAACCGACACCCTCATCCTGAACGAAACGCAACTCAACGACCGGTTTTACTGCTATTCCCGTAATTTCAGCAGTCCCCGCACTACGGTCAGCCTTACGGTCGACGGACAAGCCGATGTGTACGGAGTAATGCTCGACGGGCAAACGGGCGTTTCGCTCGACAACATCCCCATGCGCGGCTGCTCCGGCACGATATTCACCGGCATCCATTCATCCACGCTGTCCCCGTTCTTCGGACGCGAAAACGTCCGGCTCATCATCCTGCAATATGGCGGAAATTCCGTTCCTTACCTGAAAGGAAAAGAAGGTATCGACAATTACATGTCCGGCCTGAAACGACAGATTGAATATCTCCGGAAACTGGCTCCCGATGCTTGTTTCCTCTTCATCGGCCCGTCGGACATGTCCACTTCCATAGACGGCGAGATGCAGACTTACCCCATCCTGCCCCATCTGGTAGAAGCCATGAAAGCCATGGCGGAAGAATGCGGCATAGCCTATTGGGACCTTTATGCCGCCATGGGCGGACGAGGCTCCATGATGAAGTGGGTGGACGCTTATCTGGCCGGACCGGACTATGTGCATTTCACTCCCAAAGGTGCCCGCCACGTAGGCAACATCCTCTACGAGACGCTCGAATTTTACCATAAATTCTATCGTTTCCGCACAGGAAAAGACAAACTGAAACTCAGTGCGGACAGTACGGAACTGGTGGTAGATACCACACAGGCCCCGTCCGTCCAGGCTACGCACACCGACACGGTGTCCCATGATTCACTGAACCCCTAATTTTATCTGCAATATCCCTCCGAAAGACATGAAGAAATACAGGATATTATCCGGACTTTTAGCGGCCTTTGCCCTACTGGTTGGCTGCCACGCCCATGAGAGGAATGATTCCGTACGCCGCGAAGCTGCGTTACGCCCTCTCCCCGATTACCCGTTCATCCGATACGAAGACAACACGTTGCAATTCCCATCCGAACGAGCCGACTTCGACACACTCTATCACAAAATGGATAGCTTGCTGTCCTCCGGCAAAGGCAAAATAAACATCCTCCACATCGGGGGCAGTCATGTACAGGCCGGATACCTGAGCCACCGGTTGCGGATGAACTTTTCCACCTTGGGCGATTCGGTAATGACCGCCCGGGGCGTGGTATTCCCTTTCCGCATCCTGCGGACGAACGCTCCCCAAAACTACCGTATCGGTTTTACCGGAACATGGGAAAGTTGCCGGTGCATCAAGCCCAACGGCACTGATACCCTCGGACTGACCGGAGCCGCAGTCAGCACCGGCGACCCTTCCGCCAGCCTGACGCTCCGGCTCAATCCGAGCGATACGTCCGCCTGGCATTTCACACGACTGCGCATACTGGGCTATGCCAACGACACCACGGCATATCCCTACGCCATACATCGCGGAGACACCCTCCTCCCGCAACATGACGCTGCCACGCACAGTTTCCTGATACACTACCCCGAAGCCTGCGACACGGCGGACATACGCATCCACACCGGAGAGGGCGGACGTTTCACGCTGACAGGCATCTTGCCGGAAAACGACCGGGACGGACTGGTCTATCATGCCGTAGGGATTAACGGGGCCGACGTACCGGCCTGGCTGCGTTGCCGCCACCTGCCCGAAGACCTGAAACTTATCCGGCCGACCTTGCCATTTTCGGCATCGGCATCAACGACGCCAACGTACCGCCGCAGAAATTCGACCCGGAACAGTTCAAAGCGCGTTACCGCGAACTTATCGCCCTGTTCAAATCCGCGAATCCGCATTGCGCTTTGCTTTTCGTGACCAACAACGACTGCCTGCTCAACCTTGGGAGAAGACACGGCAAGCGTACCAATCCCAACACGGCGCGCGTGGCCAAGGCATTCAAAGAACTGGCCGCCGAGACCGGCGGCGCCGTATGGGACCAATATCATATCA
>ENA-OQDM01000555-OQDM01000555.1-human-gut-metagenome-genome-assembly--contig:-NODE-555-length-20830-cov-1.815148_pt1 | contig 20830 bp, 24 predicted proteins | sample MGYA00242772_ERZ504605 | MGnify/ENA primary metagenome ERZ504605 (study PRJEB26092, sample SAMD00036348) | human gut metagenome | host: Homo sapiens | study: EMG produced TPA metagenomics assembly of... | reverse complement strand
TGCCCACCAGGTCTTTTGCCTGTAGATGTTCTGTCACAAAATGAAAAAATGAAAGTGAACTGCGGAAGAAAAAAAGTACCAATGTCAGAATTCCGGCTGCCAGGCTTGCTGTCAGTCGTTTTGCAATGCTGTAAAGCAGCATCAGAAATCCCAGCAGCGCCAGAACACTTTCTATATTATATGCAAAATCCAGTCTGATCCCGAGAAATTCCAGATTTCCGACAAGAAACTGAAACATAAAATGATATTTGACATCCTGTCCTCCGAAATGCGGGTACTCTGTCGGGAAGTTATTGCCCTTTGAGAAAGAGCGCATCATCGCTGTATGTGGTGCATAATCCCCGTATACGGAAAACCCACTGTACAGTTCGCCATTTCTTATATAAAAAACATAAAAACATGATCCACGTCAGAAATACCAACAGGAATCCAAATAAAATACACTCTTTTCGAAATGCCCTGCTGTCACTGATCAGCTTCCTGTCTGCCACGGTCCATACAGTTCCTGTTTTTCGATATCGTTTCCAATAAAGCAAAACCAGAACAACTGCCGTTATGATCAGAACAGCTGTATTTCCATAGATCAGTGGTTTCTTAGCACCTGCTTCGCTGGCCGCCCAGGAGATCATGTACGTTGTCCATCCAAATACCAGTGTTCCCATTCCAAAAGTGGCTGCCGCCAGAACCCATATCTGATTGCAGAAAGCTTTGTGCTGTCCGTTCCTGCTGCCTGCTTCCTGAGCGTTTTTTCCTGTAAACAAAAGAATTTCTGCCAGTTCTTTACCAGCCAGCAGGCTCAGTACTATATATATGATACCAAACATTATCCACCTCGTCATTAAATCTCGTACAGAATATATTACACTTTATACCTGCCAGAGCCTGTAAAATCGTTTTTCTCTGCTCATACGGATTTAGTATAACAAAGGAACTTTCATATAGCAAACAAACTTCCTGATTTTCACAATATTTACACTTTTTAGCTGTAACTTTTCCGGTTATCCACATGCAGATATGTATCAATTCCATCTGCCACTGCAGCCGCTACTCTTTGCTGATACAATTCTGTCTGCAATTTTCTGGCCTCTTCGGGATTGGTCAGGAAACCACATTCTACGATCACAAGCGTTCCGGGACTTCTTTTGAGCAGATAATAACTGGTATTTCCCTTGATTTCTCTTGGTCGGTCTATTTCCAGCTTTTCATTCAGGCTGCTTTGTACTGCCTCTGCAAGCTTCTTTCCTTCTTCAGAACTTTCATAATAAAAAACCTGCGGTCCATGCACAGATGCATCCTGCTGATAGCTGTTCTGGTGAATACTTACCGACAGCACCGGTGACTTTTCGCCGATCATTGCTATGCGACGCTGCATATCCTGTGCTTTTTTATTATTTGCTGATGCATCATAAAGTCCTTTATCTGTTTCTCTTGTCATTACCACAGAATAGCCCCTTGTTTCAAGCTCACTTTTCAGCAGAAGTGATATCGCCAGATTGATTCCTTTCTCTTCCAGTCCATCTGCACCGATCATCCCAGGATCATCCTCCCCATGTCCGGGATCTATAAGAATCAGTTTCGGAAAATTCATCTGTACTGAAACAACAGCAGCCTGTCTGGACAGCAGGTAAAAACTTACCAGCAGCAGACAGGCCATGACCATTTCCATTCTGTATTTTCTGAATTTTTTCATGCATGCACACCTCGCTGCATATTCCTTCTATGTATATGCAGCGGTATGGCTTCTTACTACCTTACTCATACTTTACGATTTCTTTTTTCAGACGTTTCATAATCCGTTTCTCCAGTCTGGAAATATAGGACTGAGAGATTCCAAGAAGATCTGCGACTTCTTTCTGCGTCTTCTCTTTTCCGTCGGCATTGTTCAGTCCAAAACGCAGCCGTATGATCGTCTGTTCTCTTGGTGACAGTTTGTTGATTGCTTTTCCCAGAAGTGTGATTTCCACTTCATCCTCCAGTTTCCTGGATATCACATCATCATCAGTTCCAAGAATATCCGAAAGAAGCAGTTCATTGCCATCCCAGTCCACATTCAATGGTTCATCAATAGATACTTCCATTCTCGTCTTACTGTTTCGCCGCAGATACATCAGAATCTCATTTTCAATACAACGTGATGCATATGTCGCCAGTTTGATATTCTTTACCGGGTTGAATGTATTGATAGCCTTGATCAGACCGATCGTCCCGATCGAGATCAGGTCTTCCACTCCAACTCCTGTGTTATCGAATTTTCTTGCAATATAAACGACGAGTCTGAGATTATGCTCAATCAGCAGGGATCTGGCTTCCTGCTCCTGGTCTGTTTTGAGTCTGCTGATCACATATGCTTCTCTTTTTGGCTCCAGTGGTGCCGGAAGCACATCACTTCCTCCGATATAATAAAGTTCTCTCGATCTTGAAAGAACTAATTTCTGAAAAACCTGAAACGGACGATAATCCACTCCTGCTGCCGATCTGCTCATATCCTGCCCCTCCTAATGCAATAATCTGGAATTCAATATCACTTTGTATTCCTTTCCCAAAGCAAAAGGTTCTGAAGACAATGCAAACACCGGTCCGGATACATGGATCCGCTCTCCCGGAATCTGAATACAAAGATCCTCTAATGTCACTGCCAGAATCAGCTGCACTTCCCGTCCTACGGTCTGGAAGGACAGATAGTGCGGTTTCAGGTCAGCGATCTCTGTACTTTCAATCTCCTCTGGTCTTTCTTTAAGATGCAGCAGCCTGTCTGTCAGCTCCTCACTCAGAAGACTTCGAAGTATTTCCGGATCTGCCACCGAAACCGGTGCTCCAGTCACTGTATCACACAGACGGTTTCCTGTATCATACAGACCATACGTCTCCTGCAGCTGTCCGTGATATTTCAGGGCAACCGGATAGATATGTTCTCTGGATTCTTTTATTTGTTCCATCAGGCAGATCATCAGACTTAACCCTCCATAAGTCACAGCCGCACACGATAAAAAAAACACAGCCGTCACTCTTCTGTTTTCTGATACCGCCATCCAGAAACCACCGGTCAGAAATGTCATTCCAAAGAAAAACAGTGCGGCTCCGGTCATGTGCTTCACATCCTGGATCTCATATGCGATCCATATCATGAACACAGCACAGACTACTCGAAGAACTATGGTCAGTACCCCTGTTTTTCCTGGTCGTACATAAAGATTCAGACACGCAAAAAGAGCTCCGACCGCTGCCGCCGCCAGACATCTTCGTCTGCTGTTCTTTCTCCTCAGAACAATTCCTGTAAGTCTCAGAAGAATATAGTCCATCAGAAGATTCGCAGCAAACACAATATCTATGTACACTTCCTGATGCATACAAAAAGCCCCCTGCCGCCTATAGATCCTTCACTTTGGTAAGTGAACTCATTATAGGTGACAGAGGGCGCAGATTTTGTCAAAACAGCGTGTCGTATCCCAGGAACTTATCGACACAAAAAGAGGAAGGCATTTCGCCTCCCTCTGATAGGATCTTACACAGACCGATTATTTTTTCTCTTCCTCTACTTCGATCTTGCGGATTGTTTTATTTTTGATTTCTTCTTTGATTGCTGCAATGAATTCTCCGAGGTCTTTCATTCCTTCATCACCAAGGTAACGGCTTCTTACGGAAACCTTGCCCTCTTCCTCTTCTTTTGCACCAACTACAAGCATGTACGGTACTCTTTCCAGACGTGCTTCACGGATCTTGTAGCCCATCTTTTCGGAACGTCTGTCAACGGAGCAGCGGATGCCTGCTTCTTTCATCTGTGCTTCTACTTTGTCAGCATAAGCATTGAATTTTTCGGAGATCGGGATCACACGAACCTGCTCCGGACACAGCCATGTCGGGAACATTCCTGCGTATTTTTCGATCAGCCATGCAAGTGTTCTTTCATAGCATCCCATGGATGTACGATGGATGATGCATGGACGTTTCTTGTCGCCGTTTTCGTCGATATAGTACATATCGAACTGTTCAGCAAGAAGTGCATCCCACTGGATTGTGATCATTGTATCTTCTTTGCCATATACGTTCTTAGCATTGATGTCGACCTTCGGTCCGTAGAATGCTGCTTCTCCGACATCCTCTGTGAATGGGATGTTCAGTTCTTCGAGCATCTGACGGATATCTTCTTCTGTCTCATTCCATACTTCCGGCTCACCGATGTATTTTTCTCTGTTATTCGGATCCCATTTGGACAGATGATAGGTTACATCTTCCTCAACGCCAAGAACCTGCAGACAATACTGTGCAAGTGCGATACAGTCTTTGAATTCTTTGACCATCTGGTCTGGTCTTACGATCAGATGTCCTTCGGAAATTGTAAACTGACGAACACGTGTCAGACCATGCATCTCACCGGAATCCTCATTACGGAACAGTGTGGATGTTTCGCCGTAACGAAGCGGCAGGTCACGGTAGCTGTGCTGTTCTGCTTTATATACATAGTACTGGAATGGGCATGTCATCGGACGGAGAGCATATACTTCTTTGTCTTTCTCTTCGTCACCAAGTACGAACATTCCGTCTTTGTAATGATCCCAGTGTCCGGAGATCTTGTAGAGGTCGCTCTTTGCCATCAGAGGAGTTTTTGTTCTTACGTAGCCACGTTTTGTCTCCTCATCTTCGATCCATCTCTGCAGTTCCTGCATCATGATAACACCGTTTGGCATGATCAGCGGAAGTCCCTGTCCGATTACATCTACAGTTGTAAAAATTTTCATCTCACGGCCAAGTTTATTGTGGTCACGTTTTTTAGCTTCTTCCATCTGCTCCAGATGTTCTTTGAGTTCATCTTTTGTAGCATATGCTGTTCCGTAGATACGTGTCAGCATTGCGTTCTTTTCGCTTCCTCTCCAGTAAGCACTGGAAGAAGAAAGAAGTTTGAATGCTTTTACGCCTTTTACGCTCATAAGGTGTGGTCCTGCGCAGAGATCTGTCCAGTCACCCTGTGAATAGAAGGAGATTTCTTCGCCTTCCGGAAGGTCTTCGATCAGCTCAACTTTGTATGGTTCATTTTTCTCTTTGAAGAATGCGATCGCGTCTTCTCTTGATTTTGTGAAGCGCTCGATCTTTTGCACCTTTTTTGATGATCTTCTTCATTTCTTTTTCGATTGCATCCAGATCCTCACGGGAGAATGGTTCGTGAGCGAAGTCATAATAAAATCCTGTATCAATAGAAGGTCCGATAGCAACTTTAGCTTCCGGATATAAGGTCTGTACTGCCTGTGCAAGTACATGGGAAGCTGTGTGACGAAGAACAGCAAGTCCTTTTTCGTCTTTTGCTGTGAGAATGTTCAGTTCGCAGTCGCTGTCAAGAACAGTACGAAGGTCTACAACTTCTCCGTTTACTTCGCCTGCACATGCTGCACGTGCCAGTCCTTCACTGATATCATAAGCGATGTCGATAACTGATTTTGCTTCGGAATACTCTTTTTTGGATCCGTCTTTCAATGTGATGATCATAATTTTGAACTCCTTTTTTGAATAAAATTTTAAAGTTTTCCACAGGGACGAGTAAATATACTATTATGATATCTACGGATTATTCCGTGCTATGCACTCTCATAATCCTACATAAAAAGATCCCTTACAATACATCTCTGTATTGTAAGGGACGAATAATCTACTCGCGGTTCCACCCTGCTTGCTGCATCTGCCATATGGCAGCTCAGCCACTCTTATAAGATGGTAACGGAATCACCGGACCGGATTAGGGCCACTCGGAGATGGTCTTCGACTGTTTCCCGCTGAAATACTCTCAGCAAATGTATTTCTCTCTGGAGCCTTCCACAGTTTACTCTTCTCTTCAACGTGTTTCTTTATTCTGTTACCCATTATATCCACATGGTTTTAGTTTGTCAATGCCTATTTTTCATTTTGGTCAGACCAATTTGGTGTATCCGTTTAAACCTGTTTATTTAAAGTACTCTACACCAGATTCGAAGATCTTGATATCCTGCTCGCCGTAGATGTTTACAGCCACTCCGTCGCCACGGCGTTCGCTGTGAGCCATCTTACCAAGGATACGTCCGTCCGGACTTGTGATACCTTCGATGTTCATGTAGGAACCATTTACGTTCCATTCTTCGTCTGCACTGAGTTCACCGGCTGGAGTTACATACTGAGTTGCAACCTGTCCGTTTGCGAAGAGTTTTGCAAGCCATTCATCGTTGGCAACAAAACGTCCTTCACCGTGGGATGCAGGGTTACAGTATACTCCGCCAAGCTGTGCTTTCTGGAGCCATGGAGACTTGTTGCTTACAACCTTGGTGTAAACCATCTTAGAGATATGACGTCCGATGGTGTTGAAGGTCAGTGTCGGGGAATCTGCTTTCTGTCCGCAGATCTCACCGTATGGTACCAGACCGAGTTTAATCAGAGCCTGGAATCCATTACAGATACCAAGTGCAAGACCGTCTCTCTCGTTGACAAGCTTCATAACTGCTTCTTTAATCTTTGCGTTCTGGAATGCAGTTGCAAAGAATTTCGCAGAGCCATCTGGTTCATCACCAGCGGAGAATCCACCTGGGAACATAATGATCTGAGCCTGGTCGATTGCTTTTGTGAAGAGTTCCACGGAATCATGGATATCTTCTGCTGTCAGGTTCTTGAATACTTTAACGTCAACCTCTGCACCAGCGCGTTCAAAAGCACGTGTGCTGTCGTATTCGCAGTTTGTTCCAGGGAATACCGGGATAAATACACGCGGTTTTGCAACTTTGTGTTTGCATACATAAATGTTTTCTGCATGGTACAGGTCATCTTTTGCCTGTTTTTCGTTGTCTTCGCCGGAAGTTGTCTTGAATACTCTTTCCAGAGTTCCCTTCCATGCTTCTTCAGCTTCTTTTTCAGTAATAGCAGTATTTCCGTAAGAGAATTTACCGTCATCTGTAACTTCACCGATCAGTGTGTATGTGATGGAAAGCTGTCCGACTTTGTCTGCCGGAACTTCCATGATAATATCACCAAATCCTGGTGCGAAGAAGTCTCTTGGATCCAGGTTGTGTTCGATTTTCACACCGAGTGCATTACCGAAGGCCATCTTGGAAACAGCTGCTGCAATACCATGACGATCCAGTGCGTAAGCGGAAACAACTTTTCCAGCCTGGATATCATTGTGGAGTTTTTCGTACTGATCCATGATTCCTGCGTAATCCGGCAAATCGTACTGATCACGCGGTGCGCGGAGCCATACAAGTTTATTTCCTGCTTTTTTGAGTTCAGGTGTGATCACGTCCTGGATCTTGGCTACGTCTACTGCAAAGGAAACAAGCGTCGGAGGCACGTCGATCTCATTGAAGGTACCGGACATACTGTCTTTACCACCGATGGACGGAAGTCCGAATCCCATCTGTGCTGCATAGGCACCAAGGAGTGCGGAGAATGGCTGGCTCCATCTCTTTGGATCTTCGGTCATACGACGGAAGTATTCCTGGAATGTGAAGCGGATCTTCTTGTAATCACCACCTGTAGCTACGATTCTTGCTACAGATTCTGTTACCGCGTAAGCAGCTCCGTGATATGGACTCCAGGAAGAGAGATATGGATCAAAGCCGTAACTCATCATGGTAACTGTATCAGTTTTTCCGTTCTGTACCGGAACTTTTGCAACCATGCTCTGTGTTTCTGTAAGCTGATACTGACCACCGTATGGCATAAATACGCTGCCTGCACCGATAGAACCGTCGAACATTTCAACGAGACCTTTCTGGGAGCATACGTTGAGGTCAGCAAGTGTCTCCAGCCATTTTGCCTTAACATCGACAACGTCTGGTCTTTCTTCGAAAAGGTTTCCGTCTTTGTTCGGGATCTCAACCTCTACAGTTGTTTCCTGATGTGCACCGTTGGTATCAAGGAATGCACGGGAAATGTTAACGATCTCTTTGCCTCTCCATGTAAGAACAAGGCGTGGCTCTTCGGTAACGACTGCAACCGGGATTGCTTCGAGGTTTTCTTCGTTTGCAAAGCCAAGGAATTTGTCAACATCTTTTGGATCTACAACAACTGCCATACGCTCCTGGGATTCAGAGATTGCGATCTCTGTTCCGTCAAGGCCGGCATATTTTTTCGGAACTTTGTCAAGGTCTACGCGAAGTCCATCTGCAAGCTCACCGATGGCAACGGATACACCGCCTGCACCAAAGTCGTTACATTTTTTGATGATGTAGCTGACTTCTTCACGTCTGAACATACGCTGGATCTTACGCTCTGTAGGTGCGTTACCTTTCTGTACTTCTGCACCGCAGACTTCGATGGAAGCCTCTGTGTGTACCTTGGAGGAACCTGTTGCACCACCGATACCGTCACGGCCGGTACGTCCTCCCAGAAGGATGATGATATCTCCCGGATCGGAGTTTTCACGGATAACGGCACGTCTCGGAGCTGCACCCATAACGGCACCAATCTCCATACGTTTTGCAACGTAGTCCGGATGATAGATTTCTTTGACATAGCCGGTAGCCAGACCGATCTGGTTACCATATGAGCTGTATCCATGAGCAGCACTTCTGACCAGTTTCTTCTGTGGAAGTTTACCTTTGAGCGTTTCTTTTACAGATACAGTCGGATCAGCAGCACCTGTCACACGCATTGCCTGATATACATAAGTACGTCCGGAAAGCGGGTCGCGGATTGCACCGCCAAGGCAGGTAGCAGCACCACCAAATGGCTCGATCTCTGTCGGATGGTTGTGTGTCTCATTCTTAAAGTTGATAAGCCACTCTTCCTCTTTGCCATCTACATCTACCGGTACAACAATACTGCAGGCATTGATCTCGTCGGATTCTTCCTGGTCAGCCAGTTTTCCTTCGGATTTGAGTTTTTTCATTGCCATCAGAGCAAGATCCATCAGGCAGACAAATTTGTCATCACGGCCTTTGTAGAGAACTTCTCTGTCAGCAAGGTATTCTTCGTATGTTTTTACGATTGGTTCTTTGTAATCACCTTCATCGAACTTCACGTCTGTAAGTTCTGTGGAGAATGTGGTATGACGGCAGTGATCAGACCAGTAGGTATCGAGTACTCGGATCTCTGTCATGGAAGGATCACGTTTTTCTTCGTTTTTGAAGTAGTTCTGGATATGCTGGAAATCTTTGAATGTCATTGCAAGATTCAGGGAGTCATAGAGGGCTTTGAGATCTGCCTCGGACATTTCTTTAAATCCGTCAAAAATCTTGACATCTTCCGGTTCCGGGAATACGGTAACCAGTGTTTCCGGTTTTTCAAGTCCTGTCTCACGGGAATCAACCGGGTTGATGCAGTGATGTTTGATCGCATCAAATTCTTCGTCTGTTACATTTCCTTCTATTACATAAGTTGTTGCAGAACGGATGATCGGCTGTGCATCCCCGTCAAGGAACTGCACACACTGTACAGCGGAATCTGCTCTCTGGTCGAACTGTCCCGGAAGATATTCTACGGAAAAAATTCTGGCACCTTCTGCTGCCTCGAATTTTTCGAGATATAGATCGTCTACCGGCGGCTCAGCAAATACAGTTCTGCATGCTTTTTCAAAAACTTCATCTGAAATATTTTCTACATCATAACGGATCAGCACTCTTACATTTGTTGCGGATTTAATTCCGAGATAGCTGCTGATCTCATGCTTTAATTCTTTTGCCTGTACGGCGTAGGCTGGTTTCTTTTCTACATAAACGCGTCTTACGTTGCTCATTAGAAACTCCTTTCCTTTGTGCATTATGTTATTATGTACTTGTCGAATTACTGAGTTTATAGTATCATAAGAATCATCATAGTAAAATTAATATATCTTATATCTTTTATAAGTTATATTAATTTATGCTTGCAACTCTCTTTGAAAAGGAAGTCGGATCCTATGGATATCAATCTTGAATTATATAAAGTTTTTTATTATGTTGCTACTACTCTCAGTTTCTCTGAAGCATCCCGTGAACTTTTTATCTCACAGTCTGCAGTCAGCCAGTCCATCAAAACACTGGAAAAAAAAGCTGAATCACACACTTTTTATCCGCAGCACAAAAAAAGTTCTCCTTACCCCGGAAGGAGAACTTCTGTTGCAACATGTAAAACCCGCAATACAGATGCTGGATGAGGGAGAATCCCTTCTTTCCGGTGACAATATGCTCAAAGGCCAGCTCCGCATCGGTGCCAGTGATACGATCTGCCGCTATTATCTAATTCATTACCTCCAAAAATTCCATCAGGAATTCCCGGATGTCCGGATCAAAGTCACCAACAGTACTTCGATCGGCTGTGCAGAACTGCTGGAAAAAGGACAGGTTGACCTGATCGTCTGCAACTCTCCGAATTCCCGTCTTGGCAATCATATGAATGTAAAAGTCCTTCGTGATTTTCGGGATATTTTTGTTGGAAATCCCGACTGTTTTTCTCCCGAAGAGATACCATGTGAACTCAAAACATTATTAAAACAACCTATTCTGATGCTTTCCTCCAAAAGTACCACCAGTGAATACCTGCATCAGATGTTTGCAACACATGGGCTGAATCTGTTGCCGGAAGTCGAACTGAACAGCAATGATCTGTTGATGGATCTTGCCCGCATTGGTCTTGGCATTGCCTGTATTCCGGATTATATGCTAAACCCCGACGATTCACTGAAACCAATTCCTCTTGCAGATCCACTCCCCCCCAGACAGCTTGTCCTCGTTCAGCATGACAGTCTTCCACTTTCCCAGGCTGCTGAACGATTTCTTGATATGTTCTCATAACGTAAAAAAGTCCCGACAATCAGGAAATTTATGATTCCATAACTGTCGGGATTTTCTTGTCTGCGGTTTTATTCTGGCATTACTTCTACTGCTTTTGTGATATATTCGTTATCGATCTGATCAAATGCTCCGCTGTCTGCTTTGGATGCATACTCCATATCGATCGGCATCTTGCCTACGACCGGTACATTCAGTTCTGCTGCAATTTCCTCAATATGGCTTTCACCAAAGATCTTGAGTTCCTTGCCGCAGTCTGGACATTTCACATAACTGTAGTTTCTACGATTCCAAGTACCGGGATCTTCATCATTTCAGCCATATTATAAGCTTTCTTTACGATCATCTTCACCAAATCCTGCGGGGAGCTTACGATCACGATTCCGTCAACCGGAAGGGACTGGAATACAGTAAGCGGCACATCGCCTGTTCCCGGAGGCATATCTACAAAGAGATAGTCGATCTTGTCCCAGACAACGTCTGTCCAGAACTGTTTTACCATGTTTGCAAGAACCGGTCCTCTCCAGATAACCGGAGTATCTTCCGTTGGAAGAAGAAGGTTGATGGACATAACCTTGATTCCGTTTGCTGTCTCCATCGGATAGATGCCGTTGTCATCTGCCTGGGCAGCGCCTGTGAGGCCGTACATCTTTGGAATGGAAGGTCCGGTGATGTCAGCATCCAGAATACCAACTTTGTATCCTTTGGCTGCCATTGCATTTGCAAGGGAACCTGTAACGAAGGATTTTCCTACGCCGCCCTTACCGCTGACAACGCCGATCACATGTTTTACATCTGAAAAAACATTCTGTTCTGCCATAAAATTCTGCGGATTACTCTTTTCTTTGCTTGCGCATCCCTCGCAGCTTGATTTGCCGCAGGAACCGCTGTTACTGCATTCTGCCATTTCTATATACTCCTTTGATTTCCGGTCATACATGCCTTGTCTGTCCAGACTGTATAACCTGTATTCTTATTTCATAAATCTGTCGATTGCACGTTCCAGTTCTTTGATCGCATCCTTATCGCCATGCTCTACCGCATCTACGATACAGTGCTCAATATGATCCTGAAGAATGATCTTACCTGTATTATTAATAGCAGATTTCACTGCTGAAAGCTGAATCAGTACCTCTGAACAGTCTCTGCCGTCTTCTACCATACGTTTTATTGATTCCAGGTGTCCAATGGCTCTCGACAGACGGTTCAAAACTGCTTTCGTCTGCGCATGGCTGTGATGATGTCCATGTTCTCCATGGGAATGTTCCAGGATCGTCCCATCTTCCAGTACGTGTACATGGGTTTCTTTTGTTTCACTCATGTCTGCTCCTCTCAGGTTTCATCTCGATACGGATTTACAGACTGCATGATTGCAATATAGTATCTGCAGTCCTGAACTTGTATTATACCATACTTTCTAAATTTCTGTAAAGGAACATCTCTGTTTTATCTGCGACGTAACAATGTCAAAGATGATCGTTCCATCGTTAAGAACTGTTTTGTCATAAGAAACCTCTTTTCCCTGGAATTTCTTTTTTATATATTCCTCAGGATCCTCAATTTCCACTTCTTCTACAAATACATCCCTCATCTGGTTTCTGGGACATTTGTTAAAAATCTCCCAGATCACTTCATACTCTTTCATACTCTCTCCAAACGCATCACGGTTATCCATTGTTGCTAATCTAAATATCCAGCAGCCATTTGCCTTCGATCTCATCTTCAAATTCAAGTTCAACCTGAGTCAGACATTTCTCCTGCTCTGCCTCTACCGCCCAGGATAAGCCACAGCTTGCAGAAATTTCTCTCGGCACAGGGATCAGTCTTCCCGGGATCTTATGTTTTTTGCAAAATCTCTCTACAGCTATTGCCCCGCTTGTGCTGTGAAATGTCAGCAAATACCTTGGTATCTTCTGAATCATGGTTTTATAACTTTGGAAGCTTTTGCCATTGTCTCTACAATATCATACATATTGGTAACTTCTCCCACGCAGAGTTTCTCTGTCAGGCCATAGTAATTAAGGCAGGTTCCACAGGTCTTGATCGTCACTCCCTGTGCTTCCAGACTCTTCAGATCCTCCAGTGAATCAGAACCTTCTGTCGTCAGTGTTGCGCCTCCATTATAAAAAAGCATGGTCTTTGGAAGTTCATCCAGCTGTGTCACTGCAAAAGGAATCCTTTCATCAGAACTTTGCCCAGTTCATCATTTCCTCTTCCCATTGTCGCTGTATCCACTGCGACCACGAAATCTCCTTTTGCATCCGGAATGCAGGATACTTCTTCGGCCTTTGTGTCTGTCACCGGCTGACGGTCCTTCACACGAATGAACACATGAAATTCTTTGTCACTTTTTTTCTCGGAGAACACTTCTGCACCTGTATTTTTACCCATTCTGGTGAGATTCTGTACCGCTGTTTCATTATCGACCAATACTTCGATCTCGGCATCTCCCTGAATGCTGTCCAGAACTTTTTTTGTCTTTACTACAGGAATCGGGCACTGCTCTCCCATAGCATTGACCGTATATCGCTGTCCGCTCATCTTACTTCCTCCTGTTTTATAATTTTCTGAAATTAATATCATTGTAGCAGACTCTTTTCTCTTTTGCAATGTCCGACCAAAATTGTCCAGTATAAAGGACATTTTCGCCTCCAATATTTTTGTAACTTTACATAAATTTTTGTCGAAAAGAATTGAACTTCTTCGAAGAATAGAGTATCATAGATATAATTTTAGAAAAAACGTTTACAGATCAAAGGAGAGAAATCATGCAGCTTTTAAAGGAGCGTATACTGAAAGATGGAATCGTAAAACCGGGTAATATTTTAAAGGTTGACAGTTTTTTAAATCATCAGATGGATATTACTCTCATCAATGAAATTGGCAAAGAATTCAAGAGACGTTTTGCCGATTGCCCGATTACAAAAATTCTCACAATTGAAGCTTCCGGCATTGGAATTGCTTGCATTGCCGCACAGTATTTTGATGTTCCTGTCGTTTTTGCAAAAAAAGCGCAGAGCCTGAACCTTGATGGAGAAATGTACTGTTCAAAGGTTGAATCCTTCACTCACAAAAAAGTCTATGATGTTATCTTATCCAAGAAATTCCTTGGACCGGAAGATCATGTACTTCTGATTGATGATTTCCTTGCAAACGGATGTGCACTGCTCGGTCTGATCGATATCGTCAAAAAATCCGGTGCAACCCTTGAAGGTGCCGGAATCGTTATCGAAAAAGGCTTTCAGAATGGTGGTCAGAAGATCCGTGATATGGGTGTAAGACTGGAATCTCTTGCAATTGTGGATTCCATGACTGATGATTCTTTGACTTTCCGTGAATAATCCCCAGACATAAAAAACTCCGAATTTTGCTTCGGAGTTTTTTTTATGTAATTTTACTGGTTATGATTTCAGTTTTTGCTTTTTTCAGATTTTTTTAATGTCACCTTTGGTTTCGGAGTTGGTGTTGCCTTTTTTTCATCTTTCTGCTCCGGGGTTGGTGTCACAGTCTCTGTTGATTCTGCAGTTTCTGTCGGAGACGGTGTTACTGTCTCTGTTGGTCCTGCTGCATCTGTGGGTGTCGGCGTTACCGGTTCTTCTGTCGGTGTCGGCGTTGCCAACGGTTTCACTTCATCTTCTGTATAGTATCCATTATCAATCAGGATTTCATAATTCTCACCATCGATCAGCTGTGGCTCACAAAGATAGCTGGCTATGATCTTAATTCCATTATCATACTGTTCATAATCATTGACTTCCGGATCATCTTCCCCATGCAGATAAATGTTTACCATCTCTTCACACTGATCGGCAAGCTCTCTTCGATCCATAAAAATGCTGAACGTCTGTTTTCCCTCTGCAATTCTGCGAACACCTTCCTCATTGCATCCGGCACCACTGATCAACGGCCAGTTTTCGGTTCCCGGAACAAATCCAGCTTCTTCCAGAGCTTCTTCCGTTCCCATCGCAGCATCATCAAATCCGGTGCAGATAATATCCGGAACTGCACCATCTGGATAATATTCTGTAAGAATATCTGTCATTCTCGTTTTGGCGATCTCAGAACTCCAACGAAGAATTCCTGTATCATCGAAAGAGGTTTTGCCGGATTTACATATCAGTGTTCCATCATCGATATACGGTTGCAATGTTTCCATTACTCCATTATAGAGGAACAATGCCTGTGTATCATCCAGAGATCCCATAAAGAATTCTATTGTTTTTGATTCTTTCGCCTCCTGTACTTTGTCAAGTTCCTCACTGTCTATAATCTGTTTTGCTATCATCTGGCCCACCTGACGACCGCCAAATGTAACATAATATTTTATTCCATCCGTATTCATGATCAGATCATCATAGGAAATCACCGGTATCTCTATCTCTGCATCCTTTACATCTGCAAGTACATCTGCCAGACCATAAGGATCTACCGGGGCGATCACCATGGCAGATACCTCTTCGGCTGCCATCTGCTGGATCTGAGACACCTGTTTGGAGCTGTCATTATCTGCATAAAGAAGAATCGGATCATATCCGTCTTCTTCAAACTGTACTTCCAGTTCTTTTGCATCTCTCGTCCAGTTCTGTTCATCTGGAAGAAGTACTGCAATCTTTTCTCTGTTTTCTTCTGTTTCAGAAGCATCCTCTCCTGTTTCCTCAGCGTCTGTACCCTTCTCTGCTTTTTTATCTGTTTTCGTATCCGCTGTTTCATCAGTCTTCTTCTGGTCATCCTCTGCAGAATCAGCTGTTCTCTCTCCGGTTCCTTCCTTTTCGGTCTGTGCGCTTTCGCTGGCAGCCTCTGTTGCCTTGTTTTTACCACATCCGGTAAGCAATGTTCCCGTCAGAAGCACTCCCAGTAACATACATACTGCTTTTTTTTTTCATGCTGTTTTCCTTTCTATACACCCTTATACTCTTTTGCAAGAGTTTTCAGATAATCACGGTAAGATGCTGCCGTTTTCTTTGGTTTCAGAATATGAACATCTTTTCCCATCATTGCCAGCCATCCGTAAAATTTTGGTCCTGCAATATGCGGCACCGTTACATGTAAATAGCCGGATTCTTTTAATTTGTACTCTCCATAACTGCCAAAGTACTCCCCGGATCTCTTTTTCTCTGGAAGCATCACACTGCAGTTTCATTGCCTTCTCTGTGTTCTGAATTTCTTCTTTATCAAGTGTATTCTCTTTGTAAATGATCACTGGTTCTGATTTTTTTCTGTCTCTGCATTTTTTGAAATCCCTGCTTCCTCTTTTGTGTGAACTGACTCCGGTGCCGCAGCAATTTCCTGTCCCCCGGCCAGATAATATCCACCTGGTCTGCCTCTTTTGTACTGAACATCCAGTCCAAATTCTCGAAGAGCTTCTATATCATCATAGATACTCTTTCTCTCTGCAGTGATTCCATATTCCAGAAGTTTATCAAGGATTTCCTGCATCGTCACTATCCGGCTTTCTCCTGTTCCCTGGAGAAGATGTTCAATCACCAGGATCTTCCCTTTCTGATTACGTGATTTTGCCATATTCATTCCCTCATTCTCTGTTTCCTGATCAGTTATTTATGCTTTTGTTACTTCAGGTACCTGCTTTACTTTTATTTATTTTCGTGCACAAAGCGATGCACGATATAATCATTGGCTTCCTTTTCCTGACTGTCATCCAATGGTGTCAGCACGGTCTCTTCGCCATATTTTTTCTTAAGTGCATGCTCAATGAGCCAGTCGGCAAGCTGCGGGTTCTTCGGAAGGAGGGGACCATGAAGATAAGTTCCGATCACATTCTTGTAAACAACACCCTCATATCCGGATTTGCCATCATTTCCTGAACCATAAAGTACCTTACCCAATGGTTTGTTGTTATTGATACAGGTCCTGCCGCCATGATTCTCAAATCCTACGACCGGCATATCAAAAAGATCACTTTGCAGTACAATATTACTGATAAGACGTCCTTCTTCCTGTTCCGTATACATATCAACCAGGTCAAGTCCTGTGATCATTCCCTGCTCGGTCTTGTAATATTTTCCCAAAAGCTGGTATCCACCGCAGATTGCGATCACGACACCATTATCCTCAACATATGCCTTAAAGTCTTTCTGAATAGTCTTCAGTTTTTCACAGACCAACATTTGTTCCCGGTCAGATCCGCCTCCGAGAAGTACGATATCCAGCTTGGAAAAATCGATTGTATCATCGATTTCATAGGCAATAGTTTCCGCCTCAATACCACGCCATTGACAACGTTTCATTAAACATTGGATATTTCCTCTGTCGCCATACAGATTCAGAAGATCCGGATATAAATGACCTATTGTAATTTTCATTATTTCTCGCCCTCCAGTCTCTTCAGAATATTTCTGGTACTGAACAATGCGGTGTAGTTGACCAGTACATAAAGGTTTCCGGTTCCATCTTCTACACGGTCACGGATTGCCTTTTCTACATCAGCTTCCAGCACAGACGGGATATCCACATATTTCATTCGCAGACGCATATCCTGACAACGGATACCACTGACGGTAATAGAACGTACACTTTCATCGCTGAAACGGTCAAAATCGACATCCCAAAGCCAGGATATATCGATTCCATCCTGTGCATTATCATTGATCGCGATGATCACATCTTTTGGACTACGATCCTGCATGACTGCGGAAATATTCTGGTTAAATCCAGCCGGGTTCTTGGCAAGATTCAGGATCACACTGGTTCCTTTGATGCGGAACTGCTCCATTCTTCCATTCTCCGGATTAAATTTTTTCAGCATATCACTAAAATGTTCAGCCTTAAGTCCGGCTGTCCGGATTCCTGCATAAGCCGCCAGAATATTATATACATTATAAAATCCCTTATAATTCGCTACAATACGTCTGTTCTCAACAGAAAAAGAAAGCTGATCTCCTACTTTTACATCCTCTGCATCAAAGTCAGGTGTTGGACGCTTGAATCCGCATTTCGGACACCTGTAATCACCAAGCTGACTGTAATGATAAAAGCTGTACTGAAGTCTTTCCCCGCAGCATTTACAGAAACGTCCTTCCCGGATTTCGTTTGTTTCATTTTTCATGACCGGACGACTGATTCCGTAATAAATACATGCATTGCCACTGTCCTTGGCAAGATATGCCGACAGTGCATCATCACCATTTACGATCAGTTTCATGTCCGGAACTTTGCGGATCATTTCTTCAAGGATATTCATGGTAATATCAATCTCACCGTAACGGTCCAGCTGATCTCGAAAAAGATTCGTCATAACCATATAATTCGGTTGATCTTTGTAAAAATATGTCTGGTAGATGCCTCATCTACTTCAATACAGGCATAATCCGCATCAATATGTCCATTCATTCCGGCACTAAGTGCAAACGCAGCCACAACACCGTTCAGCATATTGGATCCGGTGTGATTGCAGATAACTTTGTTCCCTTCTTCCTCCAGAGCTGCACAGAGCATATTATTGGTAGTTGTCTTACCATTGGTTCCACAGACTACAAAAATGTCTTTCCGTACTTCTGCAGCAAGCTCCTGCAAAATCGGTGGATATATTTTTAATGCAATCTTTCCTGCCCAGGTAACACCCTGACGTCCCAGTAGCTTACAGCCGGCACCGGCAGCTTTTGCTGCCCAGATTGCTGCTATTCTTCGTATGTTCATAGTTTGTATCCTTTTGTTGCTGTATCTTCCGCCACAGCAATTCCTTTTTCTATAAATAGTGTTTGTAAATGATTTTACGCTAAAATGCGAAATTTATCAACCTTATGGAATAAATTAACGGGAATAAAAAAAGAGATGCCTCCGAAGAGACATCCCTTGATCATCATAAAGATTATACTAACTCAATGAGTACTTCCATTGCAGCGTCACCTTTACGCGGTCCAATCTTAACGATTCTTGTGTAACCACCGTTACGTCCAGCGTATTTAGGTGCGATTTCCTCGAACATCTTCTTAGTCATATCGATGTCTTTGGTATTTTTCTTTCTGCCAGCACCTTTTGCAGGTACTTCTTTAACAGAATAGAAAACTTTTGCCATCTGACGACGAGCGTGCAGTCTGGACGGAGCATCTTTAGTGATTTCTTTCTGAACTTCATCGTATACAGTAACTTTCTTACCGTCTACAACTTCTTTTACTCTCTTACCATCAGCATCTTTACGTGCAACTTTTGCAGTTACTGTAACTGTCTCAAAATTGTCTTTTTCACGTACTGCCATAGCGATAAGGCTTTCGGCGATCTTGCGAATTTCTTTTGCTTTTGCTTCAGTGGTAACGATTTTTCCGTGGTACAGAAGATTTGTCACCTGGTTTCTTAACAGAGTTTTTCTCTGATCAGAAGTTCTGCTTAATTTTCTATATTTTGCCATTTTATTTTCCTCCATCTGCGGGACATCCATACATGCTTGTTCGGTCTTACTGTATAAATGCTTAGGCATCCCCGCTCATATTTGCTGAATGAAATTACTCTTCAGTCGGCTGAAGCTGTAATCCCAGTTCTTTCAGTTTAGCAAGTACTTCTTCTAAGGACTTACGACCAAGGTTACGAACCTTCATCATGTCATCAGAAGTTTTGTTGCAAAGTTCTTCTACTGTATTGATACCGGCTCTCTTCAGGCAGTTGTAAGAACGAACGGAAAGTTCAAGCTCATCAATGCTCATTTCAAGAACTTTTTCTTTTTCATTGTCTTCTTTCTCGATCATGACTTCTGCAGTCTTAGCATTCTCAGAAAGATCAATGAAAAGGCTGAGATGTTCGCTCAGTACCTTAGCAGCAAGGCTGACAGCCTCATCCGGATCCAGTGTACCATTGGTATATACATCCAATGTAAGTTTATCATAATCAGTGATCTGTCCAACACGGGTGTTCTGAACAATCATGTTTACTCGGTCAACCGGAGTATAGATTGCATCTACAGCGAGTACACCAATCGGCATATCGTCTGTTTTGCCCTTGTCAGCACTTACATATCCACGTCCACGTGTAATTGTAAGCTCCATAGCCAGTCTGCAGTCTTTGCCACCGTTCAGAGTAGCAATGACCTGATCTGGATTCATGATTTCGATATCCTGATCTGCCTGAATATCAGCAGCAGTTACGACACCTTTGCCCTCACACTCAATGTATGCGGTCTTTGGTTCATTGTCGGCACTGTTATTCTTGATAGCAAGGCTTTTCAGATTCATGATGATTTCTGAAACGTCCTCTTTCACGCCCGGAATAGAGCTGAATTCATGAAGGACTCCATCAATCTTAACCTGGCTGACTGCTGCTCCCGGGAGGGATGACAGCATAATTCTTCTGAGAGAATTACCAAGTGTAGTTCCATATCCTCTTTCCAGAGGTTCTACTACAAATCTGCCAAATTTTTTATCTTCGGAAATTTCCGTAATTTCGATTTTTGGTTTATTAAAATCAAACACTATAAGTCCCTCCTTCTGGGTTTGTCAACATTTGAGGGTATTTAATTTAAAATGCATTATTTGGAGTACAACTCGACGATAAGCATTTCGTTAACCGGAACATCAATAGCTTCTCTTCTTGGAAGTTCTTTTACAGTTCCGCTTAAAGCTTCCTGATTTACATCAAGCCATTCCGGAACAAGTCTTCCACCTGTTACTTCCAGAATTCCTTTGTATCTTTCAGAACCTTTGCATTTTTCTTTGATTTCGATTGTGTCACCAGCTTTTACAAGGTAAGACGGAATGTTTACACATTTTCCGTTTACAAGTACATGCTTGTGGTCAACGATCTGACGAGCTTCACGTCTGGTTCTAGCAAGTCCCATACGGAATACTACGTTGTCAAGTCTGCTTTCCAGAAGAACCATAAGGTTTTCACCAGTCTGTCCTGGCATTCTGTCAGCTTTGTTGTAGTAGTTGTGGAAAGGTTTTTCCAGAACTCCGTAGATGAATTTTGCTTTCTGTTTTTCTCTTAACTGTAAACCGTACTCAGACACTTTTCTGTTTGCACGTTTTAACTGTCTTGTAGATTTTTTATCAATTCCTAAATAAATCGGATCCAGGCCAAGGGATCTGCATCTTTTTCAGAACAGGAACTCTATTTAACTGCCATTTCCAAGCTACCTCCTAAAATTAGACTCTTCTGCGTTTTGG